>Ga0164243_10000315_pt1 | contig 99751 bp, 92 predicted proteins | sample OricompcompostOP_FD_108781 | JGI IMG/M metagenome (GOLD analysis project Ga0164243, IMG submission 108781) | Organic Plus compost microbial communities from Emeryville, California, USA - Original compost - Organic plus compost (OP) | ecosystem: Engineered > Solid waste > Mixed feedstock >... | reverse complement strand
TGTTTTTGTGCGCCGCACAGTTTCCGCACAGGAACGTCCGGATGTTTCCGATGCGTTCCCGGCCTTTCGCGCGGTAAAAGCCCCGGAATTGCTGGCGCCGTGTGTCCTCCGAAGGCAGAGGTCGTGAGTTCGAATCTCGCCGGGTGCGCCAATTAATTTCAAGACTTATCGGATTTTTGGGTTTTGCGTCGGCGTGTCAGACCGGGAAATGCCGATGTTTGAATTACCCGCAGGCAGCCAAATCCCAGAAGGCCCCATGCGGCGCAGTCTGACGATAATCCGCTTATTCTCGGGCAAACCAGGCAATACGGACTTGCGACATTAGCGCTAACGCCGTAGGTGAACTCGCATTCGTTCGCCCGCCCTTGCGGGGTGGCGAGCTGGCAGCGGCAGGAGGCTGAAATCGTTCGGGTTGTGCAGATTTCCGATACCCACATCGGAAAGCAGAGAACGCGCTTCATGGAAAGCTGGAAGCCGACGCTCGAGTGGATACGCAAGCAAAACCCGGCCTTTCTCCTGCATGGCGGCGACATCACTCTCGACGGCGCAGACGAAGAGGACGACATGGCCCATTGCGCCGAACTCGTCCAGGCGCTGGGCGTGCCCTGTCACGTCACTCCGGGCAATCACGACGTGGGCGTCGCCGGCGGCAGACAACCCGTCAATCCCGATCGGCTGGCGCGCTGGCAGCGCCATTTCGGCGCCGACCGCTGGGTCCGCGACATAGAGAACTGGCGGCTCATCGGCTTCAATTCGATGATTCTGGGCAGCGGGTTTGCCGCGGAAGACGCGCAGTTTTCCTGGCTCGAAGAGCAAATGCAGGCGGCAGCGGGACGCCGGATCGCCTGGTTCTGCCACCAGCCCCTGTTCATCCACGGCTACGACGACCCCGACAACGGCTATTGGTCCGTCCCTCCCGAACCGCGTGCGCGCCTCGAAGCCCTGTCGCGCCGCTTCGATGTCGGCCTCGTTTCGACCGGCCACCTACACATTTCCCATGCGCGGACGATCGGCGACACGCACTATATCTGGTGCCCGTCGACCGCCTTCACCGTGGCGGAGCAGCCGGAGTTTCCCGGCGAAAAGGTGCTTGGCGGCGTAGTCTTCGATTTCGAGGGCAGCTCAGTCGGGTACGAACGCGTACACCTTCCTTCATTGCAGCACGTGTGGATCGAGGACGTCGTCGCCGAGGTCTATCCACGCAAATGATGCCGAATGCCGTGCAAGTGCCGCTCGCCATCACGTCGCTGCAGGACATCGCGCAGGACTACGATGCCGTTTTCTGCGATGTCTGGGGGGTCCTGCACAACGGCGTCAGCAAGTTCGCACCCGCCGAGGCGGCGCTCTGCGACATGCGGGCCTCCGGCCGGCCGGTCGTGCTGGTGACCAATTCGCCGCGACGGTCGCACAGCGTTGCCATGTTCCTCAGCAGCATCGGTATCAGCCCGGATGCGTTCGATGCGATTGCAACCTCGGGCGACGTCACGCGGGCGCTGATCAAAGCGGCGCCGTCCCGCCTGTTCCATATCGGCACCGAAGCGCACCGCGAACTATTGGACGGGCTGGAGGTCGACCTTGTCGGCGAGGACGACGCAAAAACGGTCCTCGTTACCGGCCTGTTCGACGACAATCGTGAAACGCCGGCAGATTATGCAGCCCTGCTGGGCCGTCTGGCGGAGCGGCGCCTGCCGATGATCTGCGCCAATCCCGATATCGTGGCACAGCGCGGCGACCGCATGGTCTGGTGCGCGGGCGCCCTCGCCCGTGACTACGCCGCGCGTGGCGGCGACGTGCAATTGGCTGGCAAGCCGTTCGCGCCGATCTACGACTTCGCTGCCGGCCGGATCGGCGGGATCGACGGCCGGCGCGTATTGGCAATCGGCGATGGCCTCGCCACCGATATCAAGGGAGCCAATGATTACGGGCTCGACGCGCTGCTGATCCTCGAAGGCATCCATGCCGACGCCCTGGGAGACGATCCGGCAAGCGTGGCGGCGTATCTCGAGCGTGAAGCGCTCAGCGCCCGCTACGCCATGGCTACGCTCAGGTGATGCGGCCGGGATCGAGCGTCACGAAGATCGGCTGGTGATCGGAACCGACAGCCGCGTCGTCGATCCGCATCGACAGCACGGCCGGGGCGAGATCGCCCGTCACGAAACAATGGTCGAGCCGCTCCTGCTTTCGTCCGGGACGGATGAAGGTCACTCCCTCGTCTTCGCCGTGGCCGGTAAGTACCCAGGCGTCCAGCAGCCCTTCGGCAAGCGAGACGCGAGCGCCGGTCATGGGCGAAATATCGCCGACCAGATATTCGTATTCGGGCCCGTCGGGTGCGAAATTCATATCCCCCATCAACATGCCGCCGCGTGGCCAGGGGACTCCCGGTTCGCCGAACCCGGCCGGATTGCCTGGAACGCCCCACCACGGCGCGCCACGATAAGGTGCGTACAAAAGCAGATCGCGCAGCATCACGACCTGCGGCATACGCGTCAGCGGCGACAGATGATCGAGATGACTGGTGCAGAGGCGCAGCGGACGCTCGGGGGTTTCGATCACCACTTCCATGGCCGTTCGTTGCAGATGCGTTGCGTTTCGCACCGCGAGCTTGGGCAGTGTGTGATTGACGACGCTCAGCAGCGGCCAGCGCGACAGGATCATGTTGCCGAACTTGCGGCGCAGCCCGGGATAGCCGCCCGGCACGCGCTCGCCAAGATAGACATCGACCCCTGCACCATAGGACCAATGCACATGTCCCAGGAGGCGCGCGAGTTCCGCCGGCTGATCCATGAACCCGTGGGCAGGATTGCCGGCCTCAACCTCCTGCAGGGCGACGATGTCGGCATCGCCCAGTTCGGACACGATGCGCTCCAGGTCGAGCCGCTCGTCCTTACCCACGCCGTACTGAATATTGTAACTGGCGAGCGTGATCTGCATTGGAGGAACCCTCAGCCGGCTCGCGCCAGCGGTGTCAGCACATGGAGTAGGTCGGGCAGCGTTTCGAGCACGAAGTCCGGGCGCGCCTCCAATACGGAAGAAACCAGCTCCTCAGCCTGATGGCTGGCACCGAGATAGGCCGCCACGCGCATGCCGGCGGCGCGTCCGGCCTTCAGCCCGAACAGGCTGTCCTCCACCACGAGGCACGCCTCTGGAGCCACGCCCATCAGTTCGGCGGCGAGCAGGAAGACGTCGGGCTGCGGCTTGGGTGCAGCACCATCGAGCGCAGACACGATCCGTGGACCGAAATAGGCGAGCAGGCCGGACGTACGCAGCATATGGATGAGCCGCGACCGTGGCGAATTGGATGCCAGGCAGAACGGGACCGGCATGGCTTCGAGCAATTCGCGCGCGCCGGGGACTGGGCGCAACTCGCTCGCGCAACGCGTATTGAACTCCAGTTCGATCGCGTCGAAGACTTCAGGTCCGATCTCGATACCGGAGCGAGCACTGAGATCGGCCACCAGCGCTGGATATCTGACGCCATTATAGCGGACGGCTAGTTCCCTGGCGGTGCAGGCAATGCCGAGCGCCGAGAACTGGCGCATCCTGACGTCGTGCATCAAGGCTTCGCTCTCGACGAGCGTACCGTCGCAATCGAACAGGACCAGTTCTATCGGCTGCGAAGCGATGTCGGAATCCATCGGCGCCGCTATCCCTTGACGGCGCCGGCGGTGAGCCCCGCCACCAGAAAGCGCTGCAGGAGCACGACGACAATCAGGATCGGCACGAGCTGTATCGTCGCGGCTGCGAACAGCACGCCGTAATTGGTGCCCGTCACCGAGTCCATCAACTCGCTGAGGACGAGCGGCGTAGTCTTGGCGTTCTGGATGGTGAAGATGAAGGCGTAAACGTACTCGTTCCAGGAAAACACGAAGACGAAGACGGCGCAGGCCACCATGCCCTGTACGGCGAGGGGTGCAATGATGTGGCGCAGGATCTGCGCTTCGCTGGCGCCATCCATGATGGACGCTTCATCGAGATCGCGGGGGATCTGGTCGATGAATTCCTTCATGATCAGCACGTTGAGCGGAATCCAGAACGTCGCATAGAGCAGGATCAGGATCAGGTGAGTGTCGGCGAGGCCGAGCTGGTTCACCCATGGAAACAGCGGGATGGTGATGACCAGGGGCGGCAGCAGGCGGATAGCGACGAGATAGAACGCCGTCGCCGACAGGGCTTTGCCGCGATAACGCGAGTAGACGAAACCGGCGCATGCCGCGGCGAAGACCGAGAGCAGCATCGCGCAGATCGAAATGAACACGCTGTTGCCGACGAAGCCGAAGAAATCGGGATAGTTGTTCCAGAGGTCGAAGTAGTTTCCCAGCGTCGGCGTGAAGAGCACCGGCGGTGGAAAGGCGAAGATATCCCGCTGGAACTTGAACGAGTTGATGACGATGTAGAGGACCGGGAACACCGACCACACGACGATCAGCGCGATCAGGATCGCCTTGGTCGCCAGTTGCAACGGCTTAGTCATTGGCGAACGACTTTCTGTACATGGATCGCAGATACATCGAAGTCAGCAACAGCGACCCGATGACCATGAGCCAGCCGGTAGCAGCCGCGGCACCGAAATCTGCGAAGCTGAAACCCACGCGATAGAGATAGGTGCCGAGCACTTCCGTCAGCTGAACCGGGCCGCCTTTGGTTACCAGCCAGACTTCGCTGAAGATACGGAAGGCGAAAATGTAGCGGAAGACGATGGCGAGGGTAGCCGCCGGTACGATGATCGGGATGGTGATCGTCCACATCGCCTGCAAGGGCGTGGCGCCGTCTACGCGAGCGGCCTCATAGAGTTCGCGCGGTACGGAGATGATCGCCGCATAGAGGATCACGAACGTGAAGGGCAGCTGATGCCAGATGCTGATCGTGCAGATCAGCGTCAGGGCGTTCGGAACGCTCCTCGGCCAGTTGAAGGTGATGCCGAGCGCGCCCAATGCATGCGTCACCAGCCCGATATTGGGGTCGGCCAGGAAACGCCAGGACAGTACGCCCACGACTTCGCTGATGCCGTAGGGAACCAGGATCACGGCGAACAGGATCATCCGCCCCTTCTTGAGGCTGGCGACCAGCAGGGCCATGCCGAAGCCAAGCAGCAATTCGGCATAGACGACGACATTGACGATGAGAAAGGTGTTCCACGCGGCCGTCCAGAAGTGGCCGTCGGTCAGTACGGTGACATAGTTGGCAAGGCCGATGAATTGCGGATCGAGGCCGTAGCTCGACGTGGTGAAGCTCAACCATAAGACATAGACCGCCGGCCCGGCCAGCATGATCGTCGCCAAGGCCTGGGACGGCGTCAGCAGCAGCAGGTGAAAGAAGGTCAGGCGGCGCATACTTTTGAAAATCCCTCGTGGGGCTCGCTCCGGCAAGCGAGTTGGCGCGGCGGCAGGACCGTCGCGCCATGCCAGCTGTTATTGTTTCTTTGGCAGCAGCGGCTCGATGCGCTTCTGGATATTCGCTGCAGCGTCTTCCGCGCTCTGATAGCCGAGCAGGAAGGACTGGGATTCTTCGCTCAGGATAGCCTGCGCGCGGGTCGTTTCGTCGAACCCCGGCAGTGCGAGCTGGGCGGCGGCGACGGAGCGGGCCTGTTCGGCGGCGGACGGCAGAGCCGCAATAATGCGCGGATCCTCATAGGCAGCCGGACGCACGGCGCCGTTGCCGTTCAACGCCTCGCGGACCGTGGCGTCGGGCGCCGAGAGCGTACGGATGAGGTCCCAGGCAAGTTCCTTGTGCGGCGCGTTCTTCGGGATGACGAGGTACCACACCTCGGTTTGCACGGGCAGGCTGCCGTCGGCCCGCGGCGGAACCGACATCACGTGGAACGAGCCGGGATAGAGCGACAGCTTCTTGTCGTTCAGCACGATCTCGCGGTTGAACGGGCTGATGCTCATTACGGCGCGCCCGTTCTGCATATCCGAGATCAGGCCATCGAGATTGTTGCTGACGTAATTGTCGACGAGTCCGCCATTGTCGGACAGGTCCTTGAGCGTATTGAGCGCCGAGATGAATTCCGGCGTATTGGCGTTGAGCGTATAATCTGGCGCAAGGAACGGCTTGCCGGTCGCCAGCATCAGGAGCAGCAGGAATTCGGGCGAGTCGCCGACCTGCGACAGACCATAGACCTTCTGCCCGTTCTTGCCGACGTGATAGAGCTTCTTGGCCATGTCGACCAGTTCGGCGAAGGTCTTGGGCGGGCCGTCGTAGCCGGCTTCCTTCAGCAGCGTTTCGTTGTAGACGAAGGCTGTCGTGCTGTGCCGGAACGGGATGCCGTAGAGATGCCCGTTATAGGTCATGCCGTCCAGCATGCCCTTGCTCAGCCCCTCGAAATCCTCGATCGGATTGGCCGTCTGGTAGGCGTCGAGCGGCTCCAGCTGGTCGAATATCTTGGGCGATGCGAAGCGGCTGAGGAAAAACGCGGCATCCACATTGCCGGTCGCTAGCGTCATCTCGCGGAACAGGCGATCGTGCAGCGGCCCCACATCGGCCGTGATCCAGTTGATGCGGCCGTTGGCAGCCTGCCAATCGGCGGTCACATCGCCGCCGGTCGTGCCGGCAGTGAGCCCCGTCGCGGCCGTCTGGTGCACTTTGTGGGCCAGTACGTTGATCGAGCCGTCCTGCGCCAGCGCCGCCGACGCCAGCGACATCGCCGCCATGGCCGCGATCGCGGCCTTGATGAGTTTCATTCACTTCCTCCTCGTTATTCCATCCGCTCGGATGGCCGTCATTTCGGGCGCACGATCGCAGCCCAATCCCCCACCTCGCCCTCGGCCCGCCAGGCAGGCGGGCGGGCGGACGCGGAAATCCTTCATTTTGCGACAGGACGCCCCGCCGCTGCACAGGCGCAACCGGGCAGAACTTCCGTCTGACACACCTGCGGCGACAGCATCATTCCGACACATGATCAATATCGCTAATGTAGTCTGCCACGCGCCGTTTTTATGGTCAAGATGAGTTTGCAATCCCTAGATTACCACGCATTTTCATGATCATAATGCTTACCTTCGGTATGCAGCAGGTGACATTCATGGCGCAATATGAGATAACGTTAATGTAGTTTTGCACGGTTACGTCCGCGCAGGCGAGTTGGCCTGCGCCGTGCCCATTGCTAAACATGCACGTTGATCAGGAGACAGGGGCATGGCGGGGATGACGAACGGGCGCCGGCAACCAACGCTGCAGGATCTCGCCAATGTCGTCGGCCTGACGGCGAACACGGTTTCGCGCGCGCTCAACGACAGGCCCGGCGTCAGCGCCGCAACCCGCGCGCTGATCAAGGCCGAGGCCGAACGGCTGGGCTATGTCCCGAACGTGCACGCCCGCTCGCTCGTGCTCGGTTCGCGCAAGACGATCGGCGTGATCGTCACCAATATCTCCAATCCGTTCTTTTCCGACCTCGTCAGCGAGGTCGAATTCCAGGCGCAGGAAGCCGGCTACACCGTATTGCTGCTGCTGTCCTACGAATCGGCGGAACGCGAACGCGACGCCGTCGACAGGGCCCTGCGCTCGGGCCTGGACGGCCTGATCGCTGCGCCCGTGCAGGAGCGCTTCAACGCCTGGACACCGGTGATCAAGGCCGGCATTCCCCTGGTCCTCGTGAGCCGCGAGATGCCCGAACTGGAGGTCGATTTCTATTCGACCGACAACGAGGCCGGCATCCGACTGACCACCGAGGCCGTTCTCGCCATGGGGGCAAGGGACGTCGTCCTCATCGACGAGGACATGCCGTTTTCCACCATCCGCCTGCGGCTGGATGGCTTTCGGCGGGCGCTCGAGGAGCATGGGCTTGCCTTCGATCCCCGCCAGCACCTCGCCCTCGTGCCGCCGCCACGCTCGTTCCGCGTCTCCCAATCCTGGCATGCCGACGATGCCTATCGCGTCACCAGCGACCTGCTCGATCGCGGCCGCCGGCCGGACGCCTTCGTGGTGGGTGACGATTATTATGCCCTGGGTCTCTACCGCGCCCTGCGCGAGCGCGGCATCAAGGTTCCCGACGACGTGCTGGTGATGGGCTGGGGCAACCACCCGTTCACGCGGTTCATGGAGCCGCCGCTGTCGACGCTGCTCCTGCCCTTCCAGGAGGTCGCGCGCCGGGCCACCCGCCGCCTTCTCGACAAGATTCAAGGCACGGCCGATAACCAGGTCGTCACCGAGCGCATCGTGCCGGAACTGGTTATCCGGGCGTCGACTACGCGCTGAATGCGCGTTGCCATCCGTTCGGCCCAATCCTAGGCCCTGACTGCCGGATAGACCGGAAACTCGATGGGCGCCGCCGGGTTGACGGTATTGTCGAAATCCACGACCGCGCCCTGCTCGATCAGGGTTTCGCGCAGGTGTTCGAAGTTCATGGCCGACATGCTGTAGCCGTACCGGACGCTGAGGGCCGCCGCCGTACCCGCGCCCTGCCCCATCGCCATGCAGGTGGCCATCACGCGAACCGAGCCGAAGCCCGGCCCGTCAGCACTAAGGCACCGCCCCGCCGTCACCAGGTTGACGCTGCCCTTGGGCACCAGGCAGCGGAGCGGAACGTTATATTCCTGGCGCGGAATGACCATGTCGTTCTGCTCGTTGCTGTCATGGGCATGGATGTCGATGACATGCGCGCCCTTGGCGATCGTGTCCGGGAAGGGCTTCGGCACCAGGATGTCTTCCTTCTGGAGTTGGTAGAGCCCAACGATGTGATAGGACTCGCGCACTCCGGTCTGGATGCCCGACTTCGCCAGCCAGCAGTCCCGGAATTCGGGAAATTCGCGACGCAGCACGTCGACGACGAGATGCAGGTTCTCCCGCAGGCTGCATTCGGTGCGGGTGAACCATTCCGGATCGCTCGCATCGGTGGATTCGCGCAGCAGGTTGATGCTGACCATGCCGTCGTGGAAGAACCTGTTGATCCAGGGTCCGCCGAAGATCGGAATTTCGCCCTGCTCGTTGAGCTCGAGCAGGCGACTGCGGATCACGTCTGAGACCGGCAGCATGCCGTCGACCGCGTCGCGGAACAGATAAGCGAGCGCGTCGGTGTCGACGCCGCCCAGCTGGAACCACAGTGTCGCCGGCTGCAACACATCGCCCTTGACCGTTGGAAAGCCCGCCGCGCGCACGAGGTCGGCATCGCCCGTGCAATCGATGAATACCTTGGCCTCATAGGCGACGCGACCGGCCTTGTTCTGCACGATGACGTGGGTGAGACGATCCCCCTCCATCACGCAGTCCGAAAACCAGGTGTGATAAAGCAGCGTCACCCCGCTTTCGAGCAGCAGCCGCTGGGCAGCGAGCTTGAGAATCTCGTCGTTGACGGGGAAATTGCCGCTTTCCAGCGTCGTATTCGCACCGCCGAGCTGGGCCGCGTTCTGCAAAAGCTCAAAGGGTATTCCCCCGATATGCTGCTTGCCGAAATGGCGGAATTCGCTGATCGGCGTCACCAGCGCGCTCGTCGACATGCCGCCGACAAAGCCGTAGCGCTCGATCAGCAGCGTCCTGGCGCCGTTGCGGGCGGCGGCCACCGCCGCGATGAGCCCGGCCGGGCCGCCGCCGCAAACGATGACGTCGTAGCTGCCGGCCACGGGTACCTGCCTGCGCGGCTCCTCGATCGACATCTTCTCCGCAAATATCGCCGACACGCTTCTTTCCCATAATTTTGGTGCTGCTAAGGGGACCCGCCCTACCCGCCCGGCAAGGGCAAACCGAGCAATGGCGAACTCGACCAGCGGGGTGGGTAAACGCTTTTCAAGCCTGCCGACTACCTGAACATTGCATCAGGACAAGGGGACACAATCAATATCGTTAATGTAACATGCCATAGGTCACGATCCGTGGTCAAGATGGCTTAAAAGCCATTATCTTTCAGATAACTCTTCTATGTGTGGTCTAGCGATCTATCTCGTATGACGACAAATATAAGTTAGCGCTAATGAAGGCAAGCAGGTAAATATCAACATAACCCTGGCTTTCAAACACAAGTGCGCTTTCGCGCCGACATTCCAAGCCGGGTTTCCTGTAGCGCCATATTGTGCGATGGCCGGCTCAAGGCGGAACTCTACGGCCTGACATGGATTCCAGACCGCCGAGGCTTCTCACACCAGGCTGATTGGGTGCACGTCGACGACATCGATCGGTACAAGGAGATTCACCCTCCCTATTCGATCGTGCTGACCCCCGAAAAAAGAGAACTACCGGGGTCTGCCGAGGTTGCTTGCAACTTCGCAAGGATGGTTGTGCTACAAGACGACCGCTTGCGGCGAAAATCTGGGGACCGAAGACATGACCGTCGAAGATAGCCGATTTGTCGATCGCGCGCCGGCCAAGCCGGCTCGTGGGGACGAAATCGTTGTCACGTCGGATCTCGATGCCGCAATTGCGTTCATCCAGGACCTTGGCGCCGACCAGATATCGACGGCATTCCAGAGCCGACTTTGGCTCGAATGCTGGGTCGAAAAGCTGGCGCGGCCGCGCGGCATCACGCCGCTGTTCTGCCTGGTTCGAAGCGCGGAGGGGCAAGCGCTGCTGTTGCTGCCGCTGGGCCTGCGCACCAGCCGCGGCCTTAGGATCATCGAGGGCGCCGATCTCGGCGTATCGGATTATGTCGCCCCGGTAATGGCATCCGGCTTCATGCCGACGCCATCCGAGTGGGAGCGGCTTTGGCGGCGGATCGTTGCAGGGCTGCCGCCCCATGATGTGTTGCGCCTGACAAAGGTCCCGCTCGATATCAGCGGCAGGCCCAATCCGCTGGCCTCGAGCCCCGGCCACCTTGCGCTCGAATTGCAGGCCCATGGCGTTGCCGTTTCGGCGCCGTGGGATGCGTGCGCACGGCAGATATTCAGCAGAAACCGCCGCGAAAAGCTCAAGAAGGGCTGGCGCGAACTGGCCACATTCGGGGAAGTCCGCTTTCGGGCCGTAACCGATGCAACCGAGATGGCCAGGCTGTTCGAACAGCTTGCCGCGCAGCGGCTCCAGCGGTTTGCGGCGCTGCAACGAAGCGACTCGCTGCGCCATCCCGACCTGCTCGATTTCTATCGTGCGATCGTGACGCGGGGCGCCGAACCGGGCTTTGCGCGGCTGACGCTGATCGAGATCGACGGGCAGCCGATCGCGATGCTGTTCGGCGTTTGCCACGGCAATGCCTTCCACCTGCTGATTCCGACGTTCTTTGATGGACCATGGACGCAGCTTGGGCCCGGCATGTTGTTGTCGGCCCGGTCGATGCAGTGGGCCGCCGAAGCCGGCCTGACCTATTACGACTTCACGGTCGGCAACGAAGACTACAAGGAACGCCTCGGTGCCACTGCCCATGGTCTCGTTGAAATTGTCGCCGCCGGATCGTGGCGCGGATTACCGGTGGTATCCGCCATACGGCTCAAAGCATGGATCAAGCGGCAACCGCAGCTTTTGGCCGCGATCAGAAAAATGCGGAATTTGGCGGCGAGCCGGACAGGAATTCGCTGAGCTTGTCATGATTGGCGGCTAGCAACCTGTCGAAAAAAAGCGTCCACGCCGAGCCTGAAGATCAAGCTCACGATCCTGCGTCCGGGTTGGAGAAACCCCGGCTCCTTTCCCAAGATGAATTTGCCGGTCCACTTGCCGGCCTACCCCAGCCGGGAAGCGAACGGGCATCCATTCCGATGTCGGGATTGCCGTTCGAACCTGCCGACACGCGGTTGTGCGCCGAATGAGTTGCACGCCTTTTCAAACCCGCCGGACGAATACATCGACGCCGGCTCTCCTCGCGCCGTCGTGACATCGGGGTGAACACACGTTTCGGTATTTTCAAGTTTTCGTCTGTTGCGGCGGGAGAGCTCTCCCGAACTCATGCGGCACCGACGGGTTCAGAGCGAAATCGCTCCTTTCTGCACTTGCCTAAGCACCCTCGATAGTTTCTTTTATTTTATTAATTCTTTCATTCATACAGTATAATTAACCTGTCAAACTGCTGACAATGGCCGTTAGACAATCGACAGCCTTTGTTACGCCGTATTCCATCACGAATACTTCACGCACCGTTGAGCGCTTCCCAGCCCGACGACTCGCCAAGAGGCGCGAACTTCCGCGTCCCTATCGACGACTGGTTGACGGTCCCAGACCGCGCCACAAGTGGAGAGCAACGCTTGAAAGCCAAGGCCAGGAAACTATCCGCAAGGATGGTGTCGCCGGAGTTCGACGTTGTCGTTGCAGGCGACATGACTGCTCCCGGCGAGCGCAGTTTTCGCATCGCCCAGGAGGTCCGAAGCCATGCTGCGAACGGACGGCGCGTGGGGCTGCTGCAGGCAGCGCCGCTCAAACCCAATGCGCGGATCGCATCCGAAATCCAGACCTGCGTGCGGCGCGGCCTCGCCTCGGTCGTGGAAGTGTCGGACCGCCGCACCGCCGGCCTGCTCGTCGTGCACGGCCCCTCCGAACTGGACTGGCCGCAAAAGCCGTTGAACGGCATTCGTGCCGAGCGGGCGCAGCTCGTCTGCCACCAGGTCGCCGATTACGCCGTCACGCGCATCTCGCAACGGCTCGGCGCCAGCGTGCAATGGGTGCCGACCAATCCCTGGTTGCGCGCGGCAGCGCCGCGGAACCTCAAGCTCGGTGAGAATGACGCAAGGCCGATGCTCGATGCCCTGCCGGCCCGCCGCCCCATGCAGACGGGCCGCAGCAAGGCCCGCATCGGCTGGATCGCGGGCGCCGGACACAAGGAACCGCCGGTTACCGAAAGGGCCGAAATCGTCGTGCTCGATGATGAGCGCCTGTCGCGGCTCTCGCTCGATCGTCTGGCACTGCTCGACGGCCTTGCCTACTTCCCCACGGACGAAAGCGTGGACCTCATCGACACTACCGTGCTTGCGGCAGCACATATGGGCGTGCCCGTGGCGGCGGCGGCGTGGCTGAAGCCGCACTATAAGACCGCTGCGCTCTACTGCACGCCCGAGCAGGCGATATCCCGGCTGATCTCGAAAATTTCGCGCAAGCGTAGCAAGGGCGGTGCGTCGCGTAGCGATCGCCTGCCTGCCGGCAGCCGCCAACGCCCGGTGATGTTCGTGGCGTCGAACGGCATCGGCGTCGGCCATCTCAGCCGGCTGCTGAGCATTGCGCGCCGCATGGACAAGCGCACGCCGCTGTTGTTTGCAACGCAGGCGCAGGCCGTGCCGGCCATCGAGCGACTCGGCTATCTCGCCGAATACATGCCGTCGGCGAGCTATGTCGGTGGCGATTTCGCGCTCTGGGACAGCTGGTTCCGGCACGACCTCGAAACGCTCGTCGATGCTTACGATCCGGCGCTCGTCGTCTATGACGGCAACAATCCCTCGCATGGCCTGATGGATGCGGTGGCGGCCCGCCGCGATTGCGGGCTGGCCTGGATCCGTCGCGGCCTATGGGGGCCGCTCACCAGTCCCTTCATCGACAATTCGCGCTGGTTCGACCTCATCATCGAGCCCGGCGAGCTCAAGGGACAACCCGACGAGGGCATCACGGCAAGGCGCAGGGACGAAGCGATATTGGTGCCGCCGATCCGGCTGCTGGACGAGGAGGAATTGTTCCCGCGCGCCGAAGCGGCCCGCCGGCTGGGGCTCGATCCCGATCGGCCGAGCGTGCTCATCCAGCTCGGCGCGGGCTACAACCGCGACGTCGTCAGCCTCGTCGACAACCTCGTCACCGTGCTGCAGCAGTTCGGCGAGTTGCAGATCTGCGTCGCCGAATGGCTCAACGGCACGCAGCCGCTCAATTACTGGCAGGGCGTTTCCTACCTCAGGGGTTATCCGCTCAGCCAATACTTCAAGGCATTCGATTTTTCGATCTCCGCCGCCGGTTACAACACGTTCCACGAGGTCGTGAATTTCGACCTGCCAACGATCTTCATTCCGAACCGGCACCCTTCGATGGACGATCAGGCGGGACGCTCCACCCGTGCCCAGGCGCTGCAAGCCGCTTTCGAGCTCGACGAGTCCGATCTCACCGACCTGCCCGATCTCGTGGGCCTGCTCATGGACGGCAAGGCGCGCGAGTTCCTCGCCACCAACAGCAAGGCGCTGCACCAGCCGAACGGGGCGGCCGATGCCGCGCGATTGTTGACCCACCTGCACATGGCGATCCAATGACCAGAACCAAGACAGCCAAACTGCGGATCAGCCCGGCACCGGAACGGCGGGAAGCCGTCGAGATGCCGCCGCCCGAGCCGGTCCATGCAACGCATGCAGCCGAGATCAAGCGGATGCGCGCGCTGGTGGAGCGTTACTCGCGGGCGCACCGCGCGCTCGGAACGCTGATCCGCCGCTCCGTCGATCCCGAGAACAAGACGCGATATGTCGAGGTCGTTCCGCAATTACCGCTCGCCTCGATTGCCCAGCAGCCGCGCCGCCTGCCGCGCACCTATACCGCCTCATGGCCGGCCGGGCCGCTACGTCCGGAGCAGCCACTGCATGCCCATTCCGGCGACGAATGCGCCGGTTCGGCGGATGCGATCACCGATACGGTCGGCGTTTCGGTGCTCGGATTGCGGGGGAACGATCTCGAACGGGCCGTTGCGGACGTGGCGGCAGACCAGGCGAGGAGCCGGGACTTCAAGCCCATATTCCTGACGGATTCGCCCGATTCTCATCGTTCGTGTCGCGAGGCTATTCGTTCGAATATATTTCGGGGTTCCGCGACTACCTGTTGCCCGCCAGCGAGAGCAGCCGCAACGAGCGCCGCAGTGCCATTGCGGCGAAGTGGGGGATATCGCGCTTCGCCGATCGCGGCGAGACCCACGAGGTCAGCCGCAACCACCCCCCGCTTGCCGCGCTGCGCAACCACAATGCCGGCATGTCGCGCGCCGTCCACGGCGATCGTTTCGCCTGGATCATCGAGACACTGCGGATCGCCATTGCGATGGAGCGCTTCGATGCGGCCGAGGGGATGGCGAACTACCTGCTCGCGTTCTTTGACGATCTCGCCAAGGGCAACGTCATTCCCGCCGCGAAAGCGCTGTGCCGGAAATTCATCGCCTTCGGCGAGATCGACCAGCTTCGGCACTTCCTGTTCAAGAACATCGCGGCGGTGAAGAAGGACGATAGCCTCTTCACCTGGTTTTCGGCCTATTGCACGGGCAATACCGAGTTCCTGCCGGAATTTGCCACGCTGCCGAGCGGCAAGCCCAACGCCTATTATATTTCCAAGCGCATGGCGGTCGCCGGCGATCGCGTTCTGCCGACCCTGATGGCGGCTGGCTCGCCTCCGACGACCAACCTGCTGCTGGCGAACTTCTTTGCGACGCGCGGCGACTCCTCGCTCTACAGGATGTTCGTCAACCGTGTGCTGGGCAAGCAGGGCGCGACCCTAGTGCGCAAGGTGGCGCTGGGCGAGGACAACTTCCTCAACCGCATCGCCTTCGAGCGGCCGCCCGTGGTCCCCGATGCGCATGATCTCGTTTCGATCATCATGTCGACGCACAATTCGGCGGCGACGGTGGGCTATGCGGTCCGGTCGATCCTGGCGCAGAGCTACCGCAACATCGAGTTGCTGATCTGCGACGACGGAAGCTCGGATGCAACGCTCGCCGAGCTCGACAAGCTGCGCGGCGATCCTCGTATCCGGATGTTCCGCTCCCACGGCAACCAGGGAACCTACGGGGTCCGCAACAGCCTCATTCCAGAGGCGCGCGGCGCCTACATCACGTTCCAGGATTCCGACGACTTCGCATTTCCGGATCGGATCGAGCGGCAACTGGCCTTCCTCAAGAATGAGGGAGCGGCTGCGGTCGCATCACAATGGTTCCGGGTGACGGCCGGCGGCGAATTCGTGTTCTCCTCTGACCAGGCGGTCGCACGCATCGCCGTGGTCAGCCTGCTGGCGCCACGCGAAGTGTTCGAGCGCTTCGGACCCTACCGGCAGGCGCGCTTCGGCGCCGATACCGAGTTCTACGAAAAGCTGCGGTCGCGGCTCGGCGTCGATGCCGTGCGGCTGATGCAGACGCCGATGATTTTCGGGCTCGCATCGGCGACATCGCTCACGCGCTCGGTAGGGATCGAGGCCACCGAAGACGGCTATCGGGCGCCAGCGCGCCGTTGCTATGCCGCCGCTGCCGCGCGGTCGCGACATATCGGCGAGCACCCCGGCCTGCCGACGGTCGAGGACGCCCTGATCGAGCACGGCATATTGATGCCGCCTACCCATATCGAAGAGCTGGAGGTCGCCCCGTGAAGCGCATCGGCCAGCTTGCGACCTATCCCGGGCGCCTCGCGAACCTGCCCGTCATGCTGGAAAGCGTGGCGCCGCAGTTCGACGAGATCCACGTCATGCTCAACCAGTTCACCAAGCGCCAGCAGCTCGCGCTGCCCAAACTGGCGAACGTCCACTACGTGATCCCCAAGAGCGACCTGAAGGACACGGGCAAGTTCTGGCGCAAGCCCGGCGCCGGCGAATACGTCTTCCTGATGGACGACGACCTGACCTTTCCCGCCGACTATGTCGAGCAGATGATCGCCTTTTACCAGCGGATGCCCAGCGCGCGCATGGCGATAGGACTGCATGGCGTCATCTATTCCGACCTGTTCGAGGGAACGCCCAGCTCGCGGTTCGTCGCCAAGTTCGACAAGGCGCTGAACAATCCGATCCTCGTCAACCAGCTCGGCACCGGGTGCCTGATGCTGCCCGGCGAATTGCTGCCGCCCTTCGAGTTCATGCGCAGCGCGCAACGCTTCGTCGACGTGCGGTTCGCACGCTACTGCCACGAGAACGGCATCGGCATGGCCTGCGTCCCACGCCCGGCGGGCTGGATCGTCGACCAGAACGCCGAGGACTCGATCTTCGAGACCTACACGCGCGAGCGCCATGGCGAGCAATTGCCCGAGATCATGCAGTTCGCCGGCTTCGGCAAACTGGACGTGCGACTCGCGCTCGCAGTGGAGCGCACATGAATGAGCAGGCTCCGAACGTGGCCTTCACTACGGGAGGCAAGCAAGTGACCTTACGTTTTGCCAGCGGGCAGGACCATATTGCGCGCACCATCGCGGCCACCGGCAATTTCTATGAAGCCGAACTGCTGGCCGACGTGCGGTCGCGCCTGTTCTTTGCCGAATGCGCGGTCGATGTCGGGGCGCATGTGGGAAACCACACGCTCTATTTTTCGAAAATGCTGGGACTGAAGACCGTCGCGTTCGAACCCAATGCGCAGACTTTCGAGCTGCTGCAAGCCAATGTGCGCGATAACGATGTCGAAGCGAAATGCCGGCTGCGCCACGCCGCCGTCGGCGCCGCTGCCGGCCGGGTGCGCGCGGTCGCCGCAACCGAAGGCAATAATAGCGGCATGGCGAGGGTCGAACCCGATACCGAAGGAGACGTGCCCCTCCTCTGCCTCGACGACGAACTCCAGGACGACGATCCGATCAACGTCATCAAGATCGACGTGGAGGGATGGGAACTCGATGTGCTGCGCGGTGCGGAACGCATCATCGAACGGCACCGGCCGCTGATCTATGTCGAGGCGAGCGATGCGAGCTTTTCGGATGTGAGGGCCTTCCTCGCCGCCCGCAGCTACGTCTGCTGGAAGCGGTTCAACGCAACGCCGACCTTCCTCTTCATGCCGAACGAGCGACTAGGGGCCAACTGAGACACAGAACAACCAGATTGCCGATGGCGTACAGCGCTGCCGGCTCCCTCGCCCAAACCGGGCACATCTCCCACCACCAACTGTCTCAAAAAGGAGAGAGAGATGAACAGACGTGAACTGATGACCATCGTGGCGCTTGCATGCGGCCTTACCGCCAGCGTGTCGGCAACGAGCCATGTCTACGCCAAGGCCAAAACGCCCATCGAGGTGATGGCTGAAAACGGGAATGTCCATCCTGGGCATTTCATCGGCCGCGGTCACTTCGAGCACGGCAACGGCCTGGGCCTGGGCCACCTGCACCACGATCACGACATCTACTGATGCGTGAGAAGATTGGCCGGCCATGTGCCGGCCTTTCTTCTATCAGGGGGCGAAGCGTCCGAGCTGGTCGAGAAACCGGCGATAGACATCTTCGGTATAGTGGAACGGGGCAAGACCCCATTTGTGCCCCGAGGTCGCAATGAAGGCCGTATCGGCATAATCGATCGACGGGACATCCAGCGCATCGGCGGCCGCGTAGAGCCGTTCGAGATAGCGGTTCGAGGCTGCGATATAGTCGGCCGGTTCCCTGAACGGCGTACCATCGCTCGAGGCCGATGCCCAACGGGCACGATTGACGATCGGCGTCATTCCCAAGGCCCGCGCTTCGTTAACGAAAGCACGGAAACCGTCGGACCAGAGCGCGAAATGCTCGTCGCTTCCCGAGAGTACCTTCGTAACGCCGGGGAGCTTGTCTTCGATGCCGGTGCGCCGCAATTCGACCGAGCCCGTCGCGAGCGCACCCTGCAACGAATAAAGATGGAAGCGCTCGTCGATGAAATCGACGACGAGCAGCGTATCGGCCGGGTTTGGCACGGCGCGAAGCCGCGACCGCAGCCCACGCGAGAGGTCGATCTCCACCATCCGCCGCTGCCAATTGCTCTGGACTTCACTCTCGGTGTCGAGGGTGTCCATACCAACCGGAAACGGGTCGCCCAACATCGAGCACGCAAAGGACGAGCGCGCGACATAGTCCACAATCGTGTAGTTCTGGCCGGCAAGTTCGAACGCATCGCGCGTGACACAACTGCCGATGATGAAGACGCTCGCACCTGCAGCGCCCTGCGGATTATTCGAATTCATACGGGGGACTGTAGCGGAGGCGTGTTTGGCGTCAATCGAAGATGGCTCCGGCATGGTGCTGCACCGATGACAGAATGCGGCTGGTGAGCTAGCGTTCCACCACGTGCAACTTCTCCTTGAAGGCCGATCTTGCCTGATCCCCGCCAGACAAAAGTTCCGTCGGCCGCCCTGCGCCGTGCGCCTTCGCCTGAAGCCGAGCAGCTCGACCAATTGCTGTTCGGCGAGCTGTTCGAGGTACAGGACGTAGCGGAAGGTTGGGCGTTCGGGCAGGCGGTGCGCGACGGCTATGTCGGCTATGTCGAGACCGGTGCGCTGGGCGGCCCGCCGGTTGCGCCGACGCACAGGGTGCGAGCGCTGCGCACCTACGCCTTCAGTGCACCCAGCATAAAGGCTGTGCCGAACGGGCTTTATTCGATGAACGCGCTGGTTGCGGCGGAGGAGCAGGAAGGCCGCTTCGTCAAAACGGCGGCGGGCTGGTTCGTGACGGAACACCTCACTCCCATTGGCGATGCCGAGGCGGATTTTGTGGCGGTGGCCGAGCGGTTCGTCGGCACGCCCTATCAATGGGGCGGGCGCGAGAGCCTGGGGCTCGACTGTTCCGGGCTGGTGCAGCAGGCGCTTTACGCCAGCGGCCGCACCTGCCCGCGCGACAGCGACCAGCAGGCGGTGATAGGCGAGCCGGTCGAGGCCGAGATGCTGCGGCGCGGCGATCTCGTCTTCTGGCGCGGACACGTGGCGATCATGACGAGCGCCACCGACATCGTCCACGCCAATGCCTACCACATGGAAGTGGTCACGGAGCCGTTGGCAGAGGCCGTGGCGCGCACGATCACGCGCGGCGGCGGCAAACCGACAGCCTATCGCAGGGTGTGATCACGCCGGCATGGGGCGGATGAAGTGGTTTTTACCCACTTCGCGCACGTCCGGCTGGGCTATGGCGGATTGCCGGCGGATCACATCGATACGGCTGAGTTCGTCATCGAACCGGGTGTCGGTAAAGCGCCGGTCGGGATCGGGAACGGCGGACAGCAGCAGGCGGGTATAGGGGTGCTGCGGATTGCCGAGCACGCTTTCGGTTTCGCCCCATTCGACGATCTGGCCGGCATACATGACCATGATGTCTTCGGCCACGTAGCGGGCGGTGGCGATGTCGTGGGTGATGTAGAGCACGGCCAGCCGCAACTGGCGCTTCATGTCGTTGAGGAGGTTCAGAATGCCGAGGCGCACCGAGACGTCGAGCATCGAGGTGGGTTCGTCGGCGATGATCGCCTCGGGATTGACGGCGAGGGCGCGGGCGATGCTGATGCGCTGGCGCTGGCCGCCCGACAGTTCGTGCGGATATTTGGGGGCAATCGCTGCGGGATCGAGCTTCACGCGGGCGAGGAGTTCGGCGATTGCTGCGCGGCGTTCCGCGCTTTTGAGAGCCGGCTGATGCAGCCGCAGCGGCCGCTCCAGGTGGTAGCGGATCGTATGGGCGGGGTTGAGTGAGGAAAACGGGTCCTGGAACACCATTTGTACCGCGCGCCGGTAGGCCTTGAGGCTGCCGCCCTCGACGGGCGTGCCGCGGAACAGCAGCCGTCCCTCGTCGGGCCGGTATTCGCGCATGATCAGGCGGGCGGCCGTGGTCTTGCCGGACCCCGATTCCCCCACGAGCGCCAGGGTCCGGCCGGGATGGAGGGCGAACGACACCGAGCGCGCCGCATAGACGCGCGCCTCGGGCGTGCCGAAGATCTTCGAGACATTATCGAGGGCGATGACGGGGGCGGTATCGCTCATTGGCCGGCACCCTCAGCGATCTGCTCGCCGGTGAGGCGCGGCAACGATGCCCAGAGTTTTCGCGTGTAGTCGTGCTGCGGCGCGTGGTAGATCGCCTGCGCCGTGCCGATTTCGACCAGTTCGCCCTCGAGCATGATGCCGATGCGGTCGCTCATCTGCACCATCAGGGCTAGGTCGTGGGTGATGAAGAGCACCGAAAAGCCCAGCTTCTGGCGCAACTGATGGATGCGCTGCAGGATTTCGCGCTGCACGACGACATCGAGCGCCGTGGTCGCCTCGTCCATGATGAGGAGCTTCGGGTTGAGCGCCAGGCAAATGGCGATGACGATGCGCTGGCGCATGCCGCCCGACAGCTGGTGCGGATAGGCGTTCAGGCGGTCGGCGGGTATGTCGACGAGGCCCAGCAGCTCGGAAGCACGTTGGCGGGCCGCAGAGCGCGACATGCCGGTATGGGTGTTCAGCACGTCGTGGAACTGGTCCTCGATGGTCAATACGGGATTGAGCGAATTCATGGCGCTCTGGAACACCATCGCCACTTCGCGCCAGCGGAAGCTGCGCAATTCGGCTTCGTCGAGTTCCAGCACGTCACGCCCGTCGACCAGGATCCGGCTGCCCGAGCGGATCAGCGCCGGCGGGCGATGCAGGCGGGAAATGGCAAAGGCAATGGTCGACTTGCCGCAGCCCGATTCCCCGGCAAGGCCGAAGAATTCGCCGGGCGCGATATCGAAGCTCACATCCCTGACGGCATGGAAGACGGTCTCCGAGCCCACATAGTCGATGGAGAGGTTGCGCACCGAAAGGACGCTCACAGCTTGCCCTCCCCGGCGCGGACCATCCGGGTCCAGCGGCCGAGCATGCCGCCTGTCCGGAGGCGCGGATTGGCGACTTCGTCGATGGCGAAATTGATAAGGGCGAGGCCGAGGCCCAACAGAGCCAGCGCGAAACACGGCGACAGCAAGTCCCACCAGGCGCCGACCGACAGCGCCGAAGCGTTCTGGGCGTTATAGAGCATGATGCCCCAGGAGACGGTATTGGGATCGCCCAGGCCGAGGAATTCGAGCGTCGCTTCGCTGATGACGGCGAAGATGACGCTGCCGATGAAATTGATGCCGACGATCGAGATGAGGTTCGGGAAAATCTCGAAGGTCATGATGCGCCAACCCGGCTCGCCCAGCATTTCGGCGGATTTGACGTAATCGCGCTGGCGGATGGAGAGCGTTTCCGAGCGGGTGACGCGCACGCCCCAAGCCCACGACGTGAGGCCCAGGATGACCGCGATGACCGGGGGGCTCGCCTGACCGATGAAGGCCGCCAGAACCAGTAGCAGCGGCAGGTTGGGAATGACCAGGACGAGGTTGGTGAAGAAGTTGATCACTTCGTCGACGACGCCGCCCTTGTAGCCGGCGATGATGCCGAGGACGGTGCCGATCAGGGCGATCATCAGGCCGGCACCGAAGCCGACGGCCAGCGACACGCGGGCGCCATAGACCAGACGAGTGAAGACGTCGTGGCCGAGCCGGGTCGTGCCGAGCCAATGCTCGAGCGAAGGCGGCTGGTGCGGACGGCCGACGCGCTGGGTCGGGCTGTATTGGCTGAGGACCGGCGCGAAGATGGCAACGAGGATGATGAGGACGAGGATGACCACGCCCACCATCGCCTTCTTGTTCTGCAGGAGCTGGGATAACAAGCGCATCGGTCAGGCCTTCTTCAGGCGCGGATCGAGCAGCACATAGCTCAGATCGACGACGAAGTTGGAGGCGAGCATCGCGGCGGTCATGATCAGCAACTGGCCCTGGATCACCGGGTAGTCGCGGGCAAGGATGGCCTGGTAGAGCGTATTGCCCAGGCCCGGATAGTTGAACACGACCTCGGTCACCAGCGAACCGCTCAATATGGTGCCGATTGAAATGGCGAGGCTCGATACGGTCGGCAGCAGCGCGTTGCGGGCGGCGTACCAGAGCATGACGCGGTTTTCGCTGAGTCCCTTGGCACGCCCCATGACAATATAGTCTTCGCCAAGCAGGTTGATCATGTTGTTGCGCATGGTCACGGCGAACCCGCCCGTCAGCACGAAGACCAGGGTCAGCATGGGCAAGGCGCCGTGATGCAGCACGCTCGCTATATAGGGCCAGCTGAAGGCCGGATCGAGCATGGGATCGGCGGCATAGCCGTTGGGGAACCAGCCCAGGCGGTAGCCGAAAACGAACAGCATGGTCAGCGAGATGACGACGGCGGGAACCGAGCTGGAAAGGATCGCCAGGAGCGACACCACGGCGTCGAAGCGCGTGCCGCGGCGCCAGGCCGCCATGACGCCGAGCAGCGTGCCGAGGATGAAACTGACGATGGTGGCACTGCCGACGAGGCCCACCGTCCAGACCAGCGCCCGCGCCAGCAGCTCGGTGACCGGCAGCGGGAAATATTTGATCGACCGGCCGAGATCGCCGGTGAAGACGCTTTGCAGGTAAGCCAGGTATTGCTGGCCCATGGGCGCGTCGATGAAGCCGAAGGTGAGCTTCAGGGCGTTGAGGTTTTCCATCGACAGGTTGGAGCCGGCGCCGGCGAACATGATCTGGATGGGATCGCCAGGCATCAGGCGCGGCAGGAAGAAATTGATCGTTGCGGCAGCGATGAACGCCGCAAGGTAGAACACCAGTCGCCGGAGCAGAAAGGCCATTGGATACGTGTTTCCTTGCGAATGCCGATCCGGTTGCCGTTTGGCGAGGACGCGCCGCAGCGCGCCCTCACTTGAACTCAGGCGGGACTATTGCGCAACCGGCCGCAGCGCCAGCAGCTGGATCAGGCGCCCCGGATTGGCATTGGAAACCACCGGCGAGGTGATCGGGTTTTCAGCGCTGGCCCAGCCGGTGAAGCGCTTGGTGCTGTACTGGTAGAAGGACGGGCTGTTGTAGACCGGGATCACCGGCATGGCCGCCGCCACCTTGAGCTGGATAGCGTCCATGATGGACTTCTGCTCGGCCGGATCCTTCACCTGCGTGTACTTGTTCAGCATGTCGATCACTTCCGGATCGGTCCAGCGCTGCGCTGAAAAGCGGCTCTTGCCGAAATCGGCGGGATTGAACGAGCGGATATAGGGGAAGTAAGGGTTCGATGCCGACGCGATGGCGTTGAGCGACATCGAATATTTCGCATCGATCAGGTCCGAGGCCCACACCGATTCCTCCGGCGTCGACATCTTCACGTTGAGGCCGGCCTGTTTCAGGCTCTCGATAGCGATCTGCACGGCATCGATCCAGTCCGTCCAGCCATTGGGGATTTCGATATCGATGGCGATCGGCGTGCCGTCAGGATTGTCGCGGAAACCGTCGCCATCCTTGTCGACGTAACCGGACTTTTCGAGGAGCGCGACGCCGGCATCGAGGTCGAACTTACCGTACTGGCCGAACTCCTTCTGCACTTCCGGATTGCCGAAGGCTTTGTAGTAATCGCCCAGCATGGCCGGGTCCTCGTTGATCACCGGATAGCCGTAGCCGGCGATGTCGATGATGGTCTGCCGGTCGATCAGCATGCTGACGGCGCGGCGGAAATTCACGTCGTTGAACGCCTTCTTGTTGTTCTCGTCAGGCGATTCGAGGTTGAGCGTGAAGGCGACCAAGCTCGAGGGCAGGAACCAGTACTTGTTGTGCTCGGGATCCTTGGCGACGAACGTGTTGTCGATGTCCGGAATGAAGCTCGTCGCCCAGTCGAGCGTGCCGTTGGCAAGCGCCGCCAGGACCTGCGGGTTGTCCGCAAGCTGCGGCAGCCGCATGCAATCGACCTTGAGGTCCTCGGCGTCCCAATAGTTGGGATTACGGCACTGTTCGTAGACCTGTGGTGTGAAGCGGGTGATCTCGGTGAGCGGGCCCGAACCGACCGGGTTTTCGTTGGTGAAGGTCACCGGATCGGCGACGTCCTTCCAGATGTGCTCGGGCACGATCGGCATGCCGACGATGGTGGTGGCGATCAGCGAATTGGGCTGCTTCAGGTTGAAGCGGACCGTGTGCTCGTCGACCTTTTCCACCGAGTCCATCAGCGGCGACACAGAGAGGAAATCGAGGGCCGGGAACTTCTTCAGATAATCGTAGGTGAACACCACGTCGTCGGCGGTGAGGGGTTCGCCGTCGGACCATTTGAGCCCGTCACGCAGGGTGAAGGTGATCGACTTCAGGTCGTCCGCGAGCTCGAAGCTCTGCGCCAGGCGGTATTCCCACTTGTTGCCGGCGAGACGGTTGAAGATCGCCAGCGGCTCGTAGATGAAGTCCTTGGTCGTCGCGCGGGTGGAGGTCTGGTTGAACGGGTTGAAATTGCGCACCCAGGTCGTGGTCTGCTCGGAACTCACCGTCAGCACCGACTCGGCGCTGGCCGGCACGGCGGCTAAGGCCAGAACCATGGCGGATGCCGCCAGGATCACTTTATTCTTCAGCACTGGTTTTCTCCTCTCACATCTGAAGCATCGCTCAGGCGATGCCGTTCTCCTCGAAAATCCGTTCGACCTCGGCGTAGAGGCCGGCAACATCTGCGCGCCGCGATCCGCGCATGGCCTGGGCGCGGGCAATCCGCGCAAGGCTGTCCTCGCTGAGCGGTCGAGCTGCCCTCGCCGCCGCCGCGCTGGCCGCCAAGTCGCCCTGGCTGTGGAGCGCAATGTCGTAGCCGGCGTCGAGCGCCGCGGTGACGCGTTCGGCCCAACTGCCCTTGAGGGCTTCCATGGTAAGGCAGTCGGTCATGATCACCCCGTCATAGCCAATGTCCTTGCGGATGAGATCGCAGACAAGGGGTGAAATCGAGGCGGGGCGCTCGGGATCGATCTGGGTGAAGACGAGATGGGCGACCATGGCCAAGGGCGAATCCCTGAGCGCGATGAACGGACGGAAGTCGGTGTCGCGCAAGTCGTCGCGGCTGGCATCGACCACCGGGCAATCGAAATGCGGATCGACGGTGACCCGGCCATAGCCGGGAATGTGCTTGATGACCGGCAGTTCGCCGGCTTCCAGCATGGCTTTGATGACTTCGCGCGCCATGGCGATGATGAGGTCGGGATCGTCGCCGAACGAACGCTGACCGATCACGTCGTGCGTACCCTTGCGGGCTAGGTCGACCACGGGCGTCGTACCGCTGTCGATGGTGAGGTCCGCCATCAGCGTCGCCATCGCCTGGGTCGAGAGCCGCATGGCACGCTTGCCCAGTTCGAGGTCCTTGCGCGCCAGCGCGCCGAAATCGCCCAGGCTGCGAAAGCTCGGCCATTTGCCGTTGTTGAGGCGCTGGACGCGCCCGCCTTCCTGGTCGATGAAGACCGGCGCATCCTCGCGCCCCACCGCCTCGCGGAACTGGGCGCACAGGTGCCGCACCTGCTCCGGATTGTCGAGATTGCGCCGGAACAGGAACAGCCCGAACGGATTGGCCTCGCGAAAGAAGGCAATTTCATCGGCCAAGAGGGACAGCCCCGGCATGCCGACGAACAGTGCAAGTGGCGTGGAGGATGGCATTACTGGCAATGGCGCTCCCGCTTCTGGCGATCAATGGACACGCGAACCAATCTGTATCCATTTGACTACCAGTACGTGAGCCGAGGCAAGGGGTCCACACACATTCGAGCTTATGCAGGAGCGAATGCGTTGGGATCCCAGGCTGGTTCAGGGCGCTGAATGCCTACCGGACGATCGCGCTACGGCTGGAAATAGGCCGTGGGGTTCGGCCTTGGGATCAGCGCCGTCACATCCTCCGACCAGCGGTCGAGCATGGCGGCGAGACGCTCCACCAGTTCCGGCATCTGGGCTGCGAGATCGCGTGTCTCGCCGATATCCTCGGCCAGGTTGAACAGGGCCTGCCTTCCGTCCTCGAACCAGCGGATGAGCTTGAAATCGCCCTCGCGCACCGATGCCCCGGGCGTGCCGCCCTGGTTGGAATAATGCGGATAGTGCCAGTAGAGCGCGCCGCGATCGCTATCCGCCTGGCCTGTCCAGTTGCGCCAGACATCGACCCCGTCGACATGCTGGTCGGGTTTTTGGGGCAGGCCCGCCGCCGTCAACAAGGTCGGATAGATGTCGGGGGTGGTGAACAGTAGCGCGGATTCACGCGCCGGCACGTGGCCGGGCCAGTTGACGATGAAGGGAACGCGGACGCCGCCGTCCTCCATCCAGCCCTTGCCTTCGGCCAAGGGCGCATTGCAGGTCGGCGAGCCTTCGGCCGTTGCCAGCCCGCCATTGTCGGAGGTGAAGATGACGATCGTGTGGTCGCGTTTGCCGGTGCGCTCCAGCGCTGCCATGAGCCGGCCGACATTGGTGTCGAGGTTCTCGATCATCGCCGCATAGGTCGGATCGGACTGCAGCGTCCGGCGCTGCACGTGGCGGCCCTTGAGGTGCCAGGCCGGCAGTTCCTCGCCTTCGACTATGGCCCTGGTATCGAGGCCGAGTTCGGTCGCCTTGCGCTCGTATTTTTCGACCAGTTCGGCGGGCGCCTGGATCGGCGTGTGAACGGTATAGTGCCAGAAATTGAGGAAGAACGACCGCTCGCCCGCACTTTCGACGAGGGCGATCGCTTCATCGGTCAACCGGTCCGTCAGGTATTCGCCTTCCGGACCATCGGGGAGGTTGGCGATCGTATAGGGGCTGAAATAGGTGCGGGGCGAGCCGATGTCGCAGCCGCCGACATTGACGTCGAACCCGTGCCTGTCCGGCCAGAGCCGGGGCCCGCCAAGGTGCCATTTGCCCACGTGCCAGGTGGTGTAGCCGCCATCGCGCAAGGCCCGGGCCAACGAATATTCGTTCTCCGGCAGGCCATGGAAATACGGCACGTCGGCGAGCTTTCCGACGGCATGCCCGCCGATATACTGGGTGATGCCGACCCGGGCCGGATACTTGCCGCTCATGAGGCTGGCGCGCGTCGGCGAGCAGACCGGCGCTGCGGCATAGGCCTGGGTGAACAGGGTGCCCTGCGCCGCCAGCGCATCGATGTTCGGCGTTTCGTAAAAGCTCGATCCGTAGCAACCGAGATCGCGCCAACCCATGTCATCGATGAGGATGAGGACGATGTTGGGCTGGATGGTCACTTGATGGCTCCGGACATGACGTCGGCGCGGAAATAGCGCTGGATGAAGAGGAAGAGGATTAATACGGGCAGGCTGATGGTGAGGACGACCGCCATCAGCAGGTTCCATTGCGTGGAATTTTCCTGGAAGAAGACGGTGAGGCCGAGTTGCAGGGTCTGCATGTCCATCGACCGGGTCATGACCAGGGGCCACAGGAAGTCGTTCCAGGCCGACTGGAAGGCGAAGATGCCGACGATGGCCGCCGCCGGGATGACGAGCGGAGTGTAGATGCCGGCAAAGATGCGCAGCTCGGAGGCCCCGTCCATGCGGGCGGAATCCCCCAGTTCTTCCGGAAGGTCCTTGTAGAACTGGCGCATCAGGAAAATGCCGAGGGCGCTGACGACATGCGGCACCATGAGGCCGGGCAAGCTATCGATCAGCCCCTGCCCGCCCTGGCCCATTATGTCGTTGCCGCCGACCAAGGGCATGGACTTGGTCATGACGAAGAGCGGCACCATGACGATTTCGGGCGGCACAACCAGCAGGGCCACGAGCAGCATGAGGATCAGGTTGCTTGCCGGCAGCGGCAGGCGCGCCAGCGCATAGCCGGCGGCGCAGGATAGGATCAGTTGGATGGCCGTGCTGACCAACGCCACAACGACGCTGTTGAACAGGAACACGCCGAAATCGCTGGCGGCGAATGCATCGACGTAGTTGGAAAATACGAGATGACTCGGCACCTGCCCGACGGGCTCGTTGCCCGGCGTCAGCGAGGTCATGACGATATAGAGCATCGGCACGACGTAAAGCGCCGACAAGAGGAGCGCCAGCACCTGCCAGATCGCCGTCGAATTCTTGCTGCGGACGATCGCCATCACGCCACCCTTTGCCGCGCCGCGCCGAGCAGGCGCAGCAACAGGCTGAGGACAACGACGGCGCCGAACAGCAGCACGGCAATAGCCGAGGCTTTGCCGATATTGAGGGCGCTGAAGGCCTGCTCGTACATGATATAAACGAGTGTTTTGGTGGCGTTGACCGGGCCGCCCCGCGTCATGACGTAGGACTGCGTGAACATCTGCAGCGCACCGAGGAACCAGGTGATGGCCACGAAGAACACCGCCGACTTGATCAGCGGGAGGGTGATGTCGAAAAAGCGCGACACCGGCCCTGCCCCGTCCATCTCGGCGGCTTCCAGCAGATCCCTGGGCACCGCCTTGAGGGCGGCGAGGATGATGATCATGAAGTAGCCGAGGTTGCGCCAGAGGCTCATCGTGATGATGGAGGGCATGGCGAGGCCCGGATCGGTCAAAAAATAGATCGGGCCCTTGCCCAAGCCCTGGGCGAGGCGGCTGAACGGCCCGCTCACCGGATCGAGCAGCATGGTCCAGAGCAGCGCCACTACGACATAGGAGGCGGCCTGCGGCAGATAGACGAGCGTGCGCATGATGCCGCCGCCGGCAAGCGTCTGGTTGAACAGCAGCGCCACCATAATGGCGACGACGACGCCGATGCCGACCTGCCCGAAGGCAAAGGTGACGGTGTTGCCCAAAGCTTCCCAGAACACCGAGTCCTGGAACAATTGCTGGTAGTTCCTGAGCCCGACGAAACGTGGCGCCGCAAACAGGTCGTAGCTGGTGAAGCTCAGCCCCACGGCCACGGCCAGCGGTATCACGGAAATCAGCAGGATCAGGAAAATCGCCGGGCTGGCGAGGATATAGCCCGCCCGGCGCAGATCGCGTTCGTAGCTGTTGGCCCGCATCAGGGTCTTCAGAGGCCGTTGATTTCGTTCAGCTTGCTATCCAGTTCGGCCAGCACCGATTTCGGGTCGGCCTGCATGCGCAGGGCCTTTTCGACCGAGGTGTTTATCTGCGGGGCAATGACCAGCATGTTCGGATGCGCCGGCTGCGGCACGACATATTGCGCCGCGGCGGGCAGCTCGGCCGGGATATCTTTCAGGTAGTCGGCATCGAGGTTGTCCTTGCGGGCGGGCAGGCCACCATAGAGATCGCTCAGGGTTTCCGAATTGTCCTTGTTGGTGAGGAAACTCAGCAGTTCCCATGCTGCATCTGGATCCTTGGCGCGAGCAGAAATCGCCAGCTTGTTGATCCAGGCAGAGGTGACAGGTGCCCCACCCGCTTTAGCGGCAAGCGGCTTGCCGGCGATGATCTGGGCCGTGATGTCGGGAGCGTTGGTGCGGGCATTGTTGATGGTACTGACGCCGCCGAAATGGGTGACGCTGGAACCGGCAACGACCGGCATCGGCCCGGAGCCGGAATAGACCTGGTTGATATTGGACAGATTGTCCTTGAAAAAGCTCACCATGTATTCGAGGGCCGCCTGGCCGGCATCGCTGGAGAACTGCGCGCTGCCGTCGTCGCCCCAATAGGTGCCGCCTGCCTGCAGCATCAATTGCGCGAACGATTGCTGCAGCCCGATCGACTTGTCGTGGTTCCAGAAGACCGGGGAGGCCGCGGCGCTGCCGCCGGCCTTGGCCACGGCCTGCGCCATGGCGCGGAAATCGTCCCAGTTTGCCGGCACCTTGTCCTCGGTGATCCCTGCCGTTTCGAGGATGTCCTTGCGGTAAAGGCAGGTACGCGTGTCGCTGTAGAGCGGCAGACCGTAATTGACGCCCTTGTAGCTGCCGTCGGCGATCATCGCGTCGTAGAAATTTGCCTTGTCGTCCCATTTGGCGAGGTAATCGTCTATCGGCAACAGCGCGTTCTTGGAAGCGAGCGGCGCGGTCCAGATACCGCCGAGCATGATGACGTCGGCAAGCGTGCCGCTGGCGGCGGCCGTCACCACCTTCTGGAAGCCGGAGCCCCAATCGGACTGCTGGAGTTCGACATCGATGCCGGTCTTTTCCTTGAAGGCCGGCAGGATCCGGTTCTTGACGGCATCGGTCGTGTCCGTGCTCGGACCCAGCAGCATCAGGCTGAGTTTGCCGGATTGGGCAAAGGCATGGCGCGCATAACCGGCCAGCGGCAGCGCGGCGGCGAGTGCGGCACCGCCTTTGAGAACGGAACGGCGCGTGATTTCCCTATTGGTCAAGGCATTCCTCCCTGTTTACTTGCCGCAGGATTGTCCGCGGTCTATTTAGTAAACTGGTGTAATTAATTCTGGAAAGCTATCAGGTGTCAAGTGACGCGACGCGGGGGCGAGCTGATGTCTGATGTAACGAGCGGCGACGAGGGCCGGATTGCGGCGGCCGTTTCGGCACCGGTGATGCGCCGCCATAACCTGTCGCTGGCCTTGCGCACGATCTGGGACGCTGGCCGGATCAGCCGCGCCGAGCTCGCCCGTGCGCTCAACCTCTCCAAACCCGCGATCACGCGCATCGTCGGCGACCTTATCGGCGCCGGCTATCTCGACGAGACGAGCGAGCGCACGGCAAGCGGAAGGGGACGGCCATCGAGCTACCTGCACCTGCGGCCGGGCATGCACTATTTCATCGGCGTCGACTTCCGCGTCGACCGCATGGCCGTGCAGGCGCGCGACCTTGCCGGCAACATCCTCTACGATAGGCATTATCCCGTCCGCCGGGGCGATGCCGTTGCCCACGTCATCGCCATCGTCGCCGATGCCATTACCGTGGCTTCCAGGCAGATCGGTTCGCGCCCCATGGGGATCGGCGTTTCCGTGCCGGCCGAAATGTCGTCCGATCAGGAAACCATCCTGACCTCGACCTATTTCGACTGGCGGGACGTGCCGTTCATCGCATTGTTGCGGCAGACGTTGGGGGCTGGCTGGCCGATCATCCGCCTCAGCCACGTGTCGCATTGCGCCGCCATCGCCAATTGGCGCGAACTGGCTGCGACCGGAGTGACCGACCTCGCGCACGTACAGGTCGGCGTCGGCGCAGGCGTCGGCCTTGCCGGCCGCCATTACCCGGCAAATCCGGTGCGCGCCGGCTTTCGTCATTTCGGCCATATGCCGATGCTGCGCCACGGACCGGCCTGCACCTGCGGGCGCCTCGGCTGCCTCGATGCGCTGGTCGGCTTCGACGCGCTGGTGCGCAATGCCGAACCCTGCGGGATAAAAGCAGGCGAGGATGCCGAGGCGATAAAGACGTTCTGCACCGAACTGACGGCGTTGCACGCCGCCGGTCGGCGCGAGGCGACGGCGGCGATCGAGACGTCGGCGCAATGGTTTGCGCGCGCCACTGCCGTCATCATCATGGGGCTCGATCCGTCGCGGGTGACGATCGGCGGCTATCCGCTCTATCTCGGCGAGGCGTACCGCGATGCGTTCATGGCTGAACTCGAACCGATCGTTCCCAACGCGCCCAGTCTCGTGACCTTGACCCGGCTCGGCGACGAAGCCTCCGTCGCCGGCGCCGTGCTGCTGGGCATGCAATCGGTCATGGCCGATCCGCTGGCTTCGACCGGCCAGGCCGCATAGGCGTTAGTGCGGGCCCATGGCGGTTTCCTGCAGCGTGCCGCAAGGGCCGCCATCGTTGTTGAGCGCGATATCCTGGCGCGCGCCGCCGAAATCGTAGGCCTCATAGAACTTGCTCATCTCCCTGGTGCTGGCCGGCACGTAGTGGCAGATGAACGAGCGCCGGAAGCGGTCGGCGCTGGTGTTCGGCGTGCTGCCGTGGATGACGCTGCCGTTGAAGAACAGCACGTCGCCGGCTCGCAGCCGCACATATTCCGGCTTGAGGCCCGGCGGCGGTTCGACATGCTCGGTGGTAAAATACTTAGTCGGATCAGCCTGTTCGGGGCAAGCAATGTCGAGCGCCGCGGTATTGGGAACGCACATCATGCCGCCATTGCCCTCGTCGGCATCGTCGATCGCGAACCACGCGGCCATGCACGTGCCGGGCTTGGCGCGGAGATAGAAATTATCCTGATGCAGATCCTGCCCGCGGGCGCCGGGCGGCTTGAAATAGAACATCGACTGGCAGGCGAACGGCTCTTCGCCGAAGAGATCTTTAAGGATCGGGCGGAGCTTTTCGTGGCGCATGTACTTCATTGCCACCGGCCCGACCGGCTTGTCGGCATGCTTGTGCGGATGCATCATACGCGGATAAAAAGCCAGTGGATCCTTGGAGTTAGCGGCAGCGGCCAGCGATTTCGGCAGGTCGGAAAGCCCGGCGACCGGGCCGTTCTTGTTCATCTCCATGAACGTTTCGCGGATCTCGGCGATTTCGTCGGCGCTGAAGAGCTGGCGGACGGCCAGGAAGCCGTCGCGGTTGAACTGCTCGATCTGATTTTCGGTCAAGTTCTTGGCAGACATCGGTTTTCTCCCTCGTTGCAATGACGGTAGACCCATCGCTGCACGCCGGGAAGTCGACTTCCTGCCGAATATATGTATTATCCTGCTATGTTCGCTGAAGACCATCACACGCCGGTCCTGCAGGTCCTGACCGGCCACTTCCACAAGCGCGCGGGCTATCGCGCCGTGCGGCGGGCCGGCGTTGCCGACTGGCTGCTGATCTATACGACGGGTGGCCTGGGGCGGTTCGGGCATGCCGGGGGCGATCTCATCGCGCAGCCCGGCGACTGGGTGCTACTGCGCCCCGGAACGCCGCACGATTACGGGGTCGAACCGACGCTCAGGCGCTGGGACCTCTTATGGGCGCACTTCCAACCGCGCCCCGACTGGCGGCCGTTGCTCGCCTGGCCGGAAGTGCAGCGGGGGCTCATGCGCCTGACCATCGATCCGAAGGAAGGCCGCCCGATCGTCACGCGTTTCGGCGACGTGCACCGCCTGCTCGGCAGCAGTTCCCGGCACCGCGAACTGGCGGCGATGAACGCGCTGGAAGATGTGATATTGCGCTGCGACGCCTATAATCCGACAGCCCTCACGCAAGGCGACCCGCGCATTCGCCGCGCCATGGATTTCATCGATGCGAACCTTGTAGAACGTATAAATATCAATTACATAGCGGCAGAATCCGGCTTATCGCCATCGCGGCTTTCGCATCTGTTCAAGGCGGAAACCGGCATCAGCGTGCAGCGCTACCTCGAAACCGCCCGCATGCGCCATGCGGCCGAGCTGCTGCGCAGAACCAGCTTCAGTATCAAGCAGATAGCTGCCGCGGTCGGGTTCCCCGACCCTTTGTACTTCTCGCAGCGCTTCCGGGCCTTCACCGAAGCCAGCCCGACCGATTACCGCGAAAAAGCCGCGAGTCTGCATGGCGAATGAACCGCCTGCCGTTCCCACCGGCGCTACGAACTGCCGACCGGGTCATGCCTAAGCCGCAAGGAAGCCGCCATCCACCGGCAGGATGGCGCCGGTAACAAAGCCGGCGGCGGGCGAGCAGAGGAACAGCGCCGGCCCGGCCAGATCGGCCGGCACGCCCCAGCGCCGCATCGGCGTGCGGCCCACCAGTTCGGCATTGCGCGCCGGATCGGCGCGGGGGCCGGCGGTCATCGGCGTTTCGATCCAGCCGGGCGCCAGCGCGTTGACGCGGATGGGATCGCCCGCATAGGCGAGCGCCAGCGACTTGGTGAGCTGGGCGACGCCGCCCTTGCTCGAGGCATAGGCAGGCGCGTGGGGCGCGCCGAAAAACGCGAACATCGAGGCGATGTTGAGGATGGAGCCGCCGGCGAGTTTTTCGCGCAGGGCGGTGGCGGCACGCATCGAGCCGGTGAGGTTGATGTCGATGACGGTGGCAAAGCCTTCCGGCGCGAACTCGTTGGCCCTGAGGTTCACGCCGGCGGCGTTGACGAGGACGTCGAGCGCCGTAATGGCCTCGGCGAAGGCGGCAATGGCCGTATCGCTGCGGATGTCGAGCTGTGAAAAAGTGATCCCGCCGGCCGTATTGCGGGCCGCCTCGACTTCGGCATCGGTGGCGCCGGTTGCCAGCACCTCGGCGCCGGCATCGCGGAAGGCCTGCGCCAGCCCGATGCCGATGCCGCCGGTTCCGCCGGTGATGACGACGCGCTTGCCGTCGTAGAATTGCCGCGCCCAAGCCCAGTCCATTATTCCCTCCGGCCGCAGCTAGCGCACGAACTGATCGACATAGGAGGCGCCCAGGCCCACCGCCTCGTAATGGGCCCTGCACATGTCGATCTTGGTGAAGACGTCCTCAAAGCCGATCTGCTTATTGTCGTTGTCGAGATAGACCATGCAGCCGGAAATGTTGAAGAAGGTGATCATCTCCGCGCAATCCTCGGGCACGGTCAGGGTGTGGATTTCGCCGGGCGGCTCGAAGACGTAGGAGCCGGTTTCGGCGACCCAGTCGTGTTCGAGATAGTGCCAGCGCCCCTTGATGACGTAGCCGTGCACGGGCTGGGGATGCAGGTGCCGGCTGAGGATGCCGGCGCGGCGCACCCTGAGGAGATTACACCATTGCCCCTGCAATGTGTTGAGCAGCAGCGGCCGGAACCAGACATTGTCGGCTTGCGGCACCCAGACGCGCTCGTCGTCCGGCAGGACCGGAATCGCCATTTCCTTGGGCGCCAGCGAGTGGGCCGAGCCGGCCATGGTCTTGTACATCGAACATTTCCTCCTTGCCCTTTTGCCCCATCATTGGCGCTTTTGTCCGGAGGCTGCAAATCCCTGCTCGTGGCGCGCGGCGAGGACCGCTTCCATCCGGTCGACCAGTTCGGCGAGGGGGCCGGTATTCTCCCAGGCATAAAGGGAGATAGCCATCATCGGCTCGATGCCGAACGGCGCATAGGGCCGGATGCGGTAGTTGCCGGCGGCGCCGGCGGGCAGGAGCGACAGGCCAAGCCCCGCCTCGACCGCCGCCAGCACATTGTGGAGGCTGCTGCCGGTGAAGGCGACGTACCAGCGCAACTGCTCGCGCTCGATGCGCTCGAACATCGCTTCGCGATAGAGCCCGCCCGGCGGGAAGGTCACCAGCGGAATGGGATTGGGCCAGTTGCCGGGCGCATCGGCGCTTTCGAACCACGCCATCGCTTCGGGAAAGGAGGCGCGGCAATCCGGGCTGGCTTCAGGCTCCTTGACGACGACGACGTCGAATTCGCCGGCGCGATAGCGCCTCGTGAGATCGCGGCTGAGCCCGGCGGTGACGTCCAGCCGGATTTCGCGGTGACGGTGGGCGAAATCGCCGAAGACCCTGGCCATCGCCGTGCTGGCGATATCTTCGGGAACGCCAATGCGGATGGACAACGTGCCCGCCGGATCGCCGAGGACCGCTTCCGCCTCGGCGTGCAAAGCGAGAATCCGGCGGGCATAACCCAGGAGCCGCTCACCGGCGGCCGTCGGTTCGACCGGCCGCGCGGCGCGATCGACCAGCACCGAGCCGACAGCCTCTTCGAGCCGCGCTAATTGCTGGCTGATGGTGGACTGCGTCATGTGCAGATGCTCGGCCGCCAAGGTGAAGCTCTCGGCATCGACGATGGCGACAAAGGAGCGGAGCAGGCGCGGATCGAGCATGACCTGCATTCGATATCATAATGAAGAACATGAAAACATTTAATTTCCAAATGCTACCGCGCGTTCCTATCTGACGAGGCAGGACCCAGCCATTATGGGAGTTCAAGATGCTTCGCCGTTCGATCCTAACAGGTGCCGCTTTCCTGCTGCTGGCGGGAAGCCCCCTCATTGCAGCAGGAGAAACCATGACCGATACAAGATTGCATGCTGCCGCCGGAAACAATGACGTGGCCGCGATCCAGCGGCTGCTGGCCGAAGGCGCCGACATCGATGCGCGCGACGGCAGCGGGGCAACGGCATTGCTGGTTGCGACCCACGCCAACCAGGTCGAGGCCGCCAGGGCGCTGATCGAGGCGGGCGCCGACGTCAATGCCAAGGACAACATCGAGGACAGCGCCTATCTTTATGCCGGGGCGCGCGGACATCTCGACATCCTGAAGCTGACGCTGGCGCACGGCGCCGACCTCAAGAGCCTCAACCGCTATGGCGGCACGGCCCTGATACCGGCCTCCGAGCGCGGGCACGTCGAAACGGTGCGCACGCTGATCGAAGCGGGCGTCGATATCGACCACGTCAACCGGCTCGGCTGGACGGCCCTGCTGGAGGCGATCATCCTCGGCGATGGCGGTGAGCGGCACCAGCGCATCGTCGACCTGCTGGTCAAGGCCGGGGCCGATGTCGACCTGGCGGACAATGACGGCGTAACGCCGCTCGGGCACGCGCAGGCGCGCGGCCAGGAGGCGATCGCAGCACTGCTTGCGGCCGCCGGAGCGCACTAGGAGGCCGGCATGACCGAGGACACAAGATTTCTGGGTGAGGCGATCGCGCTGGCCCGGGCCAATATCGGCAAGGGCGGCCGCCCGTTCGGCGCGGTCCTGGTCAGAAACGGCAAGGTGATCGCAACCGGCGTCAACGAGATCCACGCCACCAACGATCCGACCTCCCACGCCGAACTGAACGCGATTCGCGCCGCCAGCCATGAGCTCGGCTCGCCGGACCTTGGTGGCTGCACCGTCTATGCCAGCGGCCAGCCCTGCCCGATGTGCCTGGCGGCGATGCGGCTCTCCGGCGTGCGGCGGGTCGTTTATGCCTATTCCAACGACGACGGCGCGCCGTTCGGGCTATCGACTTCGGCGATCTATGCGGACCTGGCCAAGCCCTTCGCCGAGCAATCCATGGCGATCAGCCACATGCCTGTGCCGTCCGAGGATGGCGCAGCGCTTTACGTGCAATGGGCGCAGGCGTAGGCGCAGGGAAGGCAGCGTTAGGACCATGAGCCGCGCGGCGACAAAGACGGCCGGCAATGCACTGCTGCTCGCGGCGGTTGCCCTGGTCGGGCTCAACCTGCGCCCGTTCATCACCGGCATCGGCCCGCTGGCGGCCGATATCGGGACGCAGACCGGCCTTGCCCTGCAGGGAATGGCGCTGCTGACGCTGGTGCCGATGCTGCTGATGGGTGTCTTTGCCTTTGCCGGGCCGGCGCTGCAGGCCAAAGTGGGCGCAAGGCGCTCGATCGTCGCGGCTTTGGCCGTGCTGAGCCTTGCGTCTATCCTGCGCCTCTTCGTTACGACCGGTTGGCAGATGGTCGGCACGGCAGCCTTGCTCGGGCTTGGGGCGGCGATCGTGCAGGCGGTGTTTCCGGGCGTCATCAAGCAGCACTTTCCGCGCCATGTCGGCGTGGTCACCGGACTTTATTCCGCCATGCTGATGGGCGGCGGCGCGCTCGGCGCACAAGCGGCACCACTGATTGCCGCAGCCGCCGGCGACTGGCACATCGGCCTTGCCTGGATGGCACTGCCGGCCCTGCTCGCACTCTGGCTGGTCGCGCGCAGCCTGCCCGAACAGACCGGGCAGCGGGCCCGCACAAGCATCACGACACTCCTCCTCAGGCGACCGCGAACCTGGCTGCTGATGGCCTGCTTCGGCCTCGTCAACGGCGGCTATTCGACGGTCGTGGCGTGGCTTGCGCCCTATTACCAGGACCTCGGCTGGACCGCTGCCACCAGCGGCAGCCTGCTGGCGGTCATGGCCGTATGCCAGGCGGCGGCTGCACTGCTCTTGCCGGTGCTGGCCGGAAACGGGACGGATCGCCGGCCGTGGCTGTGGCTGACGCTCGCCATGCAGGCGGCGGGCTTTCTCGCACTCGTCCTGCGGCCGGAAGCGGCGCCGCTTCTGTGGATGGCCCTGCTCGGCGCGGGGCTCGGCGGCTGCTTTGCGCTCTCCATGATCGTGGCGCTCGACCACTTGCCCGATCCGGCGCAGGCCGGCGCCCTGTCGGCGCTGATGCAGGGCGGCGGTTTCCTGATTGCGGCACTGCCGCCATGGATCGTTGCGGTCCTGCACGATCTGACCGGCAGTTTCATTGCCGGCTGGCTGTTGCACCTCGGCTGCGTTGCCGTGGTTACGGCGCTCTATTGGCGGGTTTCGCCGAAAAGCTACGGTGCTGCATTCAATCCGGCCGTCCTGGCACCCGCCGGCACGGCGGCCGCGGCGACGTAGTCCAGCCAGGCATTGCGGATCGTCTTCACCGGCCGGGAATCGACGATGGCCTGCTTGCACATGAGATCGATGTCGATGCGCCAGAGCTGGTCGCGCAGGGCGATCGGCAGCAGGCCCTGCATCCGCGCCTTGGGCAGAAGCACTTCACTGAGGATGGCGAAGTAGTCGGTGGCGGCAAGAATATCGAGGATCACCGTCATCGAGGTGGTCTGCACCGCTGCCGGCATCTTGTCGCCGCCAGGGCCTAGCGCCTTGCGGGCGTGCTTGTCGAATTCATGGTCTTCGATGAAGCCGACGCGGCCAAAAGGTGAAAGGTCCTCGATGCCGACGATGCCGCGCTTGCGGACGGGATGATCGCTGCGGCAGACGGCGACCATGTCGTTGCTGAAGAGATGGAGCCCGACGAACTGTTCGGGCAGCGCCCGCGACGGCCGGGCGGTAACGACGACGTCGAGATTGCCCTGCACGAGGTTTTCGACGAGATGGCTGGTAATGCCGGTTTCGACCGTGACCTCAGCCGAGGGAAACGCTTCGTGGAAAGCGAGCAGCACGCTGGGAAACGAACTGACGGCAAGCGCCGGGCCGATGCCGAGTTGCAGGCGCCCTTCGATTTCCTGCATGGAATTGTGCACATCGAACGCGGCGAAACGCGCTTCCTGGTCGATGGCCCGTGCATAGCGATAGAGCGTGTCGCCGGCGCGCGTCGGCTCCAGCCCTTTCGAGGTGCGAAAGAACAGGCGCGTTCCGACCTCTTCTTCGACGATCCTGAGGCTCTTGGCGAGCGCGGGCTGGCTGATGCCTTTGCGGTCGGCCGCCGCATGCATGTTCTGCGCTTCATAGAGCGCGATGAAGTTTTCCAGATGACGCGAAACGAGCAGCCGCAAGGCGATAACTTCTGGATATCGACAACGTACTCAAATTTATTATCGCTTATCGGCAGCGGGCGCTAGGGTCGCTGTCGGAAGAGGTCTGCCGAAGATCGGAGGACCCTCGAGGCCCCCAAAAAAGCCGGCACCCGTGAGGGAGAGCGGCAGGGCCCGAAGGCGAGAGATCGGCAGCCTCCGTCAAAAGAGGAGGATGACGATGACCGTCGGGTCGAAATTCAGCCGCAGGACCGTTCTCAAGAATGGCCTTGCCGGTGCCGCAACGCTGTCGATGGGGCTTTATGCACCGCACGTGCTGGCCCAGAACAAGTCGCTTTCCATCATGGTGCTCGGGCCAACCCAGCAGTCGCTGGAATGGCTGCGCGGCGCCCTCGCCACATTCAAGCAGCAGAGTGGCTACGACGTCGAGATCCGGCAGTCCGACTGGGGCTCGGCCTTCCAGAAGCTCCTGACCTCGGCGGCGAGCGGCACGATGGCCGACGTCACCATGATGGGCCAGGTGATGACCCCGGCGCTCGCTTCGAAAGGCGCCTACCTTGCTATCGACGACCGCCTCGCCGACTGGCCGGACGTGAAGGCCTATTACCCCGCGATGCTGAAAGACGGCACCTATGACGGCAAGTCCTATGCGCTGCCGGCCTATGCCGATGTGCGCACCGCCGTCTATCGCTCCGATATCCTGGAAAAGGTCGGTGTCGGTGCCGATGCGCTGCCCAAGAACTGGGACGAGTTCAAGACCGTGGCCAGGAAGCTCTCGAAGAAGGAGGGCGGGCCGCTCGATACGCCTTTCTTTTCGGGGCAGGACAAATCGGTCGGGCTCATGCAGATCTATTCGCAGATGCTCTACCAGGCCAAGGGGACGTTCTTCGACGACGCCGGCAAGTCGGTGCTATCCAACGAGGCCGGCGTCAAGGCGCTCGACTATCTCGTTTCCTTCTTCACCGAAGGGCTGGCCAACCCGAACATCGTCTACCAGGGCACCGGCCCGCGCCCGCTCGTCCAGGGCCTGTCGGCAATGACCTATAACAGCGCGGCGGAATCGCAGAACGCCGCCGACAACGCGCCCGACGTGCAGAAGTTCATCCTCGCCGGACTGCCGCTGAGCGCCGAAGCGGGGGGCGAACCCACTACCATCGCCTGGGTCAACAAGTTCGCCATCGGCTCCAACACCAAGAATCCGGACGGCGCCTGGGAATTGCTCAAGTTCATCATGTCCAAGGAGAATTCGGCCAAGATCGCCGAACTCTGGGGTGGCCTGCCGGCGCGCACCGACCAGAAGGACACGCCCTATCTCGCCAATGTGAGCCCCGGCTTCGTCGAGGCGACGCAATATGCCGGGGCGCTGCCGACCAGCCCCAACTTGCTGCAGATCCAGAAGGAAGTGAACATCGCGCTGCAGGGCGCCATCCGGCAATCCGGCGGCTCGGCGCAGATCCTCGCCGACCTCGACAAGAAGATCGATGCCATCAATGGGGTCTGAAGCGGTCGGAACGGCCGGCTCATCCCTTGGCGGGGCGCGTAGTGTCATGCGCCCCGCCAAACGGGACGTGCTGAGCCATCAGCGCGTGGCGGGCAACCTCCTGGTGACGCCCGCAGTCGTCGTCATCTTTGCGACCTCGGTGATCCCGCTGCTGCTCGCCTTCTTCTTCAGCCTCACCGACTACACGCTGCTGGCGCCGCCGCATTGGGTGGGGCTGAGCAATTATGTCACTATCGTGCAGGACCCGGTGTTCTGGCAGGCGATCGGCAACACGCTGTCCTTTGCAGCCAGCCAGGTCGGTATCGGCCTCGTCGTCGTCATCCTCGTTGCCGCGCTCTTCAACGGCGCACTGTTCGGCGGGCCGGTGATGCGCACGATCATCTACCTGCCGCAGGCGGCGTCCTATGTGGTGGTGGCTCTGGTCTGGAACCTGCTGCTCGATCCCGCCGTCGGGCCGATCAACAGTATGCTGATGGGGATCGGCGGGGGGCAAATCTACTTCCTCTCCGATCCCGCCTGGGCCATGCCCTCGATCGTCGTCATGAGCATGTGGCGCAACCTCGGCTACTTCATGATCATCGTGCTGGCGGCGCTGAAATCGGTGCCTTCCGAACTGCTGGAAGCGGCCAAGATCGACGGCGCCAACGCCGTGCAGCGCTTCTGGTCGATCAGCCTGCCGACGATCAAGGGCGTCGTCGCCTTCGTTGCCATCACCTGGTTCCTTGGGGCGCTGCAGATGTTCACCCAATCCTACGTGATGACCGGCGGCGGCCCGGTCAACGCCACGCGCACCATCGTCTATCTCATGTACGACGAGGCCTTCACCAATCTCAGCATCGGCAAGGCCTGCGCCATGGCGGTGATGCTGTTCCTGCTGGTCGTCGCGCTGTCGCTGATCCTGCGCGTCATCCTCCGTCCCAAGGGGCAAGTGTGATGTCCAACGTTACTTCCTCCGCAACGCCTGCGCCGCGCTACGTCAACCGCAGCGACGAGCACCGCGCTCCCGCCATCTGGCACGTGGTCGCCCTCATGGTCACGGCGCTCTATGCCGTACCGATGGCCTATACGGTGATGGTCGCGCTGACGCCGGACGGCGAATGGATCGGCAGCTGGCCGTCGCATCCGGAATTCGGCAATTTCGTCGACGCCTTCCTTAGCGCCAACTTCCTGCGGTTTTTCGCCAACAGCGTCATCGTGGCGGTGAGTTGCACCATCATCCAGGTGCTGCTGTCGTGCTCGGCGGGCTATGCGCTCGCCATGCTGCCGGTCACCGCCAAGAACCTGATGATGCTGCTGCTGATCGCGCTGCTGGTCGTGCCGCCGGAAGTTTCGATCGTGCCGCTCTTCGTCATGGTCTCGCACGTGCCGCTGGCCGGCGGCAACGACATCTTCGGCAATGGCGGACAGGGCCTGCTCAACACGCTGCCCGGCATCATGGTGCCCCATATCGTGAGCGCGCTCGCCATCTTCCTCATGCGGCAGTTCTATGCCGGATTGCCGGCGGAACTGGGCGATGCGGCGCGCGTCGACGGCGCCAGCGAATTCCGCATCTTCGCCGAAATCTATACGCCGCTGGTGAAGCCGGCCGTGGCCGTGGTCGGCGTCTTCGCCTTCCAGGCGGCCTGGAACGATTTCATCTGGCCGCTGGTCGTCACCTATTCCAACGACATGCGCACGCTGCAGCTCGGGCTCACCGTCTTCTTCCAGGAGAATTCCACGCAGTGGAACCTGCTGATGGCGGCCGTACTCGGCATCAGCGTGCCGATCGTCGTCATGTTCCTCATGATCCAGCGCTACTTCCAGGAAGGCGCACTCGCGGGCGCCCTGAAGTAAGCCCGAAAAATCCTTTGCCGTGGAGACGCATTCATGAAGGCGATTATGGTCATGTTCGACAGCCTCAACCGGCGCTTCCTGCCGCCCTATGGGTGCGAAACGATACATGCGCCGAATTTCGCGCGGCTCGCCGAGCGCACGGTGACGTTCGACACTTGCTATGCCGGCAGCATGCCCTGCATGCCGGCGCGCCGCGAATTGCAGACGGGACGCTACAATTTCCTGCACCGGTCGTGGGGGCCGCTCGAGCCGTTCGACGATTCCATGCCGGAAATGCTGAAGCAGGCCGGCGTCTATACGCACATGATCACCGACCACCAGCACTATTGGGAGGACGGCGGGGCGACCTACCACAACCGCTTCAACAGCTATGAATTCTTCCGTGGGCAGGAGGGCGACGCCTGGAAGGGGCGCGTGCCGGCGCCGGACGAAAAGCTCGGCCCCCATGCCAATGCGACGCTGCGGCGGCAGGATGCGATTAACCGCACCTATCTCAGGAACGAGGCCGACCATCCGCAGACCAGGGTGTTCGATGCAGGGATCGAGTTCGTCACCACCAATCTCGATCGCGACAACTGGTTCGTGCAGATCGAGACGTTCGATCCCCACGAGCCGTTCTTTTCCTACGAGAAATACAAGCAGCACTATGCCAAGCCTTACGACGGCGAAAAGCTCGATTGGCCGGAATACCGGCGCGTCACCGAGCCGCCCGAGACCGTCGCCTATGCGCGCGACCAGTATTTCGCGCTGCTCTCCATGTGCGATGCCTCGCTGGGGCGCGTGCTCGACCTCATGGACGAAAAGAACCTCTGGGACGATACGATGCTGATCGTCTGCACCGACCACGGGTTCCTGCTCGGCGAGCATGGCTGGTGGGCCAAGATGGTGCAGCCCTGGTACGACGAGAACATCCATACCCCGCTCTTCATCTGGGACCCGCGCAGCAAGGTACACGGCGAGCGGCGGCAGTCGCTGGTGCAGACGATCGATTTCGCCCCGACGCTGCTCGATTTCTTCGGGCTGCAGCCGACGCCGGACATGGAGGGCCGGCCGCTCGGCCAGACTGTCGCCGATGACACACCGGTGCGCGAAGCGGGGCTGTTCGGCGCCTTCGGGGCGCACGTCAACGTCACCGACGGGCGCTACGTCTATATGCGCGCACCGAAAAGCGCCGACAACCGGCCGCTGCTCGAACACACGCTGATGCCGACGCATATGCGGGCGCGGTTTGGCCCCAAGGAATTCGCGGCAACCGAGCTGGTCGCGGCCTTCCCCTTCACCAAGGGGGCGCCGCTGCTGCGGCTGCCGGGCCATGCGATCAGCAGCGACGATGCCTTCGGGTTCGGCACGATGCTGTTCGATCTCGCAGCCGATCCGGAGCAGGAAAGGCCGCTGAGCGATCCGGACGTCGAGCTCAGGATGATCAACCTGATGCTCGACCTCATGCGCCGCAACCATGCACCGCCCTCGCAATACGAGCGCCTGGGCCTGCCCGAGACGGGCGCGGCCGACAGGCGCCATACCGTCACCTGAGCGGCGGCTATTTCGCCAGCAGCGTACGCAGGCGGCGGACGGTCGCCTCGGCGCTGGTGAGGGTTTTGGCCCGCAGGCTTGGCGAGAGCAGCGGCACGACATTGGCCATCGAGACCTGTCCGAGGACGATGCTGTCGGCGGGCGGCGCGGCGGTGATGGCGCCTGCCACCAGTTCGTCATGTTCGGCCATGCGGCCGGCGGAGATCGCGGCTTTGGCATCGGCGACGACGAGTTTTTCGACACGGATGGATTTTCCGGCGGCGCGCGCGGCCGCCTCGATATTGCCGGCAATGACCGGGACGGCGCGGCCGGCGGTGCAGACGAGCAGGGCGATACCGCCGCGTTCTGCTGCCTCGCCAGCCATCGCCTCGTCGGCTTTCAGCACGGGAATGGCGAGGTTTTTGCGGGCGGTCTCGACTGCCGGCCCGAAAGTGGAACCGGTGAAGACCACGGCATCGGCGCGGGAGGCGGCGCAATGCATGAGCAGCGTTTCGACGCGAGCGGGAATTGTTGGGTGCATCGTACCGTCGGGCGCGACGTCGGCGTAAAGCGCCTCATCGAGCAGGTTGAGCACGTCTGCGTCCGGCCAGAGATTCCGGAAGGCCGAAACCAGCGGCGGCATGGAATGCAAATAGGCGTGCAGCAGGATGATGCGTTTGGCCATGTCCAGCCTTTCAGGCGTAGAGGAGCAGGGGATTTTCGACCAGCAATCGCCGCCGGTCTGCGGCAGCGGGAGCGAGCAGCGGCAGGGTCGCGATCAGGTCGGCATCGTCCGGAACGTTCGGGTGATTGGGGTGCGGAAAGTCAGTACCCCAGAGGCTGCGTTCCGGTGCGGCAGCGAACAGCTTTTGCGCCAAAGGCAGGGCGTCGTCGTAGGGAAAGCCGCGGCGCGAGGCGCGATCGATGCCCGAAAGCTTGATCCAGCAATTGGGGTTACGCAGCAGGTCGAGCAGCACGTGCATGGCAGGCTGATCGGGACCGGCGGTAGCATCGAGCCGGCCCATATGGTCGATGGCGACCGGCAGGCCGAGATCGAGCAACGGGCGGACGGCGGCGAGATCGCCGGCTTCGGCATGAACGAGGAAATGCCAGCCGAGAGGCCGGATTTTTTCCGCCATGGCCTGCAGCGCGGCGGGGCCGGGCGGGCTGCCGAGCCTGGCGATCAGGTTGAGGCGGATGCCCCTGATGCCGAGAGCATGCAGCGCCTGGAGATCATTGGCGGCGAAGTCATCGCCCGCGAGCATGATGCCGCGATAGCGGCCGTGCGATTGGCGCAAAGCAGCGAGCAGCGCACCGTGATCGGTGCCATGCGCTGCCGGCTGCACCAGCACGGCATGATCGATGCCGAAGCGATCGTGCAGGGCGTATAGGTGCTCGGCCGGGGAATCGGCGGGCGTATAGGTGCGGCCCTCGGCGTAGGAAAAGCGCGCCGCCGGCCCAAAGACGTGGCAGTGGCAATCCCAGGACCCGGCCGGCATGAAGCGCGCCGGCCGGGTTCCGGATGGGGCCGGACCGTCAGCCGGCAAAGCGGGCGCCTTCCGCCATCAGGTTGTCGATGGCATCGGCAACAGCGTTGCGCGGCGGCGATTTGGCGCGCGCATTAAGGCTCGCCATGATTTCGGCGTGGACGCTCTTGAAGGCATCGACATTGAGCCAGATCGATTTCGTCGACTGGCCGAGCGCCGTCAGCACCAGTTCTTCGACATCGACGTTTGCGTAATCAGCAAGGCGCTGGCGCGTCTGGGCCACCAGGGCCGGCTGGTCCATGCCTTCGGTTGCCGACCGCACCAGTTCGCCGCACACGCGATGCGCATAGCGGTAGGGCACGCCGTGTTCGTAAACGAGGATGTCGAGCGCTTCGCGCGCGCCGGCAAAGCCGATCGAAGATTTGCGTTCGAGTTCGTCGAGCTTGAAGTCGCCGCGCTCGATGACTTCAGCCATGTAATTGGTCCAGGCGATGACGTCCTCGCAGAACTGGAACAGGTGGTAGGCGTGGTAGGTGGAATCCGCCTCTTCGGAAACCGTGATGTTGGCCGAGAACTGGCCGGCAAGGCGGCTGGCGCCGACCGAGGCGCCGCTGATCACGGCCTGCAGGCCGAACGGATTCTTCTTTTGCGGCCGGCCGCTGCTGCCCGAAGCATGCTCGTCGGCCAGTTCGAAAAAGGCGAATTCCGAGGTCATGAACAGCCTGAGATCCTCGGCGAGGCGCGCCAGGGCCACCGAAATCTGCGTCATCACGAAAACCGGCTCGGTGAAATGCTCCTCGGTGATGAACAATTCCTGCCAGATCTTGCCGACGCGGCTGAAGCCCAGGCGCTTGCCGACGCGCTCGATCAGTTCGACGACGATCGGCCGGCCGGTATTGGGGGGCGGCGCCAGGTCGAGCCGGTCGTCGGCCTGGTCGATCCTATCGAAATGCTTGTTGAAGCTTGCGGCAAAGGACAAGAGGTATTCGCCGAGCGAGGTACGCCCGGCATGCTGCAGGTGATGGTAGAACGGCGCCAATGACGTGAGGGTCGGCTCGGCCCGGTCGGCAAGCGCGCGCACGAGGCGTTCGAGCGCCGCCCGCTCGCGGAAGATCACGTCGCGAAAGAACATGCGCGGGAGCGAGCCGCGCAGGCTTTCGGCGCGGTTGCGCCCGACATGCAGCCACGAGCCGGCATCGCGACCGATGGCATCGACCACCCACAGTTCGCGCGACACGACAATGTCGCCGATGGAACTGGTGCGCGAAATCTCGGCAGCGCGCGGCAGCAGGTCGCAGAGGCACCGGACCAGCGCCTTGGCGTCGGCTTCGGGCGTGACGCCGAGCTCATGGGCCGAAAGCACGCAGGCGAGATCGCCGGCGAGCATGTACTTGCCCGTATATTCGTTGTTGCGCCCTTCGACCGCCAGCACGGCATCGGCATAGGCCTGCGACTTGCTCGCGCCCAATCGTCCGCCGACACCTTCCACGAACTTGCGCGCGTCGCTTGCTGTGTTTTCCATCTCGACCTCCTACCCTCCGGTTCGCGATGGCGTTGTGTCCTCTTTTTACCCGCGGCGCCTAGATTGACGGGTTGCAATAATCGCATCTATTGTTGCGGAATGCGCATGAAGATCGACACCGGCGATATCGAGGCCTTTGCCGCCGTCGGCAATGCATTGAGCTTTACGGTCGCTGCCGAACTGCTCAATATTTCACCTTCCGCGCTCAGCCGGCGCATCTCCAAGCTCGAAAGCCAGCTCGATTCCCGCTTGCTCGACCGCACGACCCGCGAGGTGAAGCTTACCCTTGCCGGCAAGCAATTCCTCGATCGTTCGCAGGAAATCCTGACCAATGTCGACGAACTGGTGACCGCCATTCGCGGCGAGCGGGCGCCGCGCGCCAGCGCCGTCACCGTCGCCAGCATTCCCTCGATCGCCAGCAGTGCGCTGCCCGACGTCATGCGCACGTTTTCCGAGCGCAATCCGCATGCGCGCCTCAAGATCAAGGACATGACCACCAACGATGTCCTCGATGCCGTACAGGCCGGCGAAGCCGATTTCGGCATCACCTCCTATTGCGCGATCGATGTCTCGCTGGAATTCGTGCCGGTCGTGCGCGCCAATTATGTGCTCGTCATGCCGCGCGACCATGTGCTGGCGAACCGGCAGAGTATTTCCTGGGACGAAATCAACCAGCACCGGGTGATCTCCACCTGGAAGAGTTCCGGCGTGCGCATGGTGATGGACGTGGAACTCGCCAAGCTCGGCAGGCGCATCTCCTGGTTCTACGAAGTCCAGCAGATGTATACGGTGCTGGCGCTGGTCGAGCGCGGCCTCGGCATCGCGCCGGTGCCGAGCTTTTTCGTTTCGAACCGCGACCTCAGGGACATGGCCGCGGTGCCGCTGGTCGACCCCATCCTGTGGGTGGACCTGGGGCTCGTGCGCTCCCGCGACCGGCCCCTGCGCCAGCATGCGGCGGCCTTCTGGGACCTCATCATCGAGCATCTGCGCCGGGCCAGCAAAACCACCGGCATTGGGCAGGCCGTGCCTACCCTCATCGGAACTCAGACCTTTTGATAATTGCGTGCTGCGCAAAGATCGCGCCGTCTATTGCACTTAAAGTCACACTGGTCGCACGTTACCGATTTGAACGTCTCAGCAAAAACCGACCCCGACAAAAGGGCTGTACCTTGGAGGAGAGGCGCAGCCGACCAGGGCAGGAACTGCCGGTCGGGTAACGAGAGGGAGGTTCTCATCGTGCCGAAGTCACCAATCAAAATGCTGGTTGCCGCCGCAGCGGCCGTCATGGCGTTCGGGGCCGTTCCGGCCAGCGCCCAGGATGTCGATCCCAACCTGGCTCCCTCATGGGAGTTCATGCAGCAGGCCATGCCGGGCGTGTCCTACGACCTGCTGAAGGCCGCCTGCGCCGAAGGATCGCTCCTCATCTATCACGGCAGCTGGGTCGAGGCCCAGGACGCCCAGATCGAAGGCTTCCGCAAGCGCTTCCCCTGCATCCAGGTGCAAAAGTTCAGTTCGACCATGGGCGAATTGCGCGAGCGGTTCTTGTCGGAGGCGCGCGCCAACCGTCCGAGCGCCGACATCTACCAGGACAGCGACACCGGCACCTTGAACAAGTTCATCAAGGAAGGCCTGTTGGCCGAATACAAGATCAGCAATGACGACGCCTTTGCCGACAGCGCCAAGAATTCCGGCTACTGGTATTCGCTGCGCGTCGCGCTCGTCGGCGTTGCCTGGAACACCGACCTGGTGAGCCCCGAAGATGCCGCCATCCTTTCCGACTGGAAGGGCCTGCTCGATCCGCGCTGGAAGGACAAGGGCATCGTGGTCGATCCGTCGGCCGGCGGCGTTGCGTACCTGCCGTGGTTCGTCTGGGATCGCGTCTATGGCGACGATTTCCTCAAGGGGATCGGCGCGCAGAATCCGCGCATCGTCTCGGGCATCAACAATGCTGCCGCATCGCTCGCCTCGGGCGACGTCGCCATCATCTTCAATGCCAGCGAGACCGGCCTGCTGCCGCTCTGGGAAAAGGGTGCGCCCATCCAGTGGTCGCTGCCTTCGCCCGGCGTCGGCCCGCTGACCGGCGAGGCCATCCCGGCCAATGCGCCGCATCCGAATGCCGCCAGGCTCTACCAGGAATACGCCTTCACCGAAGAAGGCTACACGCTCTGGCACAAGCTCGGCGGGGCTGCCACCCGCAAGGGCCTGAAGGACCAGCGGGCCGTCGCGTCCGAACCCTGGTACAAGATCCCCGACGAACTCTACGCCTACGATCCGGCGGATGCGACCAGCTCCACGCCAGCCGTCGTTGCCAAGTTCAACGAGTTCGTCGGCACCGGCAAGTAATCGATCGAGGCGGGCCCGGCTCTGCCCGGACCCGCCATCGCCCGATGACGGCCGTGAGCCCAGCTATCGATCCGGCCAAGCACCGTCTTCCGGAAGGTTCGTCCAATGACTGAGATAATCGCCGCAGAGCCGGCAGCGTCCGCACGGGGCCGCAAGCCGCCGCTGTTCGACGCCGAATCGACGCTCGCTGCCGTCGTCTTCATCTTCACCGGCATCCTGATCCTGGCGCCGATAGGCTACCTGATCTACGGCTCGTTCCTCAGCAATTCGCCGGGCGCGCCCGACGCCGTGGCAACGGTCTCCAACTGGGTGCGGGTCTATACGAGCCCGATTTACCTCGAGGCGTTCTTCAATACCGCGACGCTCTCGTGCACCGTCGCCATCCTGTCGATGATCGTCGGCGGCATCATGGCCTGGATCGTGGCGCGCACCAATGCGCCCGGCCGCGACCGGCTATCGCTCCTCGTCATCCTGCCGCTGATGATCTCCAATCTCATCACGACGCTCGCGTGGGTGGCGCTGGCCGCCCCCAATGCCGGCTTCATCAACAGCGCCTTTAGGGCCCTGTTCGGCATCCAGACGGTCTTCGACATCTATTCCTTTCCGGGCATCGTGCTGGTGCTGGCGACCGACCATGCAGCCTTCGCCTTCATTGCCTTTTATGCCGCGCTGCGCTCGATCGACGGCGCGCTGGAGGAAGCCTCCTACATGCTCGGCGCCGGCCCGGTCCGCACGGGCCTCCGCATGACGCTGCCGCTGATCTGGCCGACCATCGCCTCGACGTTCCTGCTCATCTTCGTGATGACGGCGGAAAATTTCAGCGTGCCGACGATCCTGGGCGCCAATGTCGGCTACCAGACGCTGCCGACGCGCATCTATTTCGACATGACGGTCGAACCGTCCGAGCCGACGATGGCGGCGACCGCCGGCACGATGCTGCTGTGGATCGCCCTCGTCGGCACGTTCTGGCAGCGCCGCGTGCTGCGCCGGGCCGGCCAATACGTCACGATTTCCGGCAAGGGCAGCCGCCCGCGCCAGACCGACCTCGGGCCCTGGCGGTTTGCGGCCACCGGCTTCCTCGTGCTCTACGTGCTCGTCGGCGTCGTGCTGCCGTACCTGGCGCTGGTCTTCAGCTCGTTCATGAGCTTCCTCACGCCGCGCATCACGCCCCGGCTCTTCACGCTCGACAATTACGCCTACCTGCTGCGCAGCGAGAGCCTCGATGCCATCATCCATTCCCTCAGCTATTCGCTGGGCGGCGGGCTGCTGATCACGGCGCTCTACATCGTTTTGAGCTACCTCATCAAACGCGCCGGCAGCGGCAGCGCCCGGGTCATGGAATACCTGGCGATGATCCCGTCGGCCATTCCGGCGATCGTGCTCGCCGTCGGCATCCTGTGGTTCTTCGTCGGCCTGCCGGTGCCGATCTACGGCACCGCCGCGATCCTCGTCATCGCCTATTTCATCCGCTTCGTCGGCCTGGGCGTGCGCCAGTCGCGCACCGCGCTCAGCCAGATCTCGGAAGAGCTGCCCGAGGCGGCGCGCATGTGCGGCGCCTCCCCGCTCCGGGCCTTCTACGACGTCACCGTGCCGCTGGTGCAGCCGGCCGCTCTGGCGCTGTGGACGCTGCTCTTCATGTCGATCTTCACCGAGATCAGCGTCACCATCCTGCTCTACAACTTCAACACGATCACGCTGCCGGTGCAGCTGTGGAACGACATGTCGGCCGGCCACCAGACGCGGGCCTTTGCCACCGCCATGCTGCAGGCCAGCGTGATCTTCATCGTCATCTTCGTCGCCAACCGCAAGTTCGGCATCCTGCGCAACACGCTCGGCCGCTAGCCAGAGGACGCTCCCATGCCCGTCATCGAAGTCAGCAACCTGTCCAAGGTCTTCGGCAACAAACGCGCCATCGACAACCTGTCGTTCAGCGTCGACGAGGGCGAGATCCTGGTGATCGTCGGCTCCAGCGGCTGCGGCAAGACGACGACGCTGCGCTGCATCGCCGGGCTCGATACGCCGACGACCGGCACGATCAAGGTCGAGGGCCGCACCGTCGTTTCGGACAGCGTTTTCGTGCCGCCCGAAAAGCGCGGCATCGGCATGGTGTTCCAGAGCTATGCGCTGTGGCCGCACAAGACCGTGTTCGACAACATCGCCTATAGCCTCGTCATCAAGGGAACCCCTCGCGAGGAGATTCGCCGCGCCGTCGCCGATGCCGTCGCCCTTGTCGGGCTCTCGGGCATGGAGGACCGGTTCCCGGCGACGCTCAGCGGCGGCCAGCAGCAACGCGTGGCGCTGGCCCGCTGCGCCGTCGCCGAGCCGCGCGTGCTGCTGCTCGACGAACCGCTCAGCAATCTCGATGCCAAGCTGCGCGAGCAGATGCGCGATGAGTTGAAGCTGCTGATCAAGAAGCTCAAGAGCACGGCCGTGCACATCACGCACGACCAGAGCGAAGCCATGGCCATCGCTGACCGCATCATCTGCATGCGCGACGGGCGCGTCGAGCAGATGGGTTCGGCACGCGACCTCTACCGGCGTCCGGCCAACCGCTTCGTTGCCGACTTCATCGGCGTCGCCTCCTTCGTCGACGGCACCGTCAGCGAGGCAGGCGACGGATCGCAGAGGGTGAAGGTGCGGATCGCCTCGGGCGACGAACTCTGGGCCGAGCCCACGGCCGATGGCGGCGGTACCGGCGAGGTGACGCTCTGCATCAGGCCGGAAACCGTGGAACTGACGATCGAGCGGCCGCAGGGCGCCAACGTGCTCTCCGGAACGGTCACCGACAGCACGTTCCTCGGCGATCATACCGAATACCGCGTCGATATCGGCGGCGGCACCATCATCAAGTCGCGCAGCCAGGCCGATTTTTCGACCGGCAGCACCGTTTATGCCGCGATCGACCCGGAAAAACTCATCAGCCTGCCGCGCGGCGCCGTCGAGGCCGCCCGCAAGGTCGCCTGACCGTTCATCGAAAGGAACCAAGATGCTCGCTTCGCGGGATTATTTCGAGCGCGCCATCGCGCTCCAGAAGGGCTTTTTCCTGCTGCCGGACGTCGGCGACCTGATGGGCGCCGTGCTGATGCAGGATGCGGGCTTTCCCGCCATCGGCACGACCAGCGTCGGCCTCGGTTTCGTGCACGGCTGCCCGGCAACGCATGCGGTTTCGCGCCAGGTCATGCTCGAATCCGTCGACATGATCGTGCGCGCCATCAAGGTGCCGCTCTTCGTCGATCTCGAACAGGGCTACGCCGATACGCCCTCGGGTGTCGGCGAAGTGGCGCGCGAAGTGCTGCGCGCCGGGGCAGTCGGCTTCAATATCGAGGACAGCGACGGCATTCCCGGCGCACCGCTCCGCTCCGCCGAGGCGCATGCCGAGCGCATCGCCGCCGCCCGCGCCGCCGCCGACCGGGAAGGCGTGCCGGCGCTCATCACCGGGCGCACCGACCTCTTCTGGCTCAACACCGACATGAGCGAGGACGAAAAGACCGAAGAAGCGATCCGCCGCGCCAACCTCTATCTCGAAGCGGGCGCCGACAGCATCTTCATTTCCGGCCGCAAGGCCGTCCCCGCCGCAATCCTCAAGCGGCTGGTCGCCGAGATCAAGGGCCAGCTCAACTCGCTGTTGAGCGCCGGCGGGCCGAGCGTTGCGGACTATCGCGACCTCGGCATCAAGCGATTGCAGACCGGCTCGCTCGCCGTACGCGCGCAGAGTGGGTTCGTCCGCGAAGGCTTCAGGCAGCTCCTGGAGACGAACGACACTACCCTGCTCGACCGCTACGCCGTGCCGACGCCGCAGCTCAACACCCTCGTTACATCCTACTGGAACAAGTGAGACCGGCGCAGATGACCGCAATCGAGAAAAGCTTCGAGCACGTACCACTGACGCTCGAGGAGTTCGTCGCTCCCGCGCGCACGGCTTTGGTGATGTGGGACATGCAAAAGGGCCTGGCCGGCAAGGCGCCGGAGGTGGCGACGATCACCAAGGCCGCGCGCCGGCTGGTGGACGCAGCCGATGCCGCCGGCATCCTGGTAATATGGAGCCGGCACGTGCTGCCGCCGCTCGATCTCACCGTCGGCCCGTTCCTGCATTTCCTGATGCGCAAGCAGAAGGTCGACCATCCCTCCAAGCTGAAGCCCTTCATGCAGGAGGGCATGGAGGATACCGCCTTCATCGAGGGATTGGAGCCGGCGCCGCACCACATCGTGCTGCAAAAGAGCATGCCGTCGCTGTTCGTCGACACCCCGCTCGATGTGCGCCTCAAGGCGCGCGGCATCACCTCGCTGGTGCTGACCGGCGTCGCCACCGATATCGGCATCGAATTCACCGCCCGCCACGCCCAGGCGAAGGGCTATTACGCCGTCATCGCCGAGGATGCGACCGGTGCCTATACCGCCGAAGCGCAGGCGCGCAGCATCGCTTTCATGAAGGGTTGGTTCCCGATCGCGCAGTCCGACGAGATCTGCCGCATCTGGGGCCGGTAAGTCCCTGGTATCGAACGAGGAATAGCGGGAAAGCCGTTCGCCGCAATTGCTGCAAGAGGCGCAAGGATCGCGCCAGACAATTGCACTTCAGCGCGGTGGCTTTCTCGTCCAGAAAAGTCCGGAAAAACGCATTTTTGCCTACCGATAAAGAGGAGAACGCGGGGTGCCGATTTCAGCCGCGCGCCGGGCCAGCCATAAGCTGCCCAGCACATTCATGATCACGGTGACGCCTTTCAACGATCGCGGCGAGGTCGATGAAGGCCTGTTGCGCACGCATCTGCGGCGGATGAAGACCGCCGGCGTCGGCGTCTACCTGATCGGCAGCGGCAGCGGCGAGGGCTATTCGCTGAATGCGGACGAGCGCAGCCTCGTCATGACGGTCGGGCGCGAGGAATTGCAGGGGCACGTGCCGGTTCGGGCGATGGGCTGCGAGCAGCATCTCATCGGCGACATGGTGGCCTATGTCCGCGAGGTCGAGGCGCACCGGCTCGACGCCGTCCACATCTATTCGCTCGACATGGGGCACGGCGCCAAGCCGACGCGGCGCGAGATGGAGGCCTATTACAACACCGTCATCGAAGCGACGAGCCTGCCGGTCGTGCTCTCGACCCACTATGCCGCCGGCTACATGCTGCCGATCGACCTCATCGACACGCTGGTCGACCGCTTCGAGCAGATCATCGGCATCGTCAGCGCCAGTTCGGACATGACCTACCAGATCGCGCTGACGCAGCGGCTTTCCGACCGCATCGAAGTGCATTGCGGCGGCCCGGCGCACGGGCCGAACATCCTGGCGCTCGGTGGCGCCGGGTTCCTCGCCAACGAATCCAACCTCAAGCCGGAACTGGCCGCGGGCATCATCGCAGCCTGCAAGCGCAACGACTTCGAGGGCATGCGCGACAACTATTCCAAGCTGATGGCGCTGTTCGAGATCAACCAGCGCTATGGCGGCTCCAGCATGCGCGCCATGAAGCCGCTGATGCGCAAGTTCGGCTTCAACGGCGGCATCCTGCGGGCGCCGCGCCAACCCATCGACGACGAGCAGGCCGAACAGGCGGCGGCTGAGATCCGCCGGCTCGGCATCTTCTAGAAACGGAGGGTGCGATGCGCGCCGCCAAGACGACTTTCGAGACTTTCCATGCCATGCATGGCGACTTCTTCGTCATCGCGCCGACCTGGGACATCCTCAGCGCCACGGCGCTGCACGCGACGGGCTACAAGGCCATCGCGACGACCAGCGTCGGCGCCGGCTTTGCCCGTGGCGTAACGAGCGAGGAAGTCGTCACCAAGGACGAAATGCTCGCCCTCGTTGCCTCCATCTGCAATGCCGTCGACATCCCGGTAAGCGTCGACATGGAATCCGGCTATGCCGATACCGAAGAGGGCCTGGCCGACAATGTGCGCCAGCTGATCGAGGCCGGCGCCGTCGGCCTCAACCTCGAGGACAATTCCGACAAGCCCGGTTCGCCCCTGGTGGCGCCCGATGCGCATGCCGACCGCATCCGCATCATCCGCCGCGTTGCCGAACAAGAGGGCGTGCGCCTCTTCATCAATGCGCGCACCGATGCCTTCTGGATCAAGGACGGCGTGCCGGCCGCCGAAAAGGCAGCGGAATCGATCGAGCGCGGCAATCATTACCGCAAGGCCGGCGCCGACGGCGTCTTCGTTTCGGGGCCGAAGATTCCCGAAAGCGTCATCGCCCAGCTTGCCGAGGGCATCGATGCACCGCTGAACCTGCTGATGCAGCCGGATTGGCCGTCGCTCGCCGAATTGCGGCGGCGTGGCGTCATCCGGCTCAGCCTCGGCTCATGGCATGCGCGCGCCGTCTACGGCTTCATGCAGACGGCGCTGGAACGCCTGCGCGATGCGGAAAACCTCGATCTTCTGCGCGAATACGCCAAGCCCACCGCGCAGGTGGACAAGGCGATCTACGCGGCGCGGCCGAAACGGTGAGGCGAAAGTGCAGCAGCGCATACCATGCGTTCTGATGCGCGGAGGCACGTCGCGGGGCCCGATTTTCCTGCGCGACGACCTGCCGGCCGATGACAACGAGGTCGATCGCATCCTCATCGCCGCGATGGGCTCGCCGCACCCGTTGCAGGTCGACGGCATCGGCGGCGGTCATCCGCTGACCAGCAAGGTTGCGATCGTCGGGCGCTCCAGTGCCGCCGATATCGACGTCGATTACCTCTTCGTGCAGGTCAACGTCGAAAGCGCCTCCACCGATAGAAAGCCGAACTGCGGCAATATGCTGTCGGCCGTCGGCCCGTTCGCGATCGAGGCGGGTCTCGTGGCGGCGACGGCGCCCGAAACGGGCCTGCGCATCCGCAACGTCAATACCGGAACGATCGTCGATGTCGTGGTGCAGACCCCGGAAGGTCATGTGACCTATGAGGGCGCAGCGCATCTCGACGGCGTTGCCGGCACGGCGGCGCCGATCCGGATGAGCTTTGCCGATACGGCGGGCGCGGTGACGGGCCGCCTGCTGCCGGCGGGGGCGGTGCGCTCGGAAATCGACGGCATTGCAACAACGTTGATCGACGCTGCCATGCCGATCATGCTGTTGCGCGGCGCCGATTTCGGGCTCAGCGGCGCCGAGACGGCCGAGGCGATCGATGCCAACACAGAGCTCTTTGCCCGTATCGAGCCCTTGCGCCGCAAGGCCGGCCGGCTGATGGGCATGGGCGATGTTGCCGGCCAGGTCGTGCCGAAGGTGGCGTTGTTGTCGCCGCCTCAGCGGGGCGGCACGCTTTCGGCGATCTATTTGACGCCGGATCGCTGCCACAAGTCGCTGGCCGTCACCGGCGCCGTCACCATTGCGACGGCGATGTTCCTCACCAATTCGATTGCCGCCGAAATCGCCGGCGATGCTTTCGGCGATACCGTTGCGATCGAGCATCCGTCGGGCGCCATCGAGATCGGCGTCGATACCGACACCGACCCGGCGAGCGGCGCGCGGCGGCTGCGCCGCACCTCGCTCATCCGCACGGCGCGGCGGTTGTTCGAGGGCAATATTATCGTCAATCTCTGACGCCCTTGCCCGGCGAAGCGCCGACCTCTCCCGACGGAAAGAGCGCGATGCTAGATTTCGCGCGTTGCCAAGCTGGACCCCGGATTAAATCCGGGGAGGACTCGTTGACGGATTGAGCTAAACTTGAATCTCCGCTCAACCCTCAACGTTTTCATTGCCCGCTGGGCGGCGTTCGACGAGCAGGATGTGCTCGCAATAGAGCACGGTTTCGCCGCGCTGGTTGAGCACCGACGAGGCTTCGATGACGCGGCCGTGTTGCGGGCGCTTGGGATCGCCGGCGGTGCTGATGATCTCGACGCGGGTGTGGATCGTATCGCCGATGAAGACGGGCTTGGGGAAGCGCAGCCGCTCATAGCCATAGGTGAAGGCGCGCGGATTGGCGCTGGCGGCGGTCAAACCGATGCCGATGGCGAAAGTCATGGTGCCGTGGGCGATGCGCTGGCCGAAGGCCGTGCCCTTCATGTGCTCGGCATCCATATGGTGCGGATAGAAGTCTCCCGAATGACCGGCATGGATGACGATATCGGTTTCGGTGATGGTGCGGCCGTGCGTTTCGCGCACCTGACCCACCTCGTAATCTTCGAACCAGCGCTCGCCCATCTTTCGTTGTTTCCTCCGAGAATTAAGCCCGACAGCGCCATCTGGCCCACATGCGTGCAGATGGACAAAATTTCATTTGCGGATTTGTCTTTGATATGTGAAATCGTAGGGGAGGTAAAGCAAGGACGTAAGAGGGGAACGCTTTGTCGAACGAGATTGTGCTGCGCGGCATGACCTGGGACCACGCGCGCGGCTACGATCCCATGGTGGTCACCGCGCAGCTTTTCGCCGAAACCCATCCCGGTATCCGGATCGTCTGGGAGAAACGTTCGCTGCAGGCTTTCGCGGATCGCCCGCTGTCGGCGATGAGCGAGGAATACGACCTGATGGTCATCGACCATCCGCATGTCGGGGAAGCTGCAGCGCACGGCATGCTGGTCGCCTTCGACAGCGTCGGACGCGATGCCGAGCTTGCGCAACTGGCTGAGCAATCGGCGGGGGTATCGCACGCCTCCTACACGTTCGGCGGCCAGCAGTTCGCGTTGGCGATCGATGCCGCAACCCCGATCGCCGCCTACCGGCCCGACCTTCTGGCCGCCCCGCCGACGCGCTGGAGCGAGGTGATCCGGCTGGCCGAAGCCGGCAAGGTCGTCTGGCCGATCAAACCCATCAACGCGCTGATGAGCCTTTACAACCAGCTCGCCAGCATCGGCAGACCGTTCGGCGAAGACGGGATCGGCGCCGACCTCAACGACGCCGTGGGCGTGCTGGAAGAGATGCTGGCCGTGGCCCGGCACGTGCCCGAAGCATGCTTCGACATGGACCCGATCGATGCCTATGAGTGGCTGGCCGCACGCTCCAGCCATTCTTACGTGCCTTATCTTTACGGCTATTCGAACTATTCGCGCCCCGGCTTCCGGCTCCATCACGTCAAGGCCGCCAACATTCCGGCGCTTGGCGAGGATGGCCCCGTGGGCTCGCCCATCGGCGGCACCGGCATCGCCGTTTCGGCGCAGAGCCGGCACGCCGATATCGCACTCGACTACGCTTTCTGGATCGCTTCGGCCGAATGCCAAAGCGGCGCCTTTTTCGCCGGCGGCGGGCAGCCGGGCAATATCGTGGCCTGGCGCGATCCGGCATGCAATGCGGCGACCGACGACTTCTTTTCAGGCACGCTGGAAACGCTCGAGCGCTCGTACCTGCGCCCGCGGCATAAGGGCTACATGAATTTCCAGGCCGAGGGCGGGGATATCGTCCATGCGTGCCTTACCGGGCGCACGTCGCCGCGCGAATGCGCCATTGCCATCAACGAAGCCTACGAGCGGAGCCTGCCGCGATGAACATCCCCGTCACGGAGCGTCCGCTCGCCGGCCTTACCGTCGTCGACCTCAGCCAGTTCCTCGCCGGGCCGCTGACCTCGCTGCGCCTTGCCGACATGGGGGCGACCGTCATCAAGGTCGAGCGCCCCGGCACGGGCGATTTGACGCGCACGCTCTATCTCAGCGACGTCGATATCGGCGGCACCAATACGCTGTTCCACGCCATCAACCGCAACAAGCTCGGCTACCGCGCCGACCTGCGAAACCCGGACGACCTGGCCAAGGTCAAGCGCCTGCTGCAGCGGGCCGACGTGATGATCCAGAACTTCCGGCCCGGCGTCGTTGACAAGTACGGGCTCGACTATGCGAGCGTCGCCGAACTCAACCCGAGGCTCGTCTATGGCTCGATCTCGGGGTATGGCACGACCGGCGAATGGGCGAGCCTGCCGGGCCAGGACCTCCTGGCACAGGCGCGCACCGGGTTGATGTGGCTGAGCGGGGACGGCGACGGCCCGCCGGTGCCGATGGGCATCAGCATCGGCGACCAGCTGGCCGCCAACCACACGACGCAGGCGATCCTCGCGGCCCTGGTGCGCCGGGGCGTCACCAATACCGGCATGCTGGTGGAAACTTCGCTGATCGAGGTGCTGCTGGATTTCCAGTTCGAGCTGTTGACGACGCATCTCAACGATCCCAGCGAGCGGCTGCCGCAGCGCAGCACGGTGGGCAATGCGCATCCCTATCTCGCGGCGCCCTATGGTGTTTACGAGACGGCCGAGGGCTATCTCGCCATCGCCATGACGCCGATCCCGCAACTGGCCGAAGTGCTGGGGTTCGACGAACTCAAGGCCGAAACCGATCCGCACCGCTGGTTCACGCATCGCGACGAGATCAAGGCCAAGCTCGCGGCGTTCCTGAAGACCAAGAGCGCGGCGCATTGGCTGTCGCTGCTGGTACCCGCCGACATCTGGGCCTCGGAAGTGCTGGACTGGAAGACGCTGATGGCGACCAACGCCTTCAAGGAGCTCGACTTCGTGCAGAACCTGACGCTGCCGGACGGGCACAATATCCGCACGACGCGCTCGCCCCTGCGCATCAATGGCGGACGGCTGCGCTCGGAGCGCCCTGCACCGCAGATCGGCGAGCACAATGAGATGATCGAGCGCGAGTACGGGCTGACCGACTAGGGGGGAGATAATGAGCCACGATCCGATCCGCGAGCAGCTGGGAAGCTGCTATACCGGCGTCGTCAACGACATCATGCGGGCCAGAGGCCTGCGCAATTTCACCCTGCCCACCGACATCCGCCCGCTGATCGCCGAAAAGCCGCTGTGCGGTCCGGTCTTCACCATCGAGGGCCATATCGACGAAGCGGCCGACGCCCACGAAACGCTGGTCGCCTGGACGGGGCTGCTGTCGCAGGCACCGGCCGGCCATATCTGGGTCAGCCAGCCGCACGACCAGACCGTCGGGCATATGGGCGAGTTGTCGGCCGAAGCGCTGAACCTGCGCGGCGTGCTCGGCTGCGTCATCGACGGCGGCATCCGCGATGCCGGCTTCATCCGCAGGCTCGGCTTTTCCACCTGGCACCGGTTCTTCACCTCGCGCGACGTCGTCGGGCGGTGGCTGCCGACGGGCACCAATGTCGACATCGTTATCGGCGAAGTGCTGATCGCGCCGGGCGATTACCTGCTCGGCGATCTCGACGGGCTGGTGCGGGTACCACGGGCGCTGGCCGCGGAGATCGCGGCAGAAGCCGTCATTGCCATGAACACCGAAAGCAAGGTGCGCACGGCGATCCTGGCAGGCACCGATCCGCAGAGCGCGTATCTGCAGTTCGGCAAGTTCTAGGGCACAGTGGCTGCCACGCCGCCGCCGATGGCGCGGGAGAGCGTGCGGGCCGCTTCGATCAGCTTCCGCCGGCATTCGTCGATCGGCACGCCCCCCGAATAGCGCTCGATATAGGGGATGGTCATGGCGGCGACGGCAAAGCCGTCGTGCCCGATGACCGGAGCGCTGACATTGACGACGCCCTTGATGACGTAGCTGCGCATCTGCTCGTAGCCGCGCTTGCGGACGGTCGCGAGGTCCTTGAGGAGGCGAGCGGCCTCGACGGGCGGGGGCGGCGGATAGGCGGCGAGGAATTCGGCAATCCTGGCATCGGACTGGAAGGCCATCAGCGCCCGGCCCGATGACGTCTCCCAGATCGGCACGCGGGCGCCGAGGCGGATCTTGAGGACGTTGTAGCCGGGATTGTCGACCTGGGCGATGACGAGGAGCAGGTCGTCGGACTGCACGGTGAGATGCACCGATTCATCGATCGCATAGGCGAGGTCGCGCATCACCGGCGCCGCCTCGACGGTCAGGCGGGCGATGATCGGCGTGCGATTGGCCATCTCGAAGAGGCGCGTGGTGAGGTAATGGCGGTCGCTGTCGGGATCGACATCGACAAGCCGGCGCCGGCGCAGCACGACCAGCATGCGGTAGATCTCGCTGACCGAGCGGTTAAGCTGACGGGCAATCTCCACCTGCGTCAGGCCATGATCCTGCTCGGACAGCAGTTCGAGAATGTCGAGGCCTTTCTCGAGTGCCGGCGCGTTGTACTTGTCCGTGTCCCGCATCTGCCCTTTTCGCGCCCCCATGCTCAATTCATGGCGTGACCGCCGTTCACCTCCAGTACCTGTCCTGTGATGAACGAGGCAAGCCGCTCGGAGGCGAGAAAGAGATAGGCGCCCGCACATTCCTCCGGCGTGCCGATGCGGCCGAGGGGGATCGCCTCCCTGAAGCCGGCGAAAACCGCGGCCGGCGTATGGCGGTGGATGGCGGTTTCGACGACGCCCGGCGCCACGGCATTGACGCGGATGCCTTCGGGCGCCAGCTCACGGGCGAGGCCGCGCGTAAAGCTCGAAACGGCGCCCTTGGCGGCGGCGTAGAGCACGGAGCCGGCGGAGCCGCCGAGGCGGGCCGAGATCGAGCTGGTATTGACGATGGTGCCGTAACCCTGCTGGCGGAAGTGGGGGATAGCGGCGCGGCAGAGCGAGAAGGTCGCGCCGAAATTGAGATCGAGGCTGCGCTGATAGTCGGCGGGCGCAGTATCGGCGACGGGCTGGCGTGCAAACGTGTCGCCGGCATTGTTGATGAGAATATGGAGCCCGCCCAGTTCTCCGGCGACGGCTTCGATCAATCGTCCGGCCGCCGTGGCATCGGCGAGATCGGCCTGGAACAGGCTGGCCGTACCGCCAGCCGCAATGATGGCATCGCGCAGGGTTTCGGCCGGTCCCGCGCTGCGATTGTAGTGCAGGGCGACGTGGGCGCCGCAGGCGGCAAAGGCGGTGGCGACGGCCGCGCCGATGCCGGTCGCCGCCCCCGTGACGAGCACGGCGCGGCCGGCGAATTCGGCAAAGGGCGCCGGCCAGGTCATGCCGTTGCGGTGCGCGGCGACGGAGCGCCGCTGGCCTTGGCGTCGCGGTACTTCACCGTCTGCAGGTGTTCGCAGTAGAGCACGAGCTGGCCGGTGTGCTTGAAGATCTCGTAGCTGCAGACCATCAGGCCCATTTCGGGATATTTCGGCTCCTTCCTGAGGATGGTGCGGATGCCGTAGATGGTGTCGCCGATGAAGACCGGCTTGATGAAACGCAGCCGGTCATAGCCGTAGCTGAACGTGTTGACATTGTTGTGGGCGAAGAGCCCGAGGCCATAGGTGAAGACCTGGGCGCCCGAGACGAGGCGGCGTCCGAAGACGCCCTCTTCCACCGCGAACGGATCATCGGCGACGTAAGGATGCAGGTCCATGGCGAGCGAATTGAAGAGCATGGATTCGCCCTCCGAGATCGTGCGCCTTATGGAGCGGGCGCGCTGGCCGGCAACGAGGTCTTCGTAGAGCCAGGTCTCCATGTTCCACACCGGAATGTCGGCGTGCTTGGAAGGATCCGGGTTGGGATTGCGTTCGGCCATGATGGTTCCTACTGGACGTTGGTGCCGCCGTAGATGATGTCGGGCAGCCACAGCGAGATTTGCGGAAAGCAGATGAGCAGGGCGAGAAGCACGAACATCATGATGAGGTAGGGCAGCACTTCGCGGGAATAATCCGCCATGTTCACCCGCAGCACCTGCGAGGCGATGTACATGAGCCCGCCGACGGGCGGGGTGATGCCGGCAATGGTGAGGTTGGTGACGATGAGGATGCCGAAATGCACCTTGTCGATATGGGCCTGCTCGATCAGCGGCATCAGCATCGGCGTGAGAATGATGAGCGCGGACGAGCCCTCAATGGCGGTGCCGAGGATGATCAGCATGATGTTGAGGAAGATCAGCAGCATCAGCGGGTTATCCGTCATGACGGAGAGCCAGCCGGTGAGCGATTGCGGCACTTCCTCCCAGGCGAGGTAGAAGCCGAGCGCGCTGGCGGCGCAGATCATCATCATCACCGAAGAGGTATCGCGCACCGCCTCGGCGAGGACGCCCGGCAATTGCTTGAAGGAGAACTCGCGGTAACCGACCATGGCGACGAAGATGACGTAGACGACGATGACGGCGCCGGATTCGGTGGTGGTGAAGACGCCGTAGCGCGTGCCGACGAAGATGATCACGGGGATCGACAGCGCCCACAGGCCATCGAGGAAGGACTGGCCGACCTCCTTGCCGGAAGCACGCACTTCGCGCTGCGGTTTGTATCCGCGGCGCCGCGCGGTGAAGAAGGTGACGAGCATCAGCCCGCCGGCGAGCACGAGGCCGGGCAGCACGCCCGCCGCGAACAGCCGGCCAACGGAGACTTCGGCGAGATAGCCGTAAACGATGAGGCCGATCGAGGGCGGAATGAGGCTGGTGATGATCGAGGCCGACGAGGTGATGACGGCGGCAAAGGCGGCCGGGTAGCGGTGGGCGACCATCTGCACGCCGAGCGTCTTGGCGAGCATGGCGGCATCGGCATTGGCCGAGGCGGTGAGGCCGCCGAGGAAGATACCGAGCACGGTGCACATCTGGGCAAGCGCGCCGGTCAGGTGCCCGACGAGCACTTCGGCAATGCCGACCAGCCGCCGGGTGATGCCGGAGGCGTTCATGATGCAGCCGGCGAGCACGAAGGACGGCAGCGCCAACAGCGAAATCGACTGGCTGCCCTCGACCATTTCCTGGGCAAAGGCGGACAATGGCACCATGTTGCCGTTGAGCAGGTAGAAGCTGAGCGCGGCGAGCGCCATGGCCCAGGTAATGGGCGTGCGCAACAGCAGCAGAACCAGCATGACGATGGCGGGAAGCCAGGAAACGAGACCGAACATCAAACGACATCCCTTGCCTGTGTGACGGGGCCGGGCTGGTTCCAGCTGCCCCAGAGCCGCAGATGATGGAAAAGCATCAGCAGGCAGGCGAACGCCAGGGGCGCATAAAGCACGGTGCGCGGCAGGCTGAGCGCGATCGTGTAGATGTGGAGAGAGGCAAACGACTGCACGACGAAGAGCACGGCCAGGACCGCAAAGAGGATGACGAGCAGCAACCAGTTCATGACATCGACTACACGCTGCCAGCGCGCGGGAAACAGCTTCACCAGGAGATCGATGTCGGCATGCAGGCGCAGCCTGATACCGGCGGCGGCGCCGAAGAACACGCACCAGGCGAAGGTGATGACGGCGATTTCATAGGTCCAGGCCGCCGGCTGCGGGAAGAAGTAGCGCGTGATCACGCCCCAGGCCACCGACAGGACGGTGGCGACCAGGCTGATCGCGGCGATGAACTCATCGATCCTCAGCCACCATGGCGCAGCCGGTTCGGCGTTTGCATCCGACGACATTCGGTCTCTCTCGTCAGGGAAATGGAAAGCCACGGCCTGCCGCCGACATGGGGCCGGCGGCAGGTTCGGCGATGCTGCGTTACTTGGCGGCCATGGCCGCGCGCATGCGGTCGACGATGCCCGGCGTGAGGTTGGGCACCATGTCGTAGGCGGCCTTGGTCGCCACCTGGAAGGCCGGGATATCGACGTCATCGATGACCGTCACACCCTCGGCTTCGAGCTTGGCGCGGAATTCGTCGTCGCTGGCAAGCGTCGCCGCAGTCAGTTCGTCGGCGATACGGGCGCCCTCTTCCTTGAGGATGGCCTGCAGGTCCGCGGGCAGGCCGTTGAAGAACGCCGTGTTCGTCACCCAGGCCGTGAACAGGATCTGGTGCGAGGTCATCGACACGTATTTGCGGACTTCGTTGAGCTTGGAGCCATAGATCGAGGCGAAGGGGGCCTCTGCAGCATTGACGACATTGGTCTGCAGCGCGTTGTAGACTTCACCCCAGGCAATCTCGGTCGGTCGGGCCCCCAGCGCCTTGAAGGCTTCAAGTATTACCGGCGACGGCGGCACGCGTATGGTCATGTTGGCAAGGTCCGCCGGCTCGCGCACGGGCTTGTCGGCAATGAGGTGGCGGTAACCGAACAGGCCGTTGGGCATGATGATGGTGATGCCCTGCGCGGCGAGCTTTTCCGACATTTCCTTGAACACGTCAGACTTGAACAGCCGCTGCGCATCTTCGAGGCTGCCATAGATGTAGGGGCCGGCGAGCAGGCCGATATCGGGCGAGAACTGGCCGAGCTGACCATAATCGGTCATGTCCATCATGGCCGCGCCGCCGGCGATCATCTCGTTGACCTTCTTCTGGGCGCCAAGCTGCTCGCCCGGGAAGATGGTGATCTTGATGCGCCCTTCCGAGCGCTCTTCGACGCGCTGCGCAAAGGTCGCCATGGCCTTGTAGGACGGCTCTTCGGTATTGGCGACCGAGGTCGCGAACCTGAGTTCGATGGTCTGCGCCAGCACGGCACCGGACATGCCAAGAACGGCCAAGGCGGCCAGTGCCAAAGTTCTGATCTTCATGAGGGTCCTCCCAGCGACTGCGGTGTGCCGCAGTTTCGTGTATAAAATCTACTTTCGTTGTTGAACTTCGTCAAGCGGCCTTGGCGACGATCGCGAAAGCGCCGGAACCGGACGCCGCCCGGGGTTATGTTAATAGCAAAAGCCACGCGCCCGGGGTTGGCCGGGCGCGTGGCTTTTGCAGTCGATTTCGACGGGCCGGGACGTGGCGCGCCACGTCCCGAATGTAAGCTAGATGCTCTGGATGAGCCGATAAGCCGGTTGCTCGCGCTGCTCTGCACTCACAGCCTTTCGATGCACATGGCGATGCCCATGCCGCCGCCGATGCAGAGGGTGGCGATGCCTTTGTCGAGCCTGGCGCGGTGCAGCTCGTGGATGAGGGTGGTGAGGATACGAGCGCCGGAAGCGCCGATCGGATGGCCGATGGCGATGGCGCCGCCATTGACGTTGACCTTGTCCTGCGACCAGCCAAGCGCCTGGTTGACGGCGCAGGCCTGGGCGGCGAAAGCCTCGTTGGCTTCGATCCGGTCGAGTTCGGCAATGCTCCAGCCGGCCTTGTGCAGCGCCTTTTGCGCAGCGGGAATGGGCCCGGTGCCCATGAGCGAGGGCTCGACGCCCGCCGTCGCCCAGGAGGCGATGCGCGCGAGCGGCGTGAGGTTGCGGCGGGCCGCTTCATCTTCATGCATCAGGACGAGCGCGGCGGCGCCGTCGTTGAGGCCCGACGCATTGCCGGCGGTCACCGTACCCGCTTTATCGAAAGCCGGTTTCAGCTTGGCCAGCGCCTCGGCATTGGCATCGGGACGGATATATTCGTCGCTGTCGACGACGATATCGCCCTTGCGGGTCTTGACGGTGACGAGGGCGATCTCGGCGGCAAAGCGCCCCTCGCGCTGCGCCTCGGCGGCCTTGCGCTGGCTGGCGAGCGCAAAGGCGTCCTGGCTTTCGCGGCTGATCGCGAATTTTTGGGCAACATTCTCGGCGGTCAGCCCCATGTGATAATTGCCGAAGGCGTCGGTGAGGCCGTCGCTCAGCATCGTATCGACAAGCGTGACCGGCCCCATCTTGGTTCCGGCGCGCAGAGCCTGGCAGTGCGGGGCGAGCGACATCGATTCCTGGCCGCCGGCCACGACGATTTGGGCGTCGCCGGCAAGGATCTGCTGCATGCCGAGCGCCACCGCTCGGAGCCCGGAACCGCAGACCTGGTTGACGCCGAAGGCCGTCGCGGAAATCGGAATGCCGGCCTTGACCGCAGCCTGCCGCGCCGGGTTCTGGCCCTGGCCGGCCGCCAGCACCTGCCCGAGGATCACCTCATCCACCGCATCGGGAGCGACACCGGATCGCTGCAAGGCAGCGGAAATAGCGATAGCGCCAAGCTCATGGGCGGGAACGCTCGATAGCGCGCCCATGAAACTGCCGACCGGCGTGCGGGCGGCGCCGACGATGACGATGCCGGTCATGCCGGCACCGCGCCGAGGCGGATGCTGAACGTCGCTTCGGTCTTCGCCTGGACTTCATCGACCGTAACGTCGGGCGCCAGTTCGATCAAAGCCAGGTCGGACGGGCCGCGGCGGGCCAATGTGAAGACGCCGAGATCGGTGATGACGAGATCGGCGACGCGCGTGCCGGTCAGTGGCAAAGTGCAGGCTTTCAGGAGTTTGGGCTGGCCCTTGGCCTCGTGCTCCATGACGACGACGACGCGCTTGACGCCGGCGACGAGATCCATGGCGCCGCCCATGCCCTTCACCATCTTGCCGGGGATCATCCAGTTGGCGAGATCGCCGTTCTCGGCCACCTGCATGGCGCCGAGGATGGAAAGATCGATATGGCCGCCGCGGATCATGCCGAAGCTGTCGGCGCTGGAAAAGAAACTGGTTTCCGGCAGCTCCGTCACCGTCTGCTTGCCGGCATTGATGAGATCGGCATCCTCCTCGCCGGCATAGGGAAACGGGCCCATGCCGAGCATGCCGTTCTCGCTTTGCAGGCGAACGTCGATGTTTTCGGGGATGTAATTGGCAACCAGCGTCGGAATGCCGATGCCGAGATTGACGTAGAAGCCATCCTGCAATTCACGGGCGGCGCGGGCCGCCATCTGTTCGCGCGACCAGCTCATGACACCAGCTCCCCTGCATTGCGCTCGCGCACGGTGCGCTGCTCGATGTGCTTGGGAGAATCGGGCACATGGACGAGCCGCGCCACGAAAATCCCCGGCGTGTGAATGCTGTCCGATGAGAGCGTTCCGGCCTCGACCAGATGTTCGACTTCGGCCACCGTGACCTTGCCCGCCGTCGCCATCATCGGATTGAAATTGCGCGCCGTCTTTCTGTAGACGAGGTTGCCTTCGGTATCGCCCTTGTGGGCATGAACGATGGCGAGATCGGCGACCAGCCCGCGCTCCATGACATAGGTCTCGCCGTCGAACTCGCGGACTTCCTTGCCCTCGGCGATCAGCGTGCCGACCCCTGTCTTGGTGAAAAAGGCCGGAATGCCGGCGCCGCCGGCCCGGATGCGTTCGGCGAGCGTGCCCTGCGGGTTGAATTCGAGCTCCAGCTCGCCGGAAAGGTATTGCTGAGCGAAGAGCTTGTTCTCGCCGACATAGGACGAGACCATTTTCCTGACCTGCCGCGCTTCCAGGAGCTGGCCGAGACCGATGCCGTCGACACCCGCATTGTTGGAAATGACGGTGAGGCCGGTGACGCCGGCCAGCCGGATCGCCTCGATCAGGGCTTCGGGAATACCGCACAGGCCGAAGCCGCCCGACATGATCACCATCCCGTCGCGCAACTGGTCGGCAAGCGCCGCCGCTGCGTCCGCATAGACCTTCTGCAAAACCTGTCCTCCTCGCAGCCGTCTGAGGTTCGGCGCTGCCTCCCCGGGGGCGCCGTCGGCAAAACACTAGGGCTTGCCCAGCTTTTCCGGTTAGTCGTATTTCTACCCTATGGTTACACCTCCTGGCCCTGCCCCCGACCGCATCGTGCCACGGTTTTCACTGGCTGAAATTCCCGTGCCGATGGTGTTCGCAACGCACCGGATCATCCGCGACTGCAACGCCGAATTCGCCGGGCTCTTCGGCTATCGGCGCGACGACCTGATCGACCAGAGCTTTTCGCGGCTCTACCCCAAGCTCGCCGATTTCGTGCGCACCGGGCAGATGTGGCGCAGCCACCTGCCGGGCGGGCAGGTCTATTACGACGAGCGCATCATGGTGGGGGCCGACGAGCGCCGTTTCTGGTGCCGGGTCAACGGCCGCTCGCGCAACAGCGCCGACCCGTTCGCCGAGGCGCTCTATTGTTTCGAGCCGATCAACCGCCCGGTGACGACGGCGGCGATAACCGGAAGGCAGCGCCAGATCCTGACGCTGGTGGCGCAGGGCAAGACGAGCAGCGCAATCGCGGCCGAAATCGGCCTCAGCAAGCGCACGGTGGAAGCGCACCGCCTGCGCCTGTCGCGAGCCGCAGGCGTGCGCAATACGGCAGAGCTGGTGGCGTGGTTCTCGGCGCAGTGATCAGACGAGATCGGCCAGGGCCACTTCGTGCAGGTCGCCTGACGGTCAGCGTGCCTGCTGCCAGGCCCGCCGCGCCAGATCGGCCAGTAACAGCGATTCCGCCCACCGGTCGGTCAGGTCACGCCCGTCCGGACCCGAAATGGCATAGGGCTGCGGGCCCAGCTCGCAAACGAAGGTGAGTTCCCCATCAGCGGGGGCGCGGCGGCTCCAGCTGGCGAACCCGGCCGACCACCAGGTGACGAACTGATCGACCCAGCCCCGGTGCTGCGCAAAGCCCAGCGGCAGCTGCACCTGGTTGCTGCCGGCCACGCGCCCGTGGAACGCCCACGAGTGATCGAGAATGACCGACATCTGCCGGTCGGTCACCTCGTCGACCGGCAGTTCCATTTCGCGGGCAACGATGTAATGGGAGAGATCGGCGAGCAGTTTGAGGTCGGGGTGCCGCTCGAGGATTTCGAGCATGAAGAAGAGATCGTTGGTCAGCCGGCCGCGATGCGTTTCGATGTAAACGGGGACACTCGCCTGCGCCAGAAGCTGCTGGACGGAAGCGATCACACGCGATGCTTCCGCAACCGTCCGCGGCAGGATCTTGAGCTGCAGATTGAGATGGTGGACGGGAAACCGCGCCGCCCGTTCCAGCGCCTTTTCGATTTCGGCAAGGCTTTGCGGCACGGCAAGACCTTCCAGGGTCAGGCCTTCCGCTGCGGCAAGTTCCGCAGCACGGCCGGCAATGGCATCGTCATGCCAGAGCACGCCGAAACCGTCGAAGCCGGCCGCCTTGATGCGCGCCACATTGTCCTCGAGCGGCCGCTCGGCCGGACCATCGTTCAGGCCCTGCATCGCCCACAGTGACTGGAGCACGAGAAGTTTCTGCATTGGCCGGGCACCTTCACAAGCAGCATCCACAACGGTCGCCGCGCCAAGGATTAAGAGCAGCTTTCCGGCGGAGTCGACAAGAGCTAGCGGAACCCCCCGCGCATTGCGCGCGCAATAAAAACGGCCGCACCGGGGGCAGTGCGGCCGATAGTCGGGAGGTAAGTGCGGATGGGATCAGCCGAGGATGGTGTCGTACTGCTCCTTGAGCTTTTCGATGACATCGTCGGCGGTTTCGTCCTGATCGCCCCAGAACTTGAAGATCACGTCGGCGATCGAGCTCTGCCAGTCGCTATCGGCGATGTTGGCGGGGTTCTGCACCGAGAAATCCGGCTTCTTGAGGGAGTCGAGGACCAAGAGGTTGCACTGGTCGAGCCCCGCGGTCGGAGCATCGATGCGCACCGGGGTCGAGCCTTTCTTGGCGGCGAAATCGGCGGTCGTCTGCGGCGAGGTATCGAGCAGGGCGAACTGCTCTTCGGCGGCCTTCTGCTCGGGCGTGACGCTCGGGCCATCGAGGAAATTCCAGGCATCGACCGTCACCACCAGGGCCTTGGTGCCAGGAATGTTGATGCAGCCGAAATCCTTGCCCGCTTCCTTGCCGGCATTGCGCCATTCGCCCTTCATCCAGTCGCCGTGCACCTGCATCAGCGCCTTGCCGGTGATGACGAGGTTGGTGGTTTCGTTCCAGGAGCGGTTTTCCGAGCCGTTGTCGACCTGCTGGCTGAACTTGCGTTCCCATTCGATCGCCTGCTTGAAGGCCGGCTCGTCGAAAACGCTCGGATCGACCTTGGGGCCGTAGAAGCGGTTGTAGATGTCGGGGCCGGCAACGGCGCCGACCAGGGCCTGGAAGAGATAGGCGGCCTGGAAGTTCTGGCTGCCGACGGCCAGCGGCTGGAAGCCGGCGGCCTTCACCTTGTCGAAGTCGGCCCACATGTCGTCGAGCGAGGTCCACTTGGTGGGATCGACCCCCGCCTTCTGGGCGACATCGAGGTTGTAATAGACCATGCCGTCGATATGAACGCCGGCCGGCGCCTTCATGATCTTGCCGTCGACCGTCGCCGCCTTGAGCACGGTTTCGGGGAAGTTCTTGGTGACGCCGTTATCATCGAAGAGCTTGGTCAGGTCCATGATGAGGCCCTGGCTCTGCAGGTCCCGGATGATGCCGGGATTGGAGTTCATGAAGACGTTGGGCGGATTGCCGCCGGTGACGAGGTTGACGACGCTGACGGTGGAGCCGGTATCGTGCGGAATCGCGATCTCGTTCCAGCCGATGCCTTTTTCCTTCAGCCCCTCCTTGAGGACGTTGAGGGCGGCCATTTCGCTGGGGGTCGACCAGGAGTGATAGACGACGAGGTCCTCCGCGGAGACTGCCGAAGCGCCGGCCGACAGCATGAGTGCCGCGGTCAATACGGGTAGTAGTGCCTTGCGATACATCTGTAGTCCTCCCTGAAGCGGGCCGTTGCGGCCCGATATCGAATGACGTCTCAGAGCCTTCGTCCCGAACCGGCGTCGAAGACGTGCAGCTTGTCGTGCGGAAACGAGACCTCGAACGCTTCGCCGGCCTTGAGACGGCCGACGCGTTCGGGCGAGAGGCTGACGGCGAGTAGCCGGTCGCCGGTCTTCAAATAGGTGGTGGCATCGGCGCCGGTCTTTTCGGTGTATTGCACCGGCAGGCTGAAGCGGGCGGCGCCCGCGCCGTTGAGGGTGCCGTCGGTCGAAAAGTGCTCGGGCCGGAGCCCCAGGACGACGGCGTCGCCGTCGCGGGGCCGGGTTTCGAACGGATAGCGGCCGAGATCGACCTCGCCGCCATCGGCGCCGACTTTCGCCTTTATGCCGCCACCGGTGACGGTGGCATCGATGAGATTCATGGGTGGGGCGCCGATGAAGCCGGCAACGAAAAGATTGGCCGGTCGGTCGTAAACCTCGTCGGGCGTGCCGAACTGCTGGATGACGCCGGCATTCATGACGGCGATGCGCGTCGCCATGGTCATGGCCTCGATCTGGTCGTGCGTGACATAGACGACGGTGGAGCGGGTCTCGTCGTGCAGGCGCTTGATCTCGAGACGCGTCTCGGTGCGCAGCTTGGCATCGAGGTTGGAGAGCGGTTCGTCGAAGAGGAAGACGCCGACCTGCTTGACCAGCGCCCGGCCGATGGCGACGCGCTGGCGCTGGCCGCCCGAGAGCTGGCTGGGCTTGCGGTCTAGGAGCGGCTCGATCTGCAGCAGCTTGGCCGCCCAGGCGATACGGCGCTCCTGTTCTTCGCGGTCGAGCTTGAAGGAGGACAGGCCGAACTTGAGATTGCCGCGCACGGTCTTGGTCGGATAGAGCGCGTAGGACTGGAAGACCATGGCAAGGCCGCGGTCCTTGGGGTCGAGATCGGTGACGTCGCGCGCCCCGATGCTGATGCGCCCGGACGACACGTCGATGAGCCCGGCAAGCAGGTTGAGCAGCGTGGTCTTGCCGCAGCCGGACGGCCCGAGCAGGACGACGAATTCGCCGTCGCCGATGGCAAGGTCGAGGTTCTTGAGGACGGTGACCCGACCATAGGTCTTGACGATCTGTTCGAAGCGAACGTCAGGCATGGACTATCCCTTGATGGCGCCGGCCGTGATGCCCTGGACGAAGAAGCGCCCGAGCACGAAGTAGATGACGAGGGGTGGAATGGCGGTGAGGAGCGCGGCCGCCATGTCGACATTGTAGCGGACCTCGCCCATGCCGCTGATGACGACGTTGGCGAGGATGACGGTCATCGGCTGGGTGCCGATGCCGCCATAGGTGAGGCCGATGAGGAAGTCGTTCCAGATCGAGGTGATCTGCATGATCAGAACGACGATCATGATGTTCCCCGACATCGGCAGGATGATCTCGAAGAAGATCTTCCAGAACTTGCCAGAATCCATCATGGCGGCGCTCATGATCTCCTGCGGCACGTCCTTGTAGTAATTGCGGAAGATCAGCGTGAGGATGGGCATGGAGAGGATCGCATGCACCACCGCGATGCCGAGCACGCTGCCATAGATCTTGAAGAAGCCGGTGATGAGGATCAGCGGGATCATGATGATCTGGAAGGGCACGAAGGCGCACATGAAGAGGATGAAGAGGAAGGAATTGGCCCACTTCACGTTCCACAGCGCCAGGCCGTAGCCGGTGACGCAGGACAGCCCGATCGAGAGGATGAGGCTGGGGAACAGGATTTCGATGGAATTGAGGAAGCCGACCTTGACGCCCTGGCAGAGCGTGCCGGCGCAGGACTTGTCCCAGGCGGTGACCCAGGCATCGAAATTGAGGCTCCAGGGCAGCGCGAAGATGTCGCCCTGCCGGATCTGGTCCATGCTCTTCAGCGAGGTGACGACGACGACATAGAGCGGCACGCAGAAGAACAGCGCGCACATGGCGAGGAAGAGGAGGATGACGACGCTGCGGGCGCCGATGCCCTTCTTCCTGCGCGGAAAGGCGACGGGCTCTTCGGCGGCACCGGCCACGGCCAGCGAACGTTCGACGATCGTGCTCATGAAATCATCGCCTCCCTGCGGCGGCGCTGCCAGGCGGTGAGAAGGACGAGCGGCAGGAAGATGGCCGCGGTGATGACCAGCATGATGACGGCAGCCGCCGAGGCGAGGCCGAGATTGGCCTTCGTCGTATAGGCGTTGATCGTGTAATAGGCCGGCGTCCAGGTGGATTGGCCCGGCCCGCCATTGGTCATGGCGTAGACGATGTCGTAGGCCTTGACGACGCCGAGCGAGAGCAGGATGGCGCAGGTCAGGAAGGTGAACTTCATCATCGGGATGATGATCTCGAGATAGAGGCGCCAGAAGCTGACTCCATCGAGCCGGGCGGCGCTCCAGATCTCGGAATTGATGGATTTGAGGCCCGACAGCATGAGGGCCATGTAGAAGCCCGAACCCTGCCAGACGGTGGCGAGGATGATGCCGTACATGGCGGTTTCGGGATAGTTCAGCCAGTCGAAATTGACGCCGGTGAGGCCGGCCTGGTGCAGGAAGTTCTCGACGCCGAGGGCCGGATTGAAGAGCCACCGCCAGGCCAGGCCCGTGACGATGAGCGAAACGGCGAGCGGATAGAGGAACACCGTCCGGAAGACGTTCTCGCCGCGCTTTTCGCGATCGATGAGGGCGGCGAGGATGAAGCCGAAGACGATGGCCAGGCAGCTGCCGATGCCGAGGATGACGAGGTTCCGCAGCGCCACTTCCCAGACATCGTCCTTGAACAGGCGATTGTACTGGCGGCCCCATTCGGCGGGATCGAAGAAATATTCGGGGAAGCGCCGGCTGCGCGTCATGGACATGAAGATGGTCCAGCCGATGCTGCCGAAGAAGGCGATGAGGGTGACCAGCACTGCCGGCGCCAGCGCAAGCTGCGGCGACCATCGGCTCCACCGAACGGCCATGCTCGTCCCTCCCGCCCTTGGCGCTTTCGCCGGTTCTTGCCGGTTTCGAAAACCCCGTTTCAGGTTCTCATTTGTATTATCGTTAATCTATCGGCAGTTTGGCAAGGCGGTCAATACCCTGCGTGTTTCTGTGAATTTCCCGGCATTCTTGGGGTGGATTGACACGGCTCCGCCTTTCAATATGCTCAATGATATTATCGTTCATACGAATGCAGGGCCATTCGTTACGGCTGCGGGAGGCAGGCAGATGCAGGGAATCGTGGGACTGGCGCATGTAGCGATCAAGGTGACCGACCTCGACCGATCGCTGGACTTCTACGTCAACCGGCTCGGCTTTCCCGAAATGATGCGGCTCAACAACGACGACGGCAGCACCTGGCTCGTCTATCTCAGGATCACGGACGACCAATACCTGGAGGTCTTCCCCGGCGCCGAGACCGACCGCGCTCCCGGCTGGAACGCCAACGGCATGAACCATATGTGCCTCGCCGTCGAGGACATCGATGCCGTGGTGAAGCGCATCGAGGATGCCGGCATTGCTCTGTTGCTGCCGCTGAAGCTTGCCGTCGACGGCAACCGGCAGGCCTGGATCGAGGATCCGGACGGCAACCGCATCGAGCTCATGGAAATGGATCCCAATTCGCTGCAGCTCCAGGCCATCGCGCGGCTGCGGCGCGAGGCGCAGCCCGCCTGAGGCAGGGGCCAACCATGCGCGCCGTTGTGTCGTTTCCGGGCTTCACGTAGTCAGATGCCGTACCCCGCCGCCGCACCGGCAGGCGGGCCAAAGAGACAGGCGCCTGCTTCAGGACGGCGCCGCAACGGCAGACAGGCGAAACTCTTGCGCAACTCAAACCCGACCCGCCTCAAGGACATCGCGGAAAAAACCGGCTTTTCGACCAACACCGTGTCGCTGGCCTTAAGGGAGAGTCCGCGCATTCCGGCCGAGACGCGCGAGGTGATCCGGCAGGCGGCGATCGAGCTCAAATATTTCCCCAACCACGTCGCCAAATCGCTGGTGAGCCGGGAAACCAAGACGATCGGGCTGGTGCTGACGCACATCATGAACCCGACGCTGACGCAGACGGCCCAGCACGTGGAACTGGCGCTGGCGGAACGCGGCTACGGCACGCTGTTCGCCACGTCCAACGGCACGCTGGCCGAGGAAATCCGCGTCATCGAAATGTTCCGGGCGCGGCGCGTCGACGGCATGCTGATCTATCCGGCCGTGCACAACAGGCTCGAGCACCTGAAGCCGTTGCGCGAAGCGGGCTTTCCCATCGTGCTGATCGCCGGGCCCGATGCCGGGTTCGACCTCATCGGCATCGACGATCGCAGCGGCGCGCAGCGGGCGACGCGCCACCTCATCGATCTCGGCCACAAGCGCATCGGCTTTCTCGATCCCTGGCACGAACTGGGGAACGACGAAAAGCGCGAGGGCTACGAAGCGGCGCTGAAGCAGGCGGGGATCGCGTTCGATGCGGCGCTGCTGATCGAGACCAGCGGGCATTACGCAACGCACGGCTATTACGCCATGGACGAATTGATGGCGATCGCCGAGCCGCCGACGGCGGTGTTCGCGCACAACGACTCGCTGGCCCTGGGGGCGCTGCGCTGGTGCCACAAGCACGGACGGCGCGTGCCGCAGGACGTCGCCATCATGGGCTACGACAATATCGAATATTCCGAATTCGCCGAGCCGCCGCTGTCGACGATCAACTACGCGGTCGACGTCGTGTCGCGCATGGCGGTCGAGCGCATCATGCGCCTGATCGCGGCCGGCGACCAGCAACCGGAACCGCGGGTGACGCTGATCGATCCCGAACTCGTCGTCCGCGGCAGCACCTGAACATTTTTTGCAAGAGGAGGCTTTCTTGGCAGCATTCAAGAGCGTCGGGCACATCGCCCTCAGGGTCAACGACCTCAAGGAGACGCTGGATTTCTACGAAAAGCTCGGCTTTCCGGAATTCCTGCGGCTCGACCAGGAGGCGGGGCGGCCGTGGATCGTCTATCTCAAGGTGAGCGACGAGCTCTATCTCGAACTCTTTCCCGGGGGCGACGGCGGCAAGGCGGCGGGCCCCGAGCATACGGGCGTCCATCACCTGTGCCTCACCACCGAGGACATCGAGGCGACCGAGGCCCATCTCAAGGCGGTGGGGATCACGCCGACGAGCGCGCTACGGAAAGACCATCGGGGCGTCGACGGCAATCGCGGCATGTGGATCACCGATCCCAATGGCAACCGCATCGAGATCATGGAAATGGCGCCCGGCTGTATCCAGTACGAGGCGTTGCGGGCACTTCAAAAGACCGGCGAGCCGACGGCGCTGTTGCGCCCCGTTTGAGCTTGCCGGCGGGCATCCGACCCATCTGGCGAGCGCTTGAGGCGCACGCTAATCTCGCGCCATGATTCCCACGCTCGAAACCGAACGCCTGATCCTCAGACCGCATCGCAGCGAGGATTTCGACACCTATGTGCAGATGTGGGCCGACCCGGACGTGGTGCGCTTCATCGGCGGCAAGCCGTTCGATCGCGAGTCGAGCTGGGGCCGGTTTGTCAAGCATGCCGGCGTCTGGCACCATATGGGGTTCGGCTTTTTCGCCATCGAGGAAAAGGAAACAGGGCTCTTCATCGGCGAGGCGGGATTCCACGAAGTGCGCCGGGCGATCGAACCCAATATCGAGGGCACGCTGGAGGCCGGCTGGGCCCTGATGCCGACCGGCCAGGGCTGGGGTTATGCCACCGAGGCGATGACGGCCGCCCTCGCCTGGGCGGAAACGGCGTTTCCCGGCAGGCGCATGACCTGCCTGATCGATCCCGACAACCTGGCGTCGATCCGCGTGGCGACGCGCCTCGGCTTTACCGAAATGGCGCGCAGCCTCTATCACGAGACGCCCGTCGTCATCTTCGAGCGCGTACCGGAATAGATCAGGCGGCGGCGCGGACGATCGGTGCGACGGCAGCAGTCAGCGAGGCCGGCGTATCGCCGGTGACGACGACGCCCAGCAGCGGCGCGGCGATGCCCGCCGCCTTCAGTCGCGGCATGTCGGCGGGAGTGAACTTCTTCTGGCTCGGCGCGATGACCGGCATGCCGGCGCAGGCAGAAATATCAGCATAGCGGGTGAGATCGGCGTCGTTTAGCGGCTGGCCATAGCCTGAGAACGGCATGATGGAGGCTTCCAGCATGGCGCCGGGAATGGATTTGATCGCCTCGAGATCGGCATCCGTACTCTTCTCACCGAGCGCCGGCATCGGCCTGAGGCGTGAGGCCAGCAGGTGCGGCTGCAGATGGTCGAAATAGACATTGAAGCCCTCGAAACCGAGATCGGCAAGCGCGTCCAGTTCGTCGGGCGCCGGCACGGTCTCCTGCCCCGCCATGACCAAGAGCGGCAGGCCGAGTTTCGCCAGCGCTTCGAAGAACGGGCGCTCTTCGGCGAAACTGCCGAACGTCGTGCCGCTGGCGCGGTGGAAGGCGTTGAGATGCACCTTGATCGCGGCAATACCTGCATCGCGCGCCGCTTTTGCCAGGTCGAGATCGTGGCGGGCGAGCGAGACGATGACGGGAAAGCTGCCGTCGGAAAGAGCGCGGGAGAGCGGTGTATCGGGGTAGGTGGACATCAGTTGAGCCTCGTCGCGCCATCGGCGGAAAAGATGTGCAGTGCCGACATATCGGGCGCCACATGGATGGTTTCGCCGGCAGTGGCGCGCAGGCGCTCGCGGAAAACGCCGATGACCGGCTGGTCGCCCAGGGTCATGGTGACCTGGGTTTCCGAACCCATCGGCTCGACGAGGCTCACGATAGCCGGCAGGCCATCGGGCGACAGGCTGAAATGCTCGGGCCTTATGCCGTAGGTGGCCCTGGCGCCGTTGTGCGCGTGCACGGCCTCGGGCAGCGGCAGCGTCATGCCGGGGGCGGCAAAGCCTTCCGAGGTGATCGTGCCCTCGATGAAATTCATCGACGGCGAGCCGATGAAGCCGGCAACGAAGCGATTGGCCGGGCGATCGTAGAGATCGAGCGGGGCGCCGACCTGCTCGACGCGGCCGGCATTCAGCACCACGACCTTATCGGCCATGGTCATGGCCTCGACCTGGTCGTGCGTCACGTAGATGGTCGTGGTCTTGAGGCGCTGGTGCAGGCCCTTGATCTCGCCGCGCATGACGACACGTAGCTTGGCATCGAGGTTGGAGAGTGGTTCGTCGAAGAGGAACACGGCCGGATCGCGGACGATGGCGCGCCCCATGGCAACGCGCTGGCGCTGCCCGCCGGAGAGCTGGCCAGGGCGGCGCTGCAACATGTCCTTGAGGCCGAGGATATCGGCGGCCCAGCGCACGCGCTCGGCGATCTCGGCTTTGCTGGCGCCGCGATGTTCGAGCGAAAAGGCCATGTTCTTTTCGACCGTCATATGCGGATAGAGCGCATAGTTCTGGAAGACCATGGCGATGTCGCGGTCCTTCGGCTCCAGCTCGTTGACGATGCGGTCACCGATCTTCAGCCTGCCGCCGGTGATGGGTTCGAGCCCTGCGATCATGCGCAGGATGGTCGACTTGCCGCAGCCGGACGGGCCGACGAGAGCGACGAATTCGCCGTCGGCGATGTCAATGGAAACGTCGCGGATGATCTCGGCGGAGCCGAAGAACTTCTTGATATTGGTGAGGGTGACGGGGGCCATGACGATTCCTTGCACTAGCCCTTAAGGCCGCTATGGGCGAGGCCTTCGATGAACTGGCGCTGCGCGATGATGAAGACGACGAGCACGGGCAGAGCCGTCAGCGTCGCGGCGGCGAGCTGGATGTTCCACATCGGGCCGCCATAGGCGTCGACGAACTGCGTCAGCGCCTGCGGCAGGGTGAATTTTTCCGGGCTGGAGAGGAACACGATCGGTTCGAGATAGAGGTTCCAGCTGCTGAGGAAGGTGAAGATGGCGACCGCCGCCAGAGCCGGCCGGGCCAGCGGCAGGGCGATGGTCCAGAAGATCTTGAAACGGCCCAGGCCATCGACGCGCGCCGCCTCTTCGAGCTCGGCCGGCAGCGCGATGAAGAACTGGCGCATGACGAAAGTGGCAAAGACCGAGGGTGCGCCGAAGATCGGCACCAGGATCAGCGGCCAGTGCGTGTTGATCATCTTGAAGCGCAGGAACATCTGGAAGAGCGGCACGATGGTCACTTCCGAGGGGATCAAAAGGCCCAGCAGCACAACCATGAACAACAGGTTGGCGCCGGGAAAGCGGATGCGCGCGAAGGCATAGCCGGCCATCGAGGAAAACAGCATCGTGCCGGCGGTGACGATGAGCGCGATATAGGCCGAGTTGAAATATTGCTGCGCGAAGGGCTGCAGCTCGAACACCTGCCTATAGGTCGAAAAATCGAAGCTGTGCGGAATGATCTCCGGCGGAAAGGCAAAGATCTGGCTGATCGGCTTGATCGAGGAGGTCACCATCCACCAGGTCGGGAAGACGAAGGGGATGGCGAGCACGCACATGAGCCCGTAGACGAACAGTTTCAGCCGGGGCGAGAGCTCAGTTCTCATAGAACACGATCCGCTTGCGCAATTGCCACTGGGCGAAGGTCAAAACGGCGACGATGACGAAGAGGAAGATCGACAGCGTCGAGCCGTAGCCGAAGAAGTGGAACTGGAAGGCCTGCTGGTAGAGGTAATAGACGAGGACGGTGGTGGAATAGCCGGGGCCGCCCTGCGTCAAAACGGCGATCTGCGCGAAGACCTGGAGCGAGCCGACGATGGTGATGATCGAGGTCAACAGGATGGTCGGGCTGATCAGCGGCAGGGTGATGCGGCGGAACTGCTTGAAGCGCGAGGCGCCATCGACGCGCGCCGCTTCGTAAAGCTCGCCCGGCACGCCCTGGAGCGCCGCCAGGAACAGGACCATGTTGAGCCCGACATTCTTGAAGACCTGCACGACGATGACGGAGGCCATGGCCGTGGGCGGGCTGCGCAGCCAGTTCGGGCCGGTGATACCGAAGACGTGCAGGATGCCGTTGATGCCGCCGTTGTTCTGCAAGAGGAACCCCCAGACGATGGTCCAGGCGACGAGCGAGACGACGACAGGCGAAAAGAACAGCGTGCGGAAGACGACGATGCCCTTGAGCTTCTGGTTGAGCAGCACGGCCAGCAGCAGCGCCAGGCTCATATTGAAGACGACCAAACCTGCCGAGAACAGTCCTGTGGCGCGCAGCACTTCGGGCAGGTTGGGATCGGTCAGCAGGTGCTGGTAATTGGCCAAACCCTTGAAGGTGAAGGTGTTGGCGAGGACATTCCACTCGTGCAGCGAATAATAGAAGACCAGCCCGAGCGGAATGAGGACGAAGACCGTAATGCCGACGAGCTGCGGCAGAACGAAGAGATAGCCGGCGAGGCTGTCGCGACGCGCAATGGTCCAGAAGGGCTTCTTGTAAGCCTCTCCCGGCAGATTGGGATTGTCGGTCGCGACAGCCATCACTTGGTCCTTACTGCTGCAGGAGCGGCGTGATGCGGGTGCAGACGTCGCCCAGCACGGCCTTCACGTCGGCATCGGGCACCCAGAGGGCGTCGAGGCCGGCGCGGACAGTCTGCTGGAGCTGGTCGAAGCCGGTATGGCCGGGAATGACCGTACCGTTGGCAATGCCCTTGACGACGACCGCATCGAGCTGTTCAGGCGAGAGCAGCGGATTGGTCTTGGCGAGCGCCTCGGCAGTAAGGAGCGAGGTGCGCGCCGGCGGGAAGAACTGGGCGAGCTTGGCCGAGTTTTCCGGGTTGGTCATGAAGGCAAGGAAGTCCGCCGCCACCTGGGCGTTGGGGCTCGCCTGGAAGACGCCGATGGCGGCCTGGCCGAAGAGCGCATAGTCGCCGGCCGGGCCCTTGGGCAGCGGCACCAGGTCCCAGTCGAACGGGTTTTCCTTGGGCAGGAGCGAGGCGCGGCTGATCTGGGTGATGGTCATCGCGGCATTGCCGGCGAAGAAATCGACGGATTCGCCCGGGCCGGGCATGGCCTTCCTGGTAAAGATGGCATCGTGGATGAAGGTCATCGCATCGACCATCGGCTGGTCGGCGAAGGTGCAGGTCTTGCCGTCGGCGCTCCACGGCGTTGCGCCCCAACCCTTGTAGATCGAGGTGAGGTTCTGCCAAACCTTGTAGTCGAAATCGCGGACGATGAGGCCGGCCTTGCCGCCGGCGGCGACCTTGGCTGCCGTGTCGATGGCATTGTCCCAGGTCCAGTCACCGGCAGCGATCATCTCGGCCGGGGTCTTGGCGCCGGCGGCCTTGATGACGTCGTTGTTGACGAACATGCCGAAGGGCGAAGTCGAGAACGGATAGGCAAAGATCGTCCCGTCCTTTTCCCAGAGCGTCATCGGGCCGGGGGCGAGGTCGTCGATATTGTAGCCTTCCGCCGCCTTGAACGTGTCGGTCAGCGGGAACAGCGCGCCAGAATTGACGAAGTCGGCGGCGGTGGTTTCGAACAGCCAGGCGAGATCGGGCGGATTGCCGCCGGCGATCTGCGTGGTCAGCGTCGTCGTATAGGTATCGAAGGGCAGCGAATCGAAGGTCACGGTGACGTTCGGATGCGTCTTCTTGAAGTCGGCGGCGATGCCGTTGAAGAGATCGAGATGCGCCTGGTTGGCGCTCCAGATGGTCATGCGCAGGTTGACGGCATCCTGCGCCAGAGCGGTGCCGGCAAGGGCCATGGGCCCGGCCAGCGCCATTGCGGCCAAGGCCGCCTTCAGGATGTTGATGGTCATTTTTCGGTTTCCTCCTTGTTGATCGTCAGTAGGCGCGGATATCCGGCCAGCGGGTTTCGACGCCCTCGCGATAGAGGTGCGCCTGGAAATCGGCGAGATGGGCATCGCTCTGCTGCACCTGGTGCGGGGTGAGGCCGTTCTCGAGGCAATAGCCGGCAAGCAGGCCCGCCACTTCCCCGACATTCCATTCGACCGGATGCAGGCGATAGCAGCCATTGGTGATGTGGGTGGTGCCGATGTTCTTGCCGGCCGGCAGCAGGTTGCGCATGCGCTGCGGCAGCAAGGCGCCGAGCGGGATTTCGAACGGGCAGGACGGCACGTCGATGTAGTTGTCGCCGCCGGTCGAAGGGTGCAGGTCGATGCGGTACATGCCGACGCCGATGCTGTCGCGATAGCTGACGGCCCCGGCATCGCCGCGCACGGCGTATGAAAGATCCTGTTCGACGATGCGGGTGACGGCGCGGATGCGGCGGCTCTCGCGGATATAGGGCGCCATGGCGAGGCCGTGGGTCGTGCCGGTGACGTCGCCACGCAGGCGAAGGCCGGGGAAACCCTGGCCGCCATCGACACGCGGCGCTTCGGTCTGCAGCCAATAGAACACCGAATAGGAGAGCTCGGCGGCTGCCTTGAGGTGCCGGGCCTTTTCGTCTTCGAAGACGTCGATGATCGAGCCTTCCATGTAGTCGATCATCGGCCAGTTCACGAGGCAGATATCGGAGCCATAGGCGCCGGGCACGAAGTTGCGGCGCGCCGCGATGCGGCGGAAGACCCAGAGATTGGCATCGCCGGCATTACGACGCTGGTCGGCATCAACGAGCAGCGGGTCGTCATCGGGATTGGGTGTGAAGCTGCGCTCGGTGATTTCGAGCGTGCGCGGATGCGGCGCCTTCCAGCCGAGCAGCGGGCCGCCCCAGAAATCGGGCTGGTAGCTGCGCCAGAAATCGTAGTTGGCGGGCTTGTCGATCGTGTGATCGCCATCGACGTGATCGATGGCAAAGCAGACGGAAACCGCCTGCACGTTGTCGGGCTGGGCGGTGGCGGGCGCACTCGGCTCGCCGGTCTCGGACTGTGCCTCGAAGCCCGTCACATATTCGGTGCCGGTCAGCGGCAGCAGGTCGCCGAGCTCGGTGGCATCGATCACGTAGGAGGCGTGGGCGACGATCTCCTCGCCGCTGTCGCGATGCCGGAGCGTCACCGAGCGCACGGCATCGCCATCGGTATCGGCAGCGACCGGGCGATAGGGCTGCAGTACGGTGAGGCGCCCGCCGCCACGCCAGGGCAGGAGCATGGCTTCGATGACGGCGACGCCGACACGCGGTTCGGCGCAGAGGCGGCTGACCCAGCCGGCGCCGGGATTGAGATCGCCCCAGGCGCGACTCGCTTCGGTCAAGGGATAATGGTCGCGATAGTACTGGCGGATGCCGTTGCGCAGCTGGCGATAGGAGCGGGTGACGCCGAACTGTTCGACCCAGGAATGCTCGTCGGGGGGCACGGCCTGGCTGGTGAGCTGGCCGCCCAGCCAGTCGAATTCCTCGCTCATGATGACGGTGCGCCCGGAGCGCAGCGCGCCCAGTGCCGCGGCCACGCCGCCGAGGCCACCACCAACGATCAAAATATCTGCCTTGAGGTCTTTCACGTCACGTCTATCCATGGGTCAGGAAATGAGTTGGGCGGCGACCGGCGCCGGGCCGAGCGTTTCGCCGGCAAGCGGCGGACAGGGCAGCAGGATCTGCTCGACGCTCCCCGCCGCCTCGATATGGCGCACCAGCATGCGGGTGGCTTCACGCCCCATGCCCTCGCGCGGGATATCGAAGGAGGTGAAGCGCGTGCCGGGCTGTTCGACGCGGATATGGCTGCCGAGCACGACGATGGAAAAATCGCGCGGCACGGCCATGCCGCGAACACGCGCCAGGCTCTCGACGGCGATGGCATCGGCGAGTTCGGTGAAAAAGACGACGGAAGCGCCGGCCTCGACGATCTTCTGCAAGGTTTGATCGGCTGGCCGGGCGGCGGCCGGGACATGGGCGACGAGTTCGAGATCGCCGGTCAGGGCCGAAACGAAGCCCTGCCAGCGATCGACCGTCGATTCCGCGCCTTCCGACGGGCCGACATAGGCGAGACGGCGATGGCCGCGCGCGCGGGCTTCGTTCACCAGCGTCCTGGTGCCGGCGGCATAGTCGCCGCCGACATAGGAGACCGGCCCGCCGGCATCGTTTCTGCGGCCGACGGCAACGAAGGGATAGTCGCCGGCAACCAGCCGGGCGAGTTCGTCGCGATCGAATTCGCGGCCGAGAACGACACAGCCGTCGGCAAGGCGCAGGCGCACATTGTCGCCAAAGATCTTCTTGTCGCCGCGGCTGGCGCCGGTGAGCAGCAAGAGGTCATAGCCCAGGTCCTGGGCCGCTTCCTCGATGCCGAGCAGGAACGGCGAAAAGAAATCGGCCTGAACACTCGGGAAAGCCGGTTCGTAGGTGAAGACGCCGAGGATGCGGTTATGGCCCTTAGCCATGCGGCGCGCGATGGGATCGGCAACGTAGCCGGTGTCGCGGATGGCCTTTTCGACCCGGTCGCGCGTCTCCTGGGGGATGCGCCCGGCAGCAGCAGCCGCATCGTTGAGGACGAGCGAAACCGTGGCCTGGCTGACGCCGGCGAGCCTGGCAATGTCGCGCTGCGTTACGCGTCTTGCTGCGGCCACGTGGTCTCCCCTCCCCTTCGCGTCGGTTCTTGTGTTTTCTGCTAATACGTATTAACAGCTAATGCGTATTAACAACGGCGACAGCCGCGCTGTCAAGCGGCTTGATCGGGGGGCGCAATTGGATTTCGCAACGCGGCTGGCCGAGACCGGCGCCCGCTCGCTGGCGGTGTTCGGCGACAGCATCACGGCCGGCATTGCCGCCAGCCGTCCCGAACTTGCCTGGCCGCAGCGCTTCGCGCGTGGTGCCGGACTTGGCGAAGTCCGCAACCATGCAATCTCGGGCACGGTGCTGCAGGGCTCGCTCCTCGCCGATGGGAAACCCCGCCCCGACAATGGCATCGGTCGTTATCGCGTATTGCTGGAACCCGCGTCGGCCGACGCCGTGGCGATCCTTTATGGCTACAACGATGCGCGTTACACGGCGGCGCCCGCAACGATGAATCCGGGAAATTTCCGGCGCGATTACGAGGTGCTGCTGCAGGCGCTCACCGACAGTCCCTATGCCGGGCGGATCGCTATCGGCAGCCCGCCCTTCATTCCGACGCGCGGGTTTGCAGTGGGCAGCGCCGGGTTCACCGGCCAGACACGGGCCGGCTTCGAAGCCTATGTCGACATGGTGCGCGAGCTCGCCCAAAAATTCGACGTCTTTTATGCGCCGGTCTACGAGGCGATGCGCGAACACGGCGATGGCGCCCTGGGCTCGCCCGATGTCACGCATCCGAACGATGCCGGACATGCCGCGATTGCCGCGGCTTTCCTCAGCGCCAAGGCGCCTTAGGGTTCCTTGAGGCTGTCGTCGAGCCCACGCAGCAGCGGGTAGAGGAAATACGAGATGACGCTGCGCGTGCCGACCTTGATCTCGGCGGTGACGGTCATGCCGGGCAGCAGGCGGATGTCCGGCGAGGCGGCAAGCCCGGCGCCGCCCACGGGAATACGGGCCTTGAAGAAAGGCTGACCGCCGCTCGAGGCCTGGGCCTGCGGATCGCCGGCGGCCGACGGGCTGAAGGCGTCGCGGCTGATGGTGCGGATATTGCCGTCGGCAGTGCCGTATTTCTGGAACGGATAGGCATCGAACTTGAGGCGCGCCTCTTCGCCTGCCGAAACCTGACCGATATCGCGGGCATTGACCGAAACCTCGGCCTCCAGCGGCACGCCGAGCGGCACCAGGGTCAGCACCGGTTCGGCCTCGCGCACGACGGAGCCGATGGATTTCTGCGCCAGCTCCAGCACCACCGCATCGGCGGGCGCGGTGAGCGTCACGAGATTGCGGCGCAGCTCCATTTTCTTTTTTTCCTCGGCGGCGGCGTCGCGCTGGGCGCGCAACTGCACGAGTTGCTCCATCGTCGCGCGCCGGAAATCCTCGATAAAAGCCTGCTTGTCGGCCTTGAGCTTGGCCATGGCGTGCTCGGCCTCGACGCTCGTGCCCTTGATGCCGGCAAGCGTGGCATCGACGTCGAGCCGCGTATTGCGGGAATTCAAAAGATCGAGGAGCGAGCCGGTCTGCTTGTCGTAGAGCGCCTGGCGCGTCTGCTCGATGCGCGAGAGCGTGTCGGACTGGCTCTGCAGCACCGCCTGCTGGTCGCGGGCGCTCGCGAGGGCTGCCGCCTGGCCGGCGATCTGCTGGTCGAAATTCTGCAATTGCGCCATGTAGAAAGCGCGCCGCTGCCCGAACAGCTGCTTTTGCAGCATCTCGTCGGGCGTATTGCCGGCGGTGGCGGTGTAGTCGGCGCCGGAGAGCTCGGCATCGATGCGTTTCACCTGCGCATCGAAAGCCATGAACTTGGCTTCGATCTGGTCGACATCGGACTGCGTGAAGGTCGGATCGAACGTCACGAGCTTCTGGCCGGCATGAACGACATCGCCGGCGGCGACATCGATCGAGCGGATGATCGAGGTTTCGAGCGGCTGCACGACGATGGTCGGCTGAGTGGTGATGAGCTTGCCAGGGGCAACGACGATCTCGTCGATCATCGAAACCGAGGCCCAGATGACGGCGCCGACGATGAGCGCGGTGACGCCATAGAGCGTCATGCGGGCAATGCGTGGCGGCACGCGTTCTTCGAGCTCGACGGCATCGGGCTGGAACTCGGAGATCACGGCCGGCAGCGGGCGTGGCGTCTTGATCGCAACGGCCTTGCCGGGTTCGGAGCCTTTCGGTGCGATGACGAGCTGGCCGGGTTTTCTCGGTTTCATGCCACCTGCCTCGTCTGCTGGCTCCAGAGGTGCCGGTAGGTAACGCAACGCGTCAGCAACTGGTCGTGCCTGCCGAGATCGGCGATCTTGCCGCGCTCAAGCACGAGGATGGCGTCGGCATCGGTCAGCGTCGACAGCCGATGCGAGACGATGATGACGGTGCGGCCCTTGGCGATCTTTTCGAGGTTGCGGCGGATGATCTGCTCGCTGTCCGGATCGAGGGCGCTGGTCGCCTCATCGAAGATCAGCAGGCGCGGATCGGTGATGAGGGCGCGCGCGATGGCGAGGCGCTGCTTCTGGCCGCCGGAAAGGTTGGCGGCGTTCTCTTCCAGCATGGTGTCGAAACCGCGCGGCAGGCGTTCCACGAACTCGTCGGCGCCGGCCATGCGGGCAGCCTCGGCCACCTCCTCGAAACTCGCATCGGGGCGGGCGGCGGCAATGTTCTCGCGCACCGTGCCGTGAAAGAGGAAATTATCCTGCAGGACGACGCCGATGCTCTTGCGCAGATGCACGAGGTCGATCTCGCGGCTATCGAACCCGTCCATACGGACGAGCCCCTGCTGCACGTGATAGAGGCCCTGGATCAGGCGCGTGACCGTGGTCTTGCCGGAACCGGACTTGCCGACGATGCCGAAGACCGAACCTTCAGGGATGGTGAAGGAGACATCGTCGAGCGCCGGGGCGCCGTCGGGACCATAGCGGAAGGTGACGTTGTCGAATTCGATGCGGCCTGAAAGCTCGGGCACCATGCCCCTGCCCCGGCCGAATTGTTCGGGCTTGCGGTTCATCACCTCGCCGAGCATGCGCACCGACAGCGCCACGTCCTGGTATTCGTGCACCATGGTGACGATCTGGACGAGGGGCCCGGATACGCGTCCGGCCAGCATGTTGAAGGCGACCAGCGCGCCGATGGTCATGGCGCCGGAAAACACATCGAGCGCGCCGAGCCCGATGATGGCGACGCTCATCAGCTTTTCGACGAGGCCGGTCAGGGATTGCGCGGCCGTCGAGATCTTTTCGACGCGGAAGCGCAGCGACACCGATTGCGCCGACTTGTCGTCCCAGACACGGCGCTGGCGCGGTTCGAGAGCCAGCGATTTCACCGTGCGCATACCGTGGACAGTTTCGACCAGCAGCGCCTGGCGCTCGCCTTCGGCCTGGTAAAGCTCCTGCAGGCGCTTGCGGAATGGGCCGACCAGCAACAGCACGACGAGGCCGACCAGAACGGCAAAGCCGACGACGACGAGGGTGAGCTTGACCGAATAGAGCAGCAGCACGGGCAGGAAGACGAAAAGCGAGAGCCCGTCGAGCAGGGTCAGGAACATGCGGCCGGTGAGGAATTCGCGGATGCGGCCGGTCTGCTGCATGTGCTTGACCAGAACGCCCGCCGAGGCCTGCTCGAACAGCGCGATCGGCAGGTTCAGCAGATGCCCGAAGGTGCGGGTTGCAACGCGGATGTCGATGCGGTTGGTGGCGTAAAGCAGCAGGTAGCGCCTTAAAAAGGTGAAGGCGGCATCGAAGATGAGCGCGATGCCGATGCCGATGGTCAAAACGATCAGCGTCGAATAGCTCTGGTGCACCAGCACCTTGTCGATGACGAGCTGGAAAAAGATCGGCGTGATGAGCCCCAGCCCGTAAAGGACGAGTGCGGCAACGGCGACGTCGCCGAAAAGCCGACGCTGGCGGAAAAGCTCGGGCAGGAACCAGCGGAAGCCGAAGGGCTGGTCGGTATCGCCGAGCTTGAAGGTCCGTTTCAGCAGCAGCACGTTGCCGCGCCAGCGCGTTGAAAACCGCTGCTCATCGAGCAGCAGCGGTTCGGGGCGCTGCGCCAGCGGGTCGAGCACCTGCACCAGCAGCTTGCCGGCTGGATCGGCCGTGGCGCCGGCAATCACCACCCAATTGCCGTTGTCTAATTCGGCCATGCAGGGGAAAGCCTGGCCGAGATTGGCGAGCGCGGCAAAGGGAAGCTTCGTGCGCCGGCCCTTAAGGCCGGCATCGCGCCCCATGCGCAGCAATTGCCGCGGCGTGACCGGCTGCTCGCCCAGGGCATAGTCGTGGATCAGCCGGTCGGGCGTGATATCGATCCCGTGCTGGCGGGCGATGTAGCAGAGGCACTGGATACCGGTGGGCGCTGCGGCGGGCATGGCGGCACGGTCAGTTGAAGTTGGGCGAACCGTTGGGCGGCGGGCTTTGCGGCGCAACCGGCTCAGCCGTCAGTTCCGGCAGGCTGGCCTTGGGCGCGGCATCGCCGATGCGGCGGATGGCGCCGGCTTCGACCAGCCCCGCCTGCGCCTTGTGCATCAGGTCGACAGCATTGGCGAAGGCGTCGACCGGCATGACGATGCGCTGGCGGAAGACGGCGCGCGGATTGCCCGCCTCATCCTTTTCGGTCGCCGACAGGCTCACGAGATTGATGCGCACGATATTGCCGGTGACGGTGATCTCGCCGACGCCGTCGGCATAGAGTTCATCCTGCATGGCGATGGTCCTTGTTGGGTTGCAAATGCTGGTGCGGCGGCGGCAACTGCTGCTGCCAGATTGGGAAGGGATCGGAAAGGGCGCGCCAGTCCTCGGGCGCAAAGCGCTCTTCGCTGCCGACAAGGCAGGCATCGAGCGAAGCGCGGATGGCGGCTTCATCGAGGCCGGTGCCGATAAAAACCAGTTCCTGGCGGCGGTCGCCCCAGACAGGGCTCCATTGCTTGCCGAGGAACTGGCGGAAATCGGGATGACGTGGCCAGAACTGACCAGGCACGGAAGCCCACCAATGCCCGCGCGCTTCGCAACGACTTTGCGCGCCGGCAATAGAGAGCGTTGCCGCCCAATCGGGGCGCGTCGCGATCCAGAAATGGCCCTTGGCGCGAATGACGCCCGGCCAGCCGGTTTCGACGGCGGCGCGGAATTTTTTGGGATCGAACGGCCGGCGGGCGCGATAAACGAAGCTCTCGATGCCATATTCCGCCGTCTCCGGCACATGGGTCTGCGGGGCGTAGAGTTCCTTGTGCCAGAGCGGATGCGTTGCGGCCTTCGCCTCATCAAAAAGGCCCGTATCGAGCACGGTGTGCAGCGGCACGTGGCCGAAATCGGCTTCGATCAACCGGGCATCGGGGTTGAGGGCGCGGACCACGCGGTGGAGTTCGACCGCCGTCCGCAGGGGCACGAGCGAGATCTTGTTGAGAACGACGACGTCGGCGAATTCGATCTGCTCGACCAGAAGATCGATGAGGCTGCGTTCGTCATCATCCCCACGCGTTTCGCCACGATCGCGCAGCAGGTCGGCGCCGGAATAATCGGCAAGAAGGTTCGCCGCATCGACCACGGTCACCATTGTATCGAGCCGGGCGAAATCGGCGAGGGCCTGGCCCTGCTCGTCGCGGAACGAGAAGGTCGCAGCGATCGGCAACGGCTCGGCAATGCCCGTCGCTTCGATCAAGAGGTAATCGAACCGGCCTTCGGTAGCCAGCCGCCTGACCTCGCCAAGCAGATCCTCGCGCAGCGTGCAGCAGATGCAGCCATTGGTGAGTTCCACCAGCGTTTCGGTGGTGCGCGAGAGATTGGCGCCGCCGTCGCGCACGAGGTCGGCATCGATATTGACTTGGCTCATGTCGTTGACGATGACCGCGACGCGCCGGCCCTCGCGATTGGTCAGCACGTGGTTCAAGAGGCTCGTCTTGCCGGCCCCCAGGAAGCCTGTGAGCACGGTGACCGGCAGCTTGCCCCCGCTTTTGCCCCCCGCCAGCATCTAGGCCGCCAGCGGCTGGAAGAGCACGTCGACGTAGTAGTTCGACTTGCCCCAGGTTTCGTTGGGGAAGGTTCCGGCGGCGCCATAGGCATAAAGTCCGTTGCCGCTGCCGGGCGCATCGGCCGGTGCGCGCAGGTGTCCGTTGACGAAGTCGGTGGCAAAGAAATCGCCGGTGGCGACGTAATCGCCGTTGGAGCCATAGGACACGACATATTGCGTGTTGGCGGCAATCTGCACCGGCTGCGTCAGGGCCACGGTCTGCCAGCCGCTCGCCGTCTCGTTGCTGAAGCTCGCCTGCGCCAGCAACTGGCCGGACGTCGTCCACAGCGACGCGGTATGCGCACCGTTCTCGTTAGCCGCCTTGTAGAAGCGGATGCCGGTGATGGTGCCGGCGACATCGGCCGAGAACTTCATGCCGAGTTCGACCGGCACCGGTTCGTGCACGCTGAGATTGGCCGGAACATCGGTGGCGCTAAAGAGCGAGGCGCCGGCAATGGCCTGCTGCACGGTGAGGCTGACATTGGCCGAGGCGACGCCCCCATGTCCATCCGAGATGGCATAGGTGAAGGCGGCGCCGCCGGAATAGCCGGAGGTCGGCGTGAAGGTGATCGTATTGTTGTTGGCGTCAAACGAGACGGTGCCGTTGCTGGCGCCGGAAACGCCGGTGACGGTCAGGGTGTCGCCATCCTGGTCGTTGTCGTTGGCGGTAAGGGTCGCAGCGGCGATGGTGACCGGCGTGCCGGAGGTCGCGGTAAAGCCGGAATCGGCATTGGCGACGGGATCGTGGTTGGGCCCGGCAGCGGCCTGGCTGTAAACGACGTCGACCCAGTAATTGGTCGAGGACCAGCTGTCGTCGGGGAAATTGGCGCCGGTGCCGTAGTTGAAGACGCCATTGGCGCCGGCCGGCGCCGTGATGCCGCCATTGCTGTGGGCAGTGGTGAAATAGTTGGCGGTCGAGGCGTAGTGGCCGTTCGACTGGTAGGACACGATATAGGTCGTGCCGGCGGAAACCGAGATCGGGCTCGAAAAACTCACCGTCTGCCAGCCGCTCGCCGTCTCGTTGCTGAAGGTCGCGGTGCCCAGCAGCGTGCCGGCGGCGGTCCAGAGCGAACCCACATGCGTGCCGGTATCGCCGGCGCCTTTGTAGTAGCGCATGCCGGTGATGGTGCCGCCGGCGCCGACGGTGAACTTCATGCCGAGTTCGACCGCATTGGGGTCGTTGTCCGATGTGATCGCGGGCGTGTCGCCGGGCGAGAACAGGCTCGTCCCGCTCACCGTTTCCTGCACGTTGAGGCTGACCGTCGCCGAGCTGGTGGCGCCGCGGCCGTCGGAAATCGTGTAATTGAAGCTGGCGGCGCCGAAATAGCCGGCAGTGGGCGTGAAGGTCACGATGCTGCCGTTGAGCGCAACCGAGCCGTTGCTGGCGCCGCCGACGGCGGTCACCGTCAGCGCATCGCCATCCGGATCGGCATCGTTGGCGAGGAGGTTGGCTACGGCAATGGCGAGCGGGCTATCTTCGCTCACGACATAGCCGCTGTCATTGGCCGCGACCGGCGCCTGGTTGGGGCCGCTGCCGATGCGGTTATAGGTGACGTCGACCCAGTAATTGGCGGAATTGAAGCTCTCGCCCGGGAACACCGGCGCAGCGCCATAAGCGTAGACACCGTTGCCGCCGCTGCTGGCGCTCGAAGGCGCGGTCAGCGGACCGTTGGTGATGGTGCTGGTGAAATAGCCGCCATCGGCGAGGTAGTAGCCGTTGGAGTGATAGCTCGCGATATAGGTCGTGCCGGCCGAAACCGTGATCGGATTGGCAAAGGTCAAGGTCTGCCACCCACTCGCCGTCTCGTTGCTGAAGGTCGCCTGCGCGAGCAGCGTTCCGGTCGAGGTCCAGAGCGAACCGGTATGGGTGCCGGTATCCTGGGCGCTCTTGTAGTAGCGGATGCCGGTAATGGTGCCGGTGGCCGAAACGGTGAACTTGACGCCGAGTTCGGCCGATTGCGGATCGTTCCCGGCCGTTGCAGCCGGTGCGTCGGTGGGCGCGAAGAGGGTAGCGCCGACGATCCCCTGCTTGATGTCGAGGTTGACCGTCGCCGTGGCGGTGCCGCCGCGGCCGTCCGAAATCGTGTAGGTGAAGCTCGCAGCGCCGGAATAATCGGTGACGGGCGTGAAGGTCACAGTCTTGTCGGTCGCATTGTAGGCGACGCTGCCATGGCTGGCATTGCCGACCGAAACAATGCTCAGCACATCCTCGTTGGGGTCGCTGTCATTGCCCAGGAGCTGGGCGGCGGCGAGGACGAGCGGCTTGTTCCAGCCGGCCGAGATGGTGCCGTCGTCATTGGCGACCGGTGCCTGGTTGGGCTCGGGGTTGAAGACGACGTCGACCCAGTAATTGCCGTTGGTGTCGCTGGAAGAGGCCGGGAACGTGCCGGCGCTGCCGTAGCCGTAAACGCCCGCGCCGACCGGGGCCGTCAGCAGGCCGTTCTGACGCGCGCTGTCGAAATAGTCGGCGTCGTAAGCGTAGTAGCCGTTGGCGTAATAGGAAACGACATAGGTGAGGCCCGCTTCGATCGAGATGGGCGAGGCAAAGGTCAGCGTCTGCCAGCCCGTGGCGGTCTCGTCGGTGAAGGTGCCGGTGGCGAGCCGCGTGCCGGACGCCGTCCAGAGCGAACCGGTATGCGTGCCCTGGTTCAAAAAGCCCTTGTAGAAGCGCACGCCGGTGACCGTGCCGTCGGTCGAGGCGATGAAGCGGGTGCCGAGTTCGACGCCATTACGCTCGTATTCGGTGTCGTTGACGGGCTTGTTGGCATAGGTCCAGAGGCTCGACGTCGGCGGCAGCGTCACCTGTATCTGGGTGGCGCCGGATGCTGCGCCGATATTGAGGCTGTCGTCGGTGGCGCGCGCCTCGATCTGGTAGGTGCCGCTGGCCTGGGCGATCCAGGTATAGGTCCAGCTGGTCGTGCCGGTGGCCTTGCGCCAGGTATTGCCGCCATCGACGGAAACCTCGATGCCGGCAACGCGGCCGCCATCAAAATCCTGGGCCGTGCCGGTGATGGTGAACTTCTGGCCCTCGGTGAAGCTGGCGCCGGCGGCCGGCGTCGAAACTGCGGCGACGGGCGCGGTATGATCGGTCGATTGCGTTGCCAGCATGAGGCTCGCATCGAGCGTCGTCGGCTGCACGCCCATGTCGGCGAACATGTTGACCATGGCCTGCTGCACGTTGGGATCGACGGGGACGCCGTCGAGATCGTGCTGGGCATTGAGGCCCCATGACCACATGACGGTGCCGGCGCCGAAGACGAGCGCGCCGCTTTCCTGGTCGCGGTACATGGTGAGGCTGTGCTGGGCGTTGGCCGAGCCGACCGTGTTGCCGTAGTCGAGCAGGTAGGTGTCGACCGAAATGTTGGAGAGCGACATGTTGATGAGGCCGGCCGGCCGGAAGCCGTTGTCGACATCGGCATCCCATTCGTAGCCCAGGATGCCGTTGTTGAGCGAGGCGGTGCCGCCCGGTGCGGTATTGGCAACGCCGGTGTTCCGCCAGAAGCGGAGCTGGGTCATGTCGTAGGGAATGCTGATCGTGTCGGAGCGCCAGGAATCCACTTGGAAGAGCTGACCGGTCAGTGAGTTTTCCGGCTGCTGGCCGGGATCGGCGAAGCGCGGGTCGCGCCAGGTCGCGGTCGAGCCCAAAGCCGGGTTGATGTCGGCATTGGCCCAGGTCTCCTTGTAGCAGGTCATCGTCCGGTAGGGCGTGGCGCTGCCGTCGATACTGTCGTTCCACTGCACCTTCCAGTAGCACTCGTTACCGCTCCAGAAGGCGAGGTTGACGCCGGCATCACGCGCCGCCGTCACGTTGGCGCGCTGCTCGCCCGACCAGTATTCGTCATGCCCGACCGACAGGTACACGTCGTGGTTGAGCAGCATCTGGCCGGAACGCGCGGCATCGACGCCGGAAATGTAGGAAACGTCATAGCCGTTCTGCTCGAGCCACTGGATGGCCGGCCATTCCTCGCCGAAGAGGTAATCCTGCGGGCCGGAATAGAGGAAATTCGGATTGGTGGCGGTGATGAACGGGCGGTTGTAGCTCACCGCATAAGCGCGCCCGATCGCCATCAGGCCGCAATGGCAGTTGGGCGGCATGTAGGCGATCATGTCGTTGGGATTGAGCGGCACGTCGCCGCCATAAAGGTTGGCGCCGCCCCAGGGATTGTAGGCCTGCCAGGTCGTGTCCGAGGTCTGGAAGACGATGTCGGACGTGGAATTGTCGTCGCGCACGACGAAGGGGATGATGTTTTCGCCCGCCGTGCCGTCCTCGCGCACGAGCTTGGCGAAGTAGACGCCCGAAACGGCATCGGCCGGTACGCCCCAGCTCGCCGAAACCGACCAGTTGCCGCAATCGATGAGACCCAGCGACATGTCAACGATGGGATGCGGTTGCACCTGGGCGCTGGTGAGGGTCTTGTCGATCGTATCGACAAGGCGCGCACCGTCGCCGCCGTAATAGCCGAGCCGGTAGATCTCGATGCGGTAGTGCGTGGAATCGGTGGCGATCTTGAAATCGACCGTACCGCCGACATCGGTGCTGATCTCGGTGGCAAAACCCTGGATGTTGGCATCGCCGATATCGGTGGCGAGACCCCAGACGCTGCGCGGCGTGCCCTGCTTCTGGTTTTCGAGCGCAATGCGGTTGAGCGGCGTGATGGCAGCGGGCGCAGTACTGGTGTCAGTGGTCGTGCTGTCGGTCGAGGCGAGCGAGACCAGCGAGGGACTGGTGGGCGTCGACGAGTCCCCGGTATCGACAACCTGGGGCGCGGGGGTCTTTGCGCTGGAGGGCGTCTGGGCCGAAGACTCGTCGACGGGGGTGGCCGCAGGCGTTTCAGCAAAAACGCTCGGGCTCAACGAAACCACCTGCACGGGAGCCGGTGCAACGTAGGTCGTCGTTTCGACGCTGCCGAGGGTCGGCGCCGGTGCGGAAAGAGGATCGATCGTTGCGGGCTCGCTAGAGGCGCTGTCGGTCTTTGCCGTATCGATCGAAGACGTGGGGGCCGCGGCAGGCGCGAGCAGGCTCGCCGCGGCCACGGGCGCGGCGGCGCCCGCATCGCTGGTGGGGCTGGACGTAGCCCCTAAATCCGGTTGTGCCGTCGATTGCGGCAGGCTGCTGTCGGTTTCAACCTCGGGGACCGGCGTGCCGCCGGAGCCGCTCAAGAATTGCTCGTCCCTGCCACCGCTCCTGAACATGATGCCCCCACCCGCTATGCCTTTCGCCGTCAACGGCTTTCGGCACCAGTCATAGGCGCGGCAGGCGGGGATTCATAAGCGCCCTATTCGGCGAGCCTCGCCCGCCGAATAGGGTAAGGGGCGTTACCCTTTCGGGTGTTACGACCGCGCAGAAAGCAGCTGTTCGCCGGCCGCCAGGGCTTCGGTCACGGCGATGGCGCTCATATTAACGATGCCGCGGCTGGTGACGGTGGGCGACAGGATATGGGCCGGCAGGCGCGTGCCCATGAGGATGGGCCCGACCGGCAGGGCGTTGTCGAGTTCCTTGAGCAGCGTCATCGACAGATTGGCCGCTTCGAGGTTGGGGAAGATCAACAGGTTCGCTTCGCCGGTCAGCACGGAATTGGGAATGTAGCGCTCGCGCAGTTCGCCGTTGATGGCGAGATCGCCCTGCATTTCGCCCTCGACGACGAGGTCGGGGGCGACGCGCTTCAGCTTGTCGTAGACCAGCCGCATCTTTTCCGAGGTTTCGCCGTCGCGCGAACCGAAATTGGAATAGCTCAAAAGCGCCGCCTTGGCTTCGATGTTGAAGCGCCTGAGGTGATCGCGTGCCTGCAGCGTGATGGCGACGAGCTCGTCGGCGCTGGGATCGATGTTCACATAGGTGTCGGCAAGGAAGAACACGCCGCGCTGCATGATGAGCATGGAGAGCGCCGAGAGCGACGCATCGTCGGCAACCCCGATGATCGAATTGATGTCGCGGGCATGCTTGATGAACCGGCCCTGCAGGCCGCAGATGAGCGCATCGGCTTCGCCGCGCCGCACCGCCAGCGCACCGATGACGGTAGTATTGGTGCGAACGATGGTGCGGGCGGTGTCGGGGGTGACGCCACGCCTGCCGACAAGGCTGTGAAAGAGGTCGACATAGTCGCGATAGCGCGGATCGTCCTCGGGATTGATGAGGGCGAAGTCCTTGCCGGCCTTGAGCGGCAGGCCGAAGCGTTCGAGCCGCTGCTCGATGACTGAGGGGCGGCCGATGAGGATGGGCTGGGCGATGCCGTCCTCGATCAGCACCTGGGTGGCGCGCAGCACGCGCTCGTCCTCGCCGTCGGCGAAGATGACGCGCTTGCCGCCTTCCTGGGCGCGCTCGACGATCGGCTTCATCACCATGCCGGAGCGGAAGACGAACCGCCGCAACTGGTCGCGATAGGCGGCAAAATCCTCGATCGGTTTGCGGGCAACGCCCGATTCCATGGCGGCGCGGGCGACGGCCGGCGCAATCCTGAGGATCAGGCGCTGGTCGAACGGATTGGGAATGAGATAATCGGGCCCGAAGACGGCCGGCGCGCCATGGGTCGAAGCTTCAAGTGCCGGCTCATGGGCGAGCCGGGCGATGGCGTGGGCGGCGGCGGCCTTCATTTCCTCGTTGATGATGGTCGCGTGGCAATCGAGCGCGCCGCGGAAGAGGAAGGGAAAGCAGAGGACGTTGTTGACCTGGTTGGGATAATCCGACCGGCCCGTGCAGACGAGCGCATCGGGCCGCGTCGCCTTGGCGAGCTCGGGCATGATCTCGGGCACGGGATTGGACAGCGCCAGGATCAGCGGATTGGGCGCCATGTCCTTCATCATTTCGGGCTTCAGCGCGCCGGCAGCGGAGAGGCCGACATAGATGTCGGCGCCGGCCATGACCTCGGCGAGCTCGGTCTTGTCGGTATCCTGGGCAAAGGCGCCGCGCCAGCGATCGACCGTGTTGTGGCGCGTCTTAGTAACGAGGCCCTTGCTGTCGGCGAGCCAGATGTTCTCGCGTTTGGCGCCAACGGCGATCAGCATGTTCATGCAGGCAATGGCGGCGGCACCGGCACCGGACGTGCAGATCTTGACCTCGGCAATGTCCTTGCCGACGAGCTGCATGGCGTTGAGGACGGCGGCGGCGACGATGATGGCGGTGCCGTGCTGGTCGTCGTGGAAGACCGGGATATCCATGCGCTCGCGCAGGGCTTCTTCGATCTCGAAGCAATCGGGGGCCTTGATGTCCTCGAGATTGACGCCGCCGAAGCTGGGTTCGAGGGGGGCGACGATCTCGACGAATTTCTTGGGATCGGTCTCGTTGACCTCGATATCGATGGAATCGATGCCGGCGAACTTCTTGAAGAGCACCGCCTTGCCTTCCATCACCGGCTTGCTTGCCAGAGCGCCGATATTGCCGAGGCCGAGGACGGCGGTGCCGTTGGAGACGACGGCAACGAGGTTGCCCTTGGACGTGTAGCGATAGACCGCCGTGGGATCGGCCGCGATCTCCTCGCAGGGAACGGCAACGCCCGGCGAATAGGCAAGCGCCAGGTCGCGCGTATTGGCGAGGGGCTTTGTCGGTGTGATCTCCAGCTTGCCGGGCTTGGGGAATTCGTGGAAGTGCAAGGCCGCTTCACGCAGGCTGCCGGGCTGGTCGACGCTCAATCTGGTGTCCCCTCTGTTGCCGCCGGACGGCGGCCAAGAAATGCGCCGGAAGATCAATCCCCGGACGCTCCGATTTGCAATGCTACCATGGTCGACGCGGCAGAAAAAAGCACGGCCGCCCGGAGGCGGCCGCACAGTTTCGCATTGATCCCCCGGAAAAGGGTTATTTGATCCACACGACCGTGTGGGTGGAATTGTCGATCAGCGCCGGACGGTCGTTGATATAGACGTAGGAATAGGCCGAATTGTCCGGCACCGGGGTCAATTGCACGCCCGGATCGAGCTGGTAGCCGGCAACGACGTCGCCATCGATCACGACGGGCGGAGCCGGATTGGCCTCGATATAGGTGACGGTCGACTGCGGCACGGCATAGCCCGGCGACATCACGACCTGCCGGCTGGCATTGTCGACGATGTAGACGCGGTTATTGGTGTAGATGTAGCCGTAGGTCGGATCGTCCGGGACAGGCGTGACGGTGACGGTGTTGTCGAGCGTCGCGCCGACTTCGATCGGCCCGTTGAGCACGACCGGCGCCACCGGATTGGCCCCGACATAGGTGATGACGGTATCCGGCACGGCCGCATCGCCGCCGATCAAGGCGCCGGTAAAGCCGCCGATAACGGCACCGACCGGGCCGCCGACGACGAAGCCGAGAGCCGCGCCGCCAGCGCCACCGCTGCCGGCACCGATGACGGCATCGGCATTGGCGTTCTGCGCCAGAGCGGGAGCGGCGGTGCCGAGTGCCAGAACCGCGACCCCGGCCAGAAGAAACTTGCGCATTTCAATTCTCCGTTCTGATTTCATGCGCCCCGCAAGCCAACGAGGGTTTGCCCCGCAAGTTCCCGCCTTTCCCAAAGGCTAGTCGCCAGTGTGGCCGATGGGTCACCACGCTTAAAAGAGGATCGCCATGCCCAGCATCGCCATGACGAGGATGATGACGATGCCGATGAGCATCACGGCAAAGACGATCTTGGCAAGGAACGCCGCGCCCGCCGCAATGCCGGTGAAGCCGAGCGCGCCGGCAATGAGCGCGATGACGATGAGGGTGATCAAAAGACCGAGCATTTTTCCAAAAATCTCCGTTGGTTCGGAACGGAACGTGAAACTTTATGCTTCGATCCATCCCCGCCCCTTCCCGGCCTCCGAGCCGGGATCCAGCTTGCCCGGCAAGTAAGCTGGGCCCCGGATCAAGTCCGGGGAGGACTCGTTGAGAAAATGGAGCGGGCACGCCGACATTCCGGCCGGCCTTTCGGCTTCCGGTTTGGGTCAGGCAAGCGGCGCCGGCGAGGCCGTGCCCCGTCGCGGTTAGTCCGCATCTATTGTGAGGCCGAGGCCTCGCCAGCGCGG
>Ga0164243_10000314_pt1 | contig 99788 bp, 88 predicted proteins | sample OricompcompostOP_FD_108781 | JGI IMG/M metagenome (GOLD analysis project Ga0164243, IMG submission 108781) | Organic Plus compost microbial communities from Emeryville, California, USA - Original compost - Organic plus compost (OP) | ecosystem: Engineered > Solid waste > Mixed feedstock >... | reverse complement strand
TGTATGTATAACCTCAGCTTGCTGAAGAACGGCGAAGGGCGGCTGGTATTTACCAATATGTCTGTTAGCGATCTGGGCAAGCTGGATATATACCAGTACATCTATTTCCTGACCCGGCATATTGAACGGCATATACGCCAGCTGCAGCGGCTGGAAAAGCAGTTCAGCACAAGTGATATGGAGGAAGTAATATAAACGGTCGACCAGCATATCATCTGTTGTTGTTATCCCTGTTTTGGGGTGCATTTACAAAAGCCAGCCGTCTGCCTGCCGGCGGACCGAGTGCCTGTCTATCGTTAACGGTTAAACGAATTTTTTTTAAAAAAAAGAGGAAAAAGATGAGGTGATCACCAGGAATCATTTTATCTTTGTGCAGCGTAAATACATCATAAAATCAATTGCAACATGCGACACATGCATCTAGACATATATACCGCGCCAGCGTCCTTTGTAAAGAAGGATAACCGGAGATGCCGGGCATGTTATAGCTATCGATAGAACAAAGTGATTTGTGTATATAACAACGAAGCCCGGCTTGTAAAAAAGGCCGGGCTTTGTTGTTACCGGAATATGATCAGTGTACCAGTAAACATAACCCGATGCTGCCGGATGACCGGGCATGACTTTGACAATGTCAGGGTCAGGAGGGCAAGGTATGCCGTAACGTAATGCAACCGATAACGTTACGTCGCCACCCTGCCCGTGTATACGAGCAGGGTTTTTTTGTAAGATATTTTTTTCGTCTCTGTTTGATTGATCCCGTCAACCAGCGCTGCGCGCTTTGTCATGTATTCACCTTTACCAGGGGCCGGCGGCCGCCTCACAGGCTGATTGAGCACTGGTAAAGCCCTGAATACAGCGCAGCAAAATTGTAAAACCATTATATCTGCTACCGTTATGTCAAAACTGAAACTTACCGGCAAGGCGTTACGTAACATTGGCTTTCCTGAAGGACCAGTCATCAGTGTGGCCATTACCCAAATGGAGCAACGGTTCAAGCACCATAGCGAGGAGGCCGCCCTGGAAATATTGCGGAAGGTGCTGTCAGACCCCATGGCCTACCTGTGCGACGATGCTTTACGACAAGTAGCGGGCAGGTTGATAGAAGTGAAGGAGGATAAGGATATCCCGCTGAAGGAAATTCCTGTGCCCTATGAAATATACGGCGCGGGTTTTATTGAGACCGGCGCCCTGCAGCAAATGAACAATGCCGTACGGCTGCCCGTAGCCGTGGCCGGTGCGCTGATGCCTGATGCTCATCAGGGCTACGGCCTGCCCATAGGCGGCGTGCTGGCTGCCAGCAATGCCGTTATCCCGTACGGGGTGGGCGTGGATATTGGTTGCCGTATGTGCCTGAGCATAGTGGACCTGCCGGTGGCTTCCCTGGAAAAGCGGGCAGACAGCTTCAGGCGGGAGCTGATAGCGCATACCCGCTTCGGGGCCGGCGCATCCTGGGAAACCCTCACAGACGATCCGGTGCTGGAAGACCCGCTTTTCCGTGAAATTTCCCTGCTGCGGCATCTGCGCCACCGGGCAGCGGCCCAGCTGGGCACCTCCGGCGGGGGTAATCACTTTGTGGAATGGGGCATTGTACAGATGACCGGCACCAATGACTGCCAACTACCCCCCGGCACTTACCTGGGTTTGCTGTCGCACTCCGGTTCCCGCGGCCTGGGCGCCCAGGTAGCCACGCACTACACCCGCCTGGCCCGTGAACTGTGCCCGTTGCCCGGGGAAGCGCAGCACCTGGCCTGGCTGGAGCTGGACAGCGAAGCGGGGCAGGAGTACTGGCAGTCCATGCACCTGGCCGGCAATTATGCCAGCGCCTGCCACCACCTCATCCACAAGCGATTGATAAAGGCCATGGGCGCGCAGCTGGTGGCCAGGATAGAAAACCACCACAACTTTGCCTGGAAAGAAGTGCATAACGGGCAGGAGGTGATTGTGCACCGGAAAGGGGCTACACCGGCGGGTAAAGGTGTGCTGGGCATCATACCCGGTTCCATGACCGCGCCCGGTTACATTGTCCGGGGAAGAGGAGAGGTCGCTTCCCTGCATTCTGCCTCGCATGGCGCAGGAAGGCGGATGTCGCGCACAAAGGCCGCACAGACCATTACCCGGCATGAGCTGAACAGGCACCTGAAGGAGCAGGGCGTAGTGCTGATAGGCGGCGGCCCGGACGAAGCGCCGGCAGCCTACAAGCATATCAATGAAGTAATGGCCGCCCAAAGCAGCCTGGTGGATGTGATAGGCCGGTTCCAGCCTAAAATAGTGCGGATGGCCGATGATGGCAGCAGGGAAGATTAGCCTATACCCGGATGTAGATCCTTTTCCGGTCCATCCACCAGCCCGGCAGCCAGAACAGGCCCACATGGAACAGGGCAAACAGCAGGGAGCCCGGGTAGTTGCCTCCTATGGGCTGGAAAATATGGGTGTATAACCATCCGTACAGGTGCTGCTGCGGACCGGTGCGTACCAGCAGGTACAGCTTTACCAGCACGCCGGACATTACGTAGATAAAAAGCGGGTTTTTACCGAACACCTCCAAGAAGGCGGCGGCTTTCCGCCAGCCCCGGAATTCAATGGCGTACGTCAGAACGGACAGTACCAGCAGCGCAATGCCACTCGTATATAATACGTAGGAGCTGGTCCATATTTTTTTGTTGATAGGGAACACCAGGTGCCAGCACAGGCCCGTAAATACCAGCAGGCAGCCTGCTATCAGCAGTCCGCACAGCATGGGATAGTTCTTGCCTTTTTGCTGTATGTAGGCCCCTGCCAGGTATCCGGATATAACATTACAGGTAGCCGGCAGGGTGCTGAGCAGGCCCTCGGGATCAAAAGGCACGCCTTCCCCCTTGTACAGGTGTTGCGCACCCAGCAGCCATTTATCCAGCCGCAGGCCGGCATACCCCTCCAGGCTGTAGGGATCGCCCTGCCCGAAAGCCAGGAGCAGCCACCAGTATGCCAGCAGCAGGCAGCCGGCTATGACAAAAGCCCGCCGTTCTCCCGCAAAGTGGACGATCAGCGCGGCCAGCCCATAGCACAGGGCAATACGCGGCAGCACTCCCATGATGCGGAGCTGGGAGAGGGGCCTGAGCACCAGCTGCTCCTCCCCGCTCCAGCGGAAAAAGGGGAACCAGTTCAGGAGCAGCCCTATCCCGAATATCAGCAGGGCACGCCGGCCTATCTTTTTCAGAACGGCGGCATGGACCTGGCCCGCGTATTTTTTCATGGAAAAGCTCATGGCATTGCCCACGGCAAACAGGAAGAAGGGGAACACCAGGTCCGTAGGTGTGCAGCCATGCCAGGGGGCATGTTCCAGTGGTGTGTATACATAGGACCAGCTGCCCGGGTTATTTACCAGGATCATAGCGGCTACAGTAAGGCCCCGAAAAACATCGAGGGAGAGGAAGCGTTGGGAATAGGTCATCAGGAAGCGATCTGTTGCTTTAGCATTTTCCGTGCAAAATGTATCCGGCTTTTAATGGTGCCCATGGGCTCCTGGAGCATATCGGCGATCTCGTAATATTTAAAGCCTTCATAATACAGCAGGAAAGGACGTTTGAACAATACCGGGAGCCGGTAGATGGCATATTGGATATCTTTGATCCGCAGGCTGCTTTCTGCCTCATTATGAACATAGGAGTGCTGCAGCGTCATATCCCGGAGCGCCTGCTCCTGGAACAGCTGCTGTTTGGCCCTGCGGCGGTAATGGTTAATGAACAGGTTGCGCATGATGGTGAAAAGCCAGGCGCGGATATTAGTGCCTTCCAGGTATTTTTCCTGGTGCATCAGGGCCCGGTACATGGTTTCCTGGTACAGGTCACGGGCGGCCTCCGAATCTCTGGTAAGCACTATGGCAAAGGGCTTCAGAAAATCTGACTGGTGGAGCAACAGGTCAGCAAATTCGGGGGATGACATGCTAGGCGGATTTTAGCTGATAGCTAATTTAAGCAATTTCGGGGATTTCTCCTAAAAATAAAACCCTGCCATATCAGGAGAAACTGTTATTTTGCCTGATTTTCATCCGGCTGGTGATGGTTTTTAATGGTCAGATGAGATCTCGCTGATCTCCCCGTAAAAAGCAGGTTTTCATGCCCGGTTTCATTCGGCCTCATGCAAATATGTTATTTTTAATAGATTTGCACCTGGTTTGCCCCGACCCGGCAGCCTGGAGATGGAGCAGGAAGGCTTATCATATTAAAAAATTCGAGAAAGTATATCCGATAAATTCATGCTTAGGAAGATATTACTGTTACAACTGTGTCTGATAGCAGGTTTTTGTGTAACTGCCCTGGCGCAGGTGCCGACAGCTACGATGTCGAAAGAACAACTCAAACAGATCAAGGTGGATAACCTGACTGATGACCAGATACGCCAGCTGGTGAGTGAAATGAAGAAGAACAACGTTTCTTTTGACCAGATAGATACCTATGCTGCCCAGAACGGGATGCCGGATGAGGAAGTTACCAAGCTGAAGGCACGTATTCAGCAGCTGGGACTGGACAAGGAGCTGACCGGCAAAAAAGGCGAAGATACGGATACCAGTGAGAAGGACTTTGATGAGCAGATGCGGGAGATAAATGACTCCACGGATTACTGGACCCAGCAGCTAAGGCAGCTCCAGAGCCGGGAGGACTATGAGCGGGAGCTGCGCCGCAGGAAGATCTTTGGCACAGAACTGTTCAGCAATAAGAACCTCACTTTTGAGCCCAACCTGCGCATGCCTACACCCCCCAATTACCGTATTGGCGCAAACGACGAACTGATCATAGATGTATATGGCTACTCTGAGGTGCAGCACGAGCTGAAAGTGACCCCTGACGGTTATGTGCGCATTCCTTACCTCGGCCCGGTATATGTGAACGGGCTTACCATGGAAGAGGCCCGTAACCGCATTACCAAACAGCTTTCTACTATTTACGGGGGCATTAAAACGGGCAATACCTTTGTACAGATATCCCTGGGTAATATCCGCAGCATCCGCGTGCTGCTGATAGGGGAGATAGCGCGGCCCGGCACCTACAGCCTGCCCAGCCTGGCTACGGTAGCTAACGCACTGTATGTATCCGGCGGGCCTGGCGAGAACGGGTCTTTCCGGAATATAGAAGTGATCCGCAACGGGCAGACGGTTGCCTCCTTTGACCTGTACGATTTCCTGGCCCGGGGCGACCTTACCAATAATATTGTATTGCAGGACCAGGACATTGTAAAAGTGAACCCTTATAAAAACAGGGTGGAGCTGGTAGGAGAAGTGAAGCGCCCTGCAATTTTTGAAGCAAAGGAAAATGAGACCCTGCAGCAGATACTCGACTATGCCGGGGGCTATACGGACAAGGCTTACCGGGAGGTGATCCGTGTTGACCGGGTTACGAACCGGCAGCGGGAGGTAGTAAATGTGACAGCCGACGAGATAGGCAGCTTCCTGTTAAAGTCCGGAGACAAGTTCTATATAGACTCTATCGTCAACCGTTTTACCAACCGCGTGACCATCAGCGGTGCAGTATTCCACCCCGGCTACTATGCATTGGAAGAAGGCATGACTGTAGGCGACCTGATCCGCAGGGCCGATGGCGTGAAAGAGGAAGCTGCCCTGGCCCGTGGCGTGATCCGCCGTTTGCAGGATGATTATACGCCGGCTATGATCAGCTTTAATGTGCAGGACGCCATCAGCGGCCGGCAAAACCTGCCATTGCAGCGGGAGGACAGTGTGATCGTATATTCCAAAATCGACCTGCGGGAGCAATACCAGGTAACCATAAGCGGGGAAGTGAATATGCCGGGGGAATATGTATATGCAGACAGCATGCAGCTGGAGGACCTGATCCTGATAGCTGGCGGCCTTAAAGATGCCGCTTCCCTGAAGCATGTGGAGATAGCCCGGCGCATACGTGATAATACAGCGGATTCTTCCGATACCCGCCTGGCCATTATCCGGCAGTTTGATATCAATGCGGACCTTAGCAATAACCCCGATGCAGCGGATTTCAGCCTGCAACCCTTTGATGAAGTGGTGGTCCGCAAGGCGCCTTCTTACGTAGAGCAGGCCAATATAGAAGTGGGGGGAGAAGTATTATACCCCGGCCAGTACACCATTAACTCCAAGAAAGAGCGTATTTCTGATGTGATCAGGCGGGCCGGCGGCCTGCGCCCGGAAGCGTACCCGGAAGGTGCAGTGTTGCTGCGCAAGACTTTTGTGAATGAGTCCGACAGCGCTTATCTCACCAACAAGCTGGAGGTGTTTTACAATAAGCTGGAAGACAGCACAGATATTGCCAGGCTGAAGATAGCCATGGAGCGCAAGGAGCAGCTGCTGGGCATTAACCTGGACCAGATATTAAAGAACCCCGGCTCCAAATATGACCTGCTGCTGGAAGAAGGCGATGTGCTGAAAATCCCGAAGAAGCTGCAGACCGTGCAGGTTTTTGGGGAAATATACTTCCCGAAAAAGGTACGGTTTGATAAAAGTATCAGTTTCCGGGATTATATACGGGGCGCCGGCGGCTTTACCACAGATGCTTTAAGAAGGCGGAGCTATATTGTATATGCCAATGGGGAGGTGAAAAATACGCGGAAAGTGCTTTTTTTTAATAGTTATCCCAAGGTGAAGCCGGGGGCAGAGATATATGTGCCCACTAGGAAGGAGCGGAGAGGATTGACTGGGCCAGAGGCGTTAGGTATGGCCAGTGGACTGGCCTCGATAGCGCTGATTATAGTGACCATATTAGACAGGGCAAATAATTAAGATATATCGCTATGGAACCCATGCCTTATAAAATTGCCGTTATTGGTTTGGGATATGTAGGGCTGCCCCTGTCTATTGAGTTTGCCAAAAAATACAGTGTATTAGGATTTGATATTAGTGACGCACGCATCAGGGAGTTAAAAGAAGGAAAGGATCATACACAGGAAGCCGATCCCGAAGCATTGCAGATGGTCATGCAAAAGTGGGAGAAGGGAGGCAGAACGGGATTGAGGTTCTCCAGTGAACAGGCTGATCTGTCGCCATGCGATATTTATATTGTTACAGTGCCTACGCCACTTAACCGGTTTAAGGCTCCCGACCTGGGACCTTTGTTACAGGCTTCTGCAATGATAGGGCGTGTACTGAAGAAAGGGGACCTGGTGATCTATGAATCTACGGTATACCCCGGCTGTACAGAGGAGGATTGTGTGCCCGTGCTGGAAAAGGAGTCCGGGCTAATCTTCAATGTGGATTTTTTTTGCGGCTATTCCCCCGAGCGGATCAACCCCGGTGATAAGGTGAATACCCTTACAAAGATCAAAAAGGTAACTTCCGGTTCCACGCCGGAGGTAGCAACCCGGGTTGATGAATTGTATGGCAGTATAATTACAGCGGGTACGCATAAAGCGCCTAGTATAAAGGTGGCGGAAGCGTCCAAGGCCATAGAAAATGCGCAGCGGGATGTGAATATCAGCTTTGTGAATGAGCTGGCCCTGATATTTGACCGCATGGGGATTGATACGATGGATGTAATTGAAGCGGCCGCAACGAAATGGAATTTCCTGAAATTCAAGCCCGGCTTGGTAGGCGGACACTGTATAGGCGTAGACCCCTATTACCTGGTCCATAAGGCGGAATCCCTGGGATACCATCCGCAGGTGATACTTTCCGGCCGGCGGGTGAATGATAATATGGGGATATTTGTGGCTAACAAGGTGATCAAGCTGATGATCCAGAAAGGGCATAAGATAGAAGGCGCGCGGGCGTTGATATTAGGGATTACATTCAAGGAAAATTGCCCGGATATCAGGAATTCCAGGGTGATAGATATTTATAGGGAGTTGGTGGAGTTTGGATTGAAGGTGGATGTGTATGATCCGTATGCGGATGCGAAAGCGGTGAAAAAGGAGTATGGAGTTACTTTACAAGAGCAGTTACAAGGGCCATATGATGCGATTATTTTGGCAGTGGGGCATGAGGGTTTTGAAAAGGTGAACTTGGCTAAGCTGGAAGTAGGGCAAAATGCTGTTGTATTTGATACAAAGAGTTTTTTAGATAAAAAATGGGTGGATGCAAGGTTGTGATTCTTTTATTCAGATTATAAATTATCCATGCAGGAAATAAATCAAATAAATATTCAACAAGAGAATGAAATATCCCTCAAAGAGTTAATATTAAGATTAATAACGTGGGGAAGATATTTGTTAAATAAATGGTTGATAATAGTAATATTTGGATTAATTGGCGCGGTACTGGGATTTACTTATGCGCTATTAAAAAGAACAGAATATGTAGCAGAATTAACCTTTGTAGTAGAAGATAGCAAAGCAGGGAATCCTTTATCTGGCTATATGGGACTGGCCAGCCAATTTGGTATTGATTTGGGTGCTGCCTCATCCAGTGGGATATTTGAAGGAAATAATATCCTGGAATTTTTAAAGTCCAGATTGATGATAGAAAGAACGTTACTTTCTGTTGTAAAAGTGAACAACGAGCGAAAAAGCCTGGCGGATTTGTATATTGAAATCTATGGGTTGAACAAGGTATGGGAAGAAAAACCGTCTTTAGCGAGATTACATTTTCCCGTTGATATTTCTAGATCGAAATTCAGTTTGCAGCAAGACAGTATTTTAAATGTTTTGCATGAAAGGATTATTAAAAAGAACTTGGAGGTGAAAAAGCCGGATAAAAAATTGAATTTTATATCAGTCAAATGTACATCTAGGGATCAATTATTTTCAAAATTATTTACAGAGCGATTGGTGCAGGAAGCTACGGATTTTTATATAAAAACGAAAGTTAAGCGCTCGCAGGCCAATGTAGATAAACTACAAGCAACTGCAGATTCATTAGAGATATTGCTAAATCGCAGAACATATTCTTTAGCTGCAGTGAAGGACTTGAATCAAAATCCGGCAAAACAGGTAGCAAGCGTAAGTTCCGAGTTGCAATCAAGAGATAAGATGGTTTTGCAAACAATATACACTGAAGTAGTAAAAAATTTGGAGATCAGTAAAATGACAATGGCGCAAGAAACACCCATTGTGCAGGTCATAGATGCCCCCATTCTACCTTTAAAGGAGGAGAAAATTGGGAGAATAACAGGAGGGGTGCTTGGGGGGGGGCTGTGTGTTTTTTTTACAGTCCTTTGGCTTACAGTTAGAAGACTTTATGAACAAATAATGCGTTGAAAAAAATAGTTAAATATTTTCAAAATATTCACTGTACTAAATAATAAGATTAATAGATGTTAGACTTAAATGGTAAAAGTGTTTTAATAACCGGGGGAACGGGATCTTTTGGCAAGGCATTTACTAAAATTGTACTTGAAAAATGGCCCCATATAAAACGCCTCGTTATATTTTCTAGAGATGAGCAGAAACAATTTCAGATGGCCCAGGAGTATCCTGCCAGCGAATATCCAATGCTGAGATTTTTCATTGGGGATGTAAGAGATTATAACAGGCTTCAAAGGGCGTTAAAAGGGGTTACCTACGTTATACATGCCGCAGCAATGAAGCATGTGCCAATTGCTGAGTATAATCCAATGGAATGTATTAAAACTAATATTATTGGTGCAGAAAATGTTATAAATGCGTGCCTCGAAGGAGACGTAGAAAGGGTGGTAGCTTTATCAACGGATAAAGCAGCGGCGCCTATAAATTTATATGGAGCAACTAAGTTAGCTTCCGACAAGCTATTTATCGCCGCTAATAATATCAAGGGATATAAACCTATCAACTTTTCCGTAGTGCGTTATGGTAATGTTATGGGATCCAATGGGTCTGTTATCCCCTTCTTTTTAAGAAAAAGGAAGGAGGGTATATTGCCAATTACTGATCCGGCTATGACTCGCTTTAATATTTCACTGAGAGAAGGTGTGGAGATGGTATTGCATGCCCTGGATACTGCCTGGGGAGGAGAACTCTTCGTGCCTAAGATACCTTCCTATAAAATTACGGAAGTAGCGATGGCTATTGGTCCTGATTGTGAACGGAAAATTGTAGGAATTAGGCCGGGAGAGAAAATACACGAAGAAATGATTACCTCTTCAGATTCTTACTCAACCTATGACCTAGGAAATTATTATGTAATACTTCCTCAGGTTACAAGATGGGATGTGAGGGAATATGTAAACCATTTTAAAGCAATTAAAGTTCCTGAAGGATTCCAATATAATTCAGGTACAAATTCAGACTGGCTTTCAGTAGAACAAATTAGAGCATTAATAAAAGAGCATGTAGATTCCTCATTTGATATTTAAGTAATGGAATGCATTCTAATAGAATATTGATTACCGGAGCAACTGGTATGCTGGGAGGCAGAATCCTTAAATTACTTAAGAGCAATCCCACTTACGAGGTTTTCAGTATCGGAAGATCCGCTCTCAACGGCGGTAACCACGTGTCTTGCGATATTTCTAATATTCCTGCTTTTACCAGGGTATTGAAAGAGCTTTCTCCTGACTATATAGTGCATTGTGCTGCCAATGTAAATCTTGAAAATTGTGAGAAGGAAAAAGAGTATACCTACAGATTGCATGTAGTTACAAGCAGAGTAATTGCATCTTCTTCAAATGTTAAAAAGAGTATTTTCATTTCAACAGATTCAGTTTTTGATGGTAAGATTGGCAATTATAAGGAAGATGATTTCGTTTCTCCCCTCAACTATTATGCACTAACAAAGGCATTGGCAGAGGAAAGCTTTTTGAATGCAAGGCATCCCAGTATTGTTATCAGAACAAATATGTTTGGATTTAACAGCCCCCCCGGAAATTCGCTTTTTGAATGGGCTTGGAATAGCTTGAACAAGGGAAATGAGATTTCTGGATATAGCAACATACATTTTAACCCGTTGTATGTTGGAACAATAGCAAAGATAGTAGCGTATTTACTTAAAGATGATTTAACAGGTCTTTTACATATAGGATGTATTGAAGGGCTTTCTAAACACTCCTTCATACTGAAAGTGGCTGATTTATTTGATTTTCCGCATTCGCTAATAAAGTCATCATATGCTGCTAATAATGGGCCTATAAGCAGACCTATGAACACAATTCTAAATGTTCAAGCTATTCAGGAAAAGGGCATCGTCGTTTTACCTACTATAGAAGAGGAATTGGCTGAACTAAATAAGGATTTTAGGGAAAGCATACAACAAAATTATAATCATTAAATAACTAACACATGGCTAACGATTTTTATATTGGAAGTAGGTTGTTGGGAATAGGGCAACCTCCTTATTTTATTGCAGATATTGGAGCCAATCATGACGGTAATCTTGATCGCGCATTCAAATTAATTGAATTAGCTAAAGAAGCTGGGGCAGATGCTGCAAAGTTTCAAAATTTTACAGCTTCCAGAATTGTCAGCAAAGTGGGATTCGAAACGCTGAAAAGTAAGCTTTCTCATCAAAGTGGATGGAAAAAATCTGTGTATGAAGTTTATGAGGATGCCAGTATAAGCAGAGATTGGACTCCATTATTAAAGCAAAAATGTGATGAAGTAGGAATTGAATATTTTACAAGTCCGTATGATTTTGATGCAGTTGATCATATAGATCCTTATGTGAATGTCTTTAAAATCGGATCGGGAGACATTACATGGCCGGCCATTATAAAGCATATTGCACAGAAAGGTAAGCCCGTAATCATTGCTACAGGAGCATCGGAAATGACAGATGTTGAGCGCGCTATGGATATTCTTATAGCATCTGGCGTTGATACTTGCCTTTTGCAGTGTAACACAAATTACACAGTAGATGCAGATAAGTATAAATATGTGAATTTAAATGTATTAAAGACTTATCAGAATAAATATCCCAATACTTTATTAGGATTATCTGACCATACCCTGGGCCTGGCAACAGTTGCAGGCTCAATTGCACTTGGAGCAAGGGTGATTGAAAAGCACTTCACAGATGACAATAATAGGGAAGGGCCTGATCATAAATTTGCTATGAATCCTCATTCCTGGAAGGAAATGGTGAGTGTTGCCAATGAAATCTTTTATTCGTTGGGTGATGGTATAAAAAGAGTTGAACCTAATGAGCAGGATTCCAGGGTGGTACAACAGCGGTCCTTAAGAGTAAAGGAGACCATTAAAGCTGGAACACTCTTAACTAATTATCATTTTGAGGCATTAAGGCCTTGTCCTCCTGATGCAGTAAGACCATATGAGATAGATAAGTTAATAGGGAAAAAATTAGTGAAAGATATTGTAAAAGGAGAATATATTACATTAAGCCATATTGAATAATGATAACGGGAAAAATAGTTGGATTACGCGCTATTGAAAGAGAGGATTTAAAGCAGCTAAAAGATTGGAGAAATATTGAGGAATTTAGAAGGAATTTCAGAGAGCATAGAGAATTGAGTATGCTAAACCAGGAGAACTGGTATAATAAGATTTTCAATAGCAGCAATGATTATATGTTTATTATTGAACAGTTATCAGACAAGCAGGCTCTAGGAGCTTGTGGACTGCTATATGTAAACTGGATTAATCGGTCGGCAGACTTTTCCTTTTACATTGGATATAAAGGCTTATATATTGATGATGAAGGGTTAGCAGAAGATGCTTGCCGGCTGCTAATAAATTACGGATTTAATAATTTGAATTTAAATAAGATTTGGATGGAGCTTTATGAATTCGATACTAAGAAACTCGCATTCTTTATAGAAAAGTTTAAGTTCAAAAAGGATGGAGTATTAAGAGATAATTGTTTTGAAGGAGGACAATACTATGATTCATATATCATATCACTGCTAAGAAGAGATTTTCATAATGGGTAGAATTGCAATTATAACTGCCCGTGGAGGAAGCAAACGGATACCGGGTAAAAATATTAAGGATTTCTTGGGTAAGCCTATTATTGCTTATTCTATAGAAGCAGCCAAGGTCAGCGGTCTGTTTGAGGAAATAATGGTTTCTACTGATGATGAAACAATTGCAAAAGTAGCTGAGAAATATGGGGCGGTAGTCCCATTTTTACGTAGTGAACAAAATGCGAATGATTTTGCTACTACTGCAGATGCATTGGTTGAGGTCCTTGAAGAATACAAGGAAAGGGGACGATTTTTTTCTCATGTTTGTTGTATTTACCCTTGCGCTCCTTTTATAACAGGGGATCGTCTGAGACAAGGTTATGATATATTAGTGCAGAAGGATCTTGACTCTGTTTTTCCGGTAATGAAGTTTCACTATCCGATCCAGCGTGCCTTGAAGATAAATCATAATGGATTAATTGAAATGTTCCATCCGGAATATCTTAAAACCCGTTCTCAGGACTTAGAGCCGGCATATTGTGATTCGGGTCAGTTTTACTGGCTTAATGTCACTAGATTTCTTATAACACAATCACTTTGGACCGATAATACAATGGGAATCCTTATATCAGAATTGGAAGGGCATGATATTGATACTTTAGACGATTGGAAGGTGGCAGAATTAAAGTATCGTATTACTAATGAAGCGGGCTATAGTATCAGCGGATAAAAATGCTACTTTCAACAAGTATCTTTTAAGCCTGATGATATATGATTAAACTTGCAATGCGCAAAGCTTATCCCATCTTATTAACTGAAATCAGATATTTAATCCTTTCCCTGTTTCTCCTTAATGGGTTACTGGCCGGATGTACGAAAGGCAGAGGTATGCTGCCCGAAGATATTGGACGCACTTTTGAATTCAAGGAGACTGTAGTTGTAGATGGGATTACAATGGGGAGTATCTACTCAAATAGGAATTTTAATGCTTTTACTGATCTTATCCATTATAGGAATAAATGGATGATTATATTCAGAGAAGGAACAGCGCATGCAGGGGGGATTAATGGGAGAGTTAAACTGGTATCTAGCACCGATGGGAGAGTATGGACGGTCGAGAAAATTTATGCATATAATGGTATGGATTTGAGAGATCCTAAATTCTTACTAGATTCAACAAATAATGAGCTGTTTATTACTTGTTTTGGCTTAAGATATGTTAATGGGAATAAAGTGTCCAGCAACTATGCGATTAAGTATGATGAACGACAAGGTGGCCGTATTGTGCTGCCAATCAGAATAGATAGAGAGGATGACTACAATTATGTTCTATGGCGATATACCCATTTGAGACCTACCAATTATAGTATGGCATATGCATTTGACAGTAATAATAGCGACACATCACATAAGCTGTTCCTTTTCAGAAGTGAGAACATGGACAAATTTGAAACAGTTACAGCTTTGAGACTACAAGGTCGGCCCTCGGAATGTACCATAAAATTTAGAGGGAAAAGAATGTATCTTGCTGTTAGAGCTGAATATATGCGGACCTACTTAGGATATTCAGAACCTCCATATACAGAATTCACCTGGTTGCGTAATCAGGATATTCCTTCGCTCGCAGCCCCCGACTTTTTATTTTATAATTCCACTTTGCTTATAGCAGGTCGGGATTTAACGGATAAAAGATTTAAGTTTTTTATTTATGATCTTGATACAGAAAAGGTCAAAAGCAGTTTTACCTTTCCGGGAGGATATGAAGTAGGTTACAGTGGGATGTGTTACAATCCTCAGAATAAAGACGAATTGTGGATTTCATATTATTCTATCGAGGAGGGGCATGGCAGTAATATCTACCTTGCAAAAATTGATCTAAATGTGTGGAAATAGTTTAAGAACAGCATGATTCTCAGATTTCAGCTGCCATAATTTCTAATGTTTAAATGTAAAGTGCACCAGGAAATGTCTCTTCATAGAGAATATCAGAAATATAAAACTATTCTTTTTTATGTTATTACAACTGTCAGTAAAGCACTGGCTCAGATAGCCTCAGTATTTCTTGTTGCAAAATTTGTTCAGCCGGGGGATTTAGGGCTATGGACAATAGCCAATGTTTTTGTAGTTTATTCTGCGTTGTTGAATCTCGGAATAATTAGTGGCCTGAATAGAGAATTGCCATTTAATCTTGGGAAGGGCGACTATACGAAAGCAGAAACTATTGTAGGAACTTCAATGCTTTATATGTGGATCATGATTTCTGCTATGGTCATTGTAGGTAGTGCGGTTTCAATTTTTTATCTGGGTAATATTTCCTTTAAGACTCTTATAAGCGGATGTGCTGTTACTTTACTATCGGCAATGAGCTTTCTGGAGAACTTTTTGCTTGCCACCTATCGTTCTAATAGCTCCTTCAATAAGTTATCGATACTTCAACTATTGCAAACAGGATTAAACATTCTTACATTAGCTTTAATATATTTCTATGGTTTTTGGGGATTAGTATTCAAGACTGTATTTGTACAGCTTGTTTATGTAATTATCCTCTACAGCAATCGTCCCTTTAAAGTCCCATGTAGATGGAATAAACATGCTTTCTATGATGTATTGAAAGTAGGATTTCCTATTTATATTCTTGCTTTTGCACAATCCAGCGCCGCAACTTTTGATAAAGTGCTGCTGGCCAAAATCACAGATAAAATACACTTGGGGTACTACTCTTTCGGGATGTATTCCTTTATAGCCCTGGCGCTTATACCTACTGCTATTTCAAACTTTATATATCCAAAGCTTTCATATAAGTATGGAAGGGACAATAACCGAATGGATTTATGGGCCGACTTTAAGAAAATAGTATTTGGAATGTTTATAATGCTATTACCGATAGCGATCGTTATGTGGATAGCAGCTCCTTATTTATTGGAACGATTTTTTCCCTCATACATTGATGGAGTAGCTGCGTTTAGAATCTTGGCGATTGCAGCAGTATTTCTGGGTACCACTGCAGGAGGAAATGTGGTTTTGACTATTAAGGAATGGAAATACATAATTGCGTATCAGAGTATTTATGCCATTTCATTAATTGTTTTCCCCTTTATATTTTCATTACTTTTTACTGATAAGGTGACGGGAGTAGCTTTAGGGGTCTTGATGGCTTATATTATTATTTCTCTGGCAATCTATATAATAGTTTATCTATGTACACATAATTTTAAAAGGAAAACCGAGAATATATAACATATTTAATTTATATTAAATGTATGAGAAGGATAATTATTGTGGGGCATGAGCCATTAACTAAAAATACCAAAGAGAATTTTTACATACCGGAATTATTTCAAGAAGGATTTGATGTTGAATATTGGGACGTATCGAAGATTGTACATGATGAATTACAGATAATTGATGAACTAAGCGAAACTTATTTAAGAAAAATAATAACTATTGAATCCTTCAAAAAATTAGTAAGTCAGTATAGCTCGGATTCTATATTTCTGGTAGAGATTTTTGAAACATGGAGTGCAAGAAGCATTTTCAAAGTTTTAAGCGACTTTCAGGTTATAAGTATCAGAATTGATACATATGCAACGGCCATTGTGCCTCTCAAACTAAAACATAAGTTGGTATATTTGCGCAGTGTATCTTATTTGAGAAAAGTTATAAAGCAAAGATTACTTAACTGGAGGCTAAAGCAGTTCTACAATAGGAATAATATTGTAAAATACAATATTTTGTTTACTTCTGCGAATTTACCGACAACAAGGGAAACTGAAGTAGTAAGAATAAACAGTAAAGATTACGAGAAGTATTTGGAGGAGATCAACCTAATAAATATGTTTCCAGGCGAAAGATATTGCGTCTTTCTTGATGAATATTTACCCTTTCATCCAGATACTGTATATATATTAAAGGGGAAAAGAGTTAATCCGGAAACTTACTTTTCATTAATGAATCGTTTGTTTGATTATATCGAGCATACAATGAACATAAGAGTAGTAATCGCCGGCCATCCTAAATCTGACTATAGTAGTGAAACTTTTAATAGCAGGCCTATAATAAAGTATAAAACAAATCAACTTGTAAAATTTTCTGAATTTGTGATTGTTCATACCAGTTTGTCACTCCACTTCGCAGTATTAAATTACAAGCCCATTATTTTTACCGCATATGAGGAATTGAAAAAATGCTCTATTTCCAAGTTCGCTATTATCAAGTACAGGGCTTCATTCTTGAACAGACCTATCCACATGTTGGATGACCTTCACACGCTTAACATTTTGCCAGTGGACAAGGATAAATATGACTTGTTTAGATATCAGTTCCTCAGTTCTCCTGAAACAGCAAATGTTAGGAATAAAGATATTATTCTGCAGAGGATAAAGAAGGAGGCAAAATACCAACATAAAAATTAATCAGATATTAGCATGAAGATCGGTTTTTTTTGCAGTAATATCTATAATTCAGGAGGAACAGAAAGAATTGCTATAGCATTAGCCAATGAATTAAATGCTCTTGGACATCAGGTATTTTTCTTCAGCTTATATTCCGGAGAACGGATTTTTTATTCAATAGCAGATGATATACAAGTAAAGGTTTTACTAAAAAATGATCAGAGGCTTGCTTTAAATTATTTGAATGTAATCTTGTCGCTGCGTAATCAACTTAAATTTCATGATATTGACGTAGTTATTGATGTTGTAGTAACATTGTCGCTAATATCAATACCAGCACGTCTTTTTCTGAGAACGAAAGTAATTTCATGGGAACATTTTAACTTTTCTGTAAGTCTCAACAGTAGAGCGATGGCTTGGGGCAGAAGGCTCGCAGCGAGGTATGCAGATGCAATTGTTACTTTAACAGAAGGGGATAAGCAGGACTATCTTGCTAATTTGCATGTAAGTGCAGAAATTCTTTGTATTCCGAACTTCTTGCCAATAAAGGTAAAGCAAACAGCGCGACTGGATGGGAGCATTGCATTAGCTGTTGGCAGGCTGACTTACCAAAAAGGCTTTGATACCTTGCTGCGCATATGGAAGATCATTTGTGAGAATAGGTTATTAATGGACTGGAAATTGCGTATTATAGGCGATGGAGAGGATAGAGAAATGCTAGTAAAACAGGCAAAAGATGCGGGTATTGAAAGGCGTGTAGAGTTTATTCCGGAAACTCGGGAAATTGAGTTGGAATATACAGCAGCGTCTGTATTTCTTGTAACATCTAGGTGGGAAGGACTGCCAATGGTAATGATTGAAGCTAAGAGCTTCGGGCTTCCAATGGTTAGTTTTGATTGCTTAACAGGTCCGAGAGATATAATAAAACAAGGCAAAGATGGTATCTTAATAGCTGACCAGCAGGTTGAGCTTTTTGCACAAGAACTGGCTTCCCTGTTGAATAATAGAGCTAGAATTAAAGCTATGGGAAAGGAAGCATTGATTAACGCAAGATTCTATGAACCGGAGAATATTGTTAAATGTTGGATAGATTTATTGAAAAAAGTAACAAAAGAATAAGATGATTCCTTATTGGGTCATTTATATAATAATTTTAGCGCTGTCTATACTGGATTTTTTAGGGTTAAAATTTAGTAAAGAGGCCAGGTCTTCCTTGTTAGCGGCAGCGGTACTATTGCTTATCTTGTTTTCTGGATTGAGATTTGAGAGTGACAATGATTATGCCACTTATGCTGATATTTACGAAAGAGCTCCGGGGCTAGGTGATATTTTTAAAGGAAGGGCTGAACTTAGTGATGTGTATGGTGAATTTCTATTTGGGCTATTATGCATTCTATTGAAAACATTTAATCTTCCTACCTATGTTCTGTTTGTTGTGATGTCATTCATTACATTTTATGCTCTTCATAAAGCTATTCTGAGTTTCAGCACTTATCCTTTTACCGTTTTATTGTTATATGTATCAATGCACTTTCTAGCAGGAGGGTTCACACAAATTAGATTTGGATTGGCGACTACTCTTTCCTGGATGGCATTTTCTTACTTGTACAACGGACGGACAAAGCGCTATTTTTTATATCTGTTGCTGGCATGTCTGTTCCACATCTCTGCCCTTATTGGTCTTACAGTATATTTCTTTCGTTCATTCAGGCTAAATACTTACATTGTATATGGAGCGGTGCTTGTTTCATGTATAATCAGCTTTCTTGATTTATCTGGTCTAATGATATCTGCAATTGCCACAGCTATATCCGACTTGCGTTATGCTTCTTATTTAGATAAATCTGAACTATTATCAAAGACAAACAACTTTTCTATATTACTATACGGGGTAGTAACAATTATATTCTGGCATTGCCGCATTTATTATGCCGATGTTCGGTCAAAGAAATTATTTGACTTTCTCTTAAGGGTAGCAGTCTTGTGCTTGATCAGTAGCGCTTTTTTTATTCAACTTTATATTATATCACGCATAGCTCTTCTCTTGCAAATGGTATTTATTTTCATAATTCCGATGATTGTGTGTTTACCGAGGGTGAGGTACTATGTTTACTTTACTGTTTGGGTTTATGCAACTTTTAGATATCAACAATTCTTTACAGTTGACCCAGATATCCGTTATATACATGATTATCAGAATGTTTTGTTTTTAGATTCAGAGTGAATTTTATGAATATTGCTATTATAGTGCCTTCTCTGGCGAATAAGGGACCTATTCTCGTAGTAAAGGAGCTTCTGGATAACATTGATCGTAATATTGTGAATAATATCGAATTATTCTATTTTGATCCTATTGAGGAGGTAGATATGAACGTACCCAGCCATCGGATTTCATTTAAGGAGAAAAGGACTTTTGAAGCGTTCGATATTGTACATACGCACGGCTACAGGCCTGACAAGTATGTTTATAAGAATAGAGCTTATATAAAGGCAAGAGCGATTTCAACTATACATACAAATATGTATGAAGAATATACCGCAAACTATAATAAGCTTGCAGGCTATACCATTCAATATATTTGGTTGTGGATATTAAAGAAACATGACCATATTGTCACACTTACTGAAGCAATGCGGACGCATTACAAGAAATACATAAAAGAGGATATGCTATCTGTTATATATAATGGAAGAACAGTTGCAACAGGTGGTAGTATTCTTCAGGAAGATGAGTTGCTTATAAAGAAGTTAAAGGAGCATCACAAAATCATAGGAACTGTATGCAATATAACAAAGAGAAAAGGACTGCATCAAGTTATTAAAGCGTTGCCATCATTACAAAATGTAGTATTTTTAGTAGTAGGAAGTGGAAGAGAAAAGGATGAGCTTGTCAGACTTTCGGAAGAACTGCATGTCAGCGATCGGTGTTTTTTTCTCGGAGAGCGCCTGGATGTATCGGCATATTATGGATATTTTGATGTTTACGCAATGTGCTCTTATAGTGAAGGGGTACCGCTGGCTTTGCTGGAGGCGGCTTCTTGCGGAGTACCGACAATTTGTTCTGATATACTTATGTTAAGAGAGATATTTAGTAACGATGAGGTAGTATTTTTTTCTCTTGATGATAAGAGTAGCCTTATAAAGGCATACTACAAAGCGATTGGGGAGCCATCATACGGGGTACGCATAAAAGAGAAGTATGAAAATGTATATACCGGGAGAAGAATGGCTTCATCCTATTTACAGCTATATAAAAAGCTATTGTCCGGTGAATATTAAACGTAAGATTATGAGGGTAGTTTCTTTCTTATTTTTAGCATATTTGTTTACATGCTGTAAAGGCTATACGCAACATTTTCTCGTTGATAAAAATGGAAAGACCGAGTATTCTTTAATATTACCTGAAAATGCAACTGATATTGAACAGAAATCAGCAGTTACACTTCAAAGCTTCTTCTTTAAAAGTACTGGAGTTAAATTGCCAATTTCCAAAGAGAGTAGGGATAAAGGTAAAGTTGCTACTATTAATATAGGCAATACAGCTGCTTATAAGGAATTGCCTATAAAAGGTAGTAATAAGCCAGGTGGATTCACTATTTATCGGAAGGGAAATCATCTGTTTATTAATGGTAATGGAAAAAAGGGGACATTAAATGGTGTATACAGTTTTCTGGAAAGGTATTTAGGAATAAATTGCCTTGCGCCAGATTTCTATGATATTCCCAAAAGGAAAGAAATAGTACTGCCTGAAAGAATTAACATACAAGAGAACCCTGCATTTGAAATCACTGACGTTTATAATGATATCGCTTATGATAGTGCATATGCTAGCTGGCATAAGAACGATAGACTGATATTAAATAAAGAGAAAAAGATAGGTACTTTTGTGCATACATCTTTACGGATGGTTCCACCCGCAAAATATTTAAAAACACATCCGGAGTATTATGCTTATAACGGGGAAAAGCGTGCTCCCACACAGCTATGTTTAAGTAATGAGAATGTTGTTAGGATATTTACAGATACCTTAAGGAAGATGATGGCTGCATATCCTAGTTCCAGATTCTGGTCAGTTAGCCAGGAGGATATTGGGGAATTCTGCCATTGTGATAGCTGTAAGAGGGCTTACGCCAAGTATGGGAATAAAGTAAGCGGCTTGATGATTGAATTTGTAAATAAGGTTGCATCAAACTTTCCGGATAAAGAGATTACAACATTGGCCTATCATGAAACTTTAGAGCCACCTAAAAATATTAGACCATTGAAGAACGTTGTTGTTTTTTACGCCCCAATAGATGCGTTTCATAGTAAAAGTTACACCAAAGATCCTGCGAATATTAAGTATGTTAATTATTTAAAGGGCTGGCGTGCTTTGACGGATAATATATTGTTCTGGGACTATATAAGTAATTACACAGATATTCTTGCGCCTTATCCCAACATTAAGACACATAAAGATAATTTACTATTATTTAAAAATACTGGTGTAAGATATGTGTATGAGGAGGGGGTCAACCAGCCCGGAGGAGAGCTAAAGGAACTAAAAACCTTTTTGCTCTGTAAATTGTTATGGAATCCTTATTATAGTCAGGATAGCCTTATAAACTTATTCTGCAATAAATATTATGGCCCAGGTGCTCCATTTGTGTTAAAATATTTACAGACAATTGAAGAGAACACATTAAAAGAGAATGTCAAATTAAGAAGTTATGGTGATGCTAGCCAGTATTATAAATCCTATTTGAGGCCTAGCTACCTCAGACAATATGACAATATGTTGGCTTCAGCAGCGGCCGCTGTTGCCAACGATAAGCGTTATCTTGATAATGTAAACAAATTGCGAGTTTCTTTAGATTATTATATTCTTAAGATGAAGGGAAAGACAGTAACCGCAAAATCCAATTTCTTTTCAGTCCCTGCCGGCAATGAGGAGGAAAGAATAGAGCGTTTCAGGAAGTATACACTTAAACAAAACATAAAATACCTGAGGGCTCAGAAAAGAGATCCTGTGGAAACTTTTTTGAAAGCGTTATAATTATTATTGCTTTATATGTTTGTAATATATACGTTATTTGCTTGAAGGGAATTGTTAAATAAATAATATGTACAAATATTTCGGCAACTAATTTGGTTCCCTTTTTACTAAGAAATTAATAAAAGCTTAAAATACTTATAAAGGCCTATAGAAAAATGAAGGAATTTTCAGTATTGATATCAGTTTATCAAAAAGACAATCCTTTTTTCTTTGAACAAGCCCTTCGATCAATTTTCGATCAGAGCCTGTTACCTACAGAGGTTATTCTTGTCAAAGATGGTCCCATTGAAGAAGGCTTAACAAACGTAATTAACAACTTTAAGAGAAAGCATGCATCCATTAAAGTTATAGAACTTGAAGAGAATAAAGGTTTAGGTATAGCACTAAATGAAGGATTGGAGAATTGTTCCAATGAAATTGTCGCAAGAATGGATGCAGATGATATAAACAAACCTTGGCGTTTTCAGAAAGAGTACGAGTTTTTGCAGTCGAACCCGGATATTGTGTTGGTAGGAAGTTGGATTGATGAATTTATTGGTTCTCCTGATAATGTCCAGGGACAAAGGAAAGTGCCGGAGCACCCTGATAAGATTAGTGTATTTGCTAAGTTAAGAAGCCCATTTAATCATCCAACAGTAATGTTTAGGAAGTCTGCTATTTTAGCTGTAGGGAGTTATCAATCTTTTGGAACATTTGAAGATTATCATTTATGGAGCAGATTGCTTTCTGCGGGATACAAAACCTATAATTTGCAGGAGAGCCTTCTTTATTTCCGTATCTCTGCGGATATGTATAATAGAAGAGGAGGGTGGGTTAAAACCAAACAGGAGTTTAATTTACAGTCGTATTTCCTCAAAACAGGGTTTATTAATCGATTTTGTTTTATGAGAAATTTATTTATAAGAGGGCTGTTTAGAGCTGCACCAAGTGAAATAAGAGCTTTTTTTTATAGGAGGAAGTTTTAACATTGCTGATAATAGCCTTATTATTCCATGAAAACAGCACTCATCACCGGCATCACAGGCCAGGACGGCGCCTACCTCGCTGACCTCCTCCTCCGCAAGAACTACCAGGTGCACGGCGTCAAACGCCGCAGTTCCCTTTTTAATACCGACAGGATAGACCACCTCTACCAGGACCCACATGAAGAGCACATCCACTTCAAGCTCCACTACGGCGACCTGACGGACTCCACCAACCTGATCCGTATCATTCAGGAAGTACAGCCGGACGAGATCTACAACCTGGGCGCCATGAGCCATGTAAAAGTAAGTTTTGAAACCCCGGAGTACACGGCCAATGCAGACGGGATCGGTACCCTGAGAATATTGGAAGCCGTGAGGTTATTGGGCCTCACGGAAAAAACAAGGATCTACCAGGCCTCCACTTCGGAGCTGTATGGCCTGGTACAGGAAGTGCCTCAGTCAGAAAGAACGCCTTTCTATCCCCGCTCCCCTTACGGCGTGGCCAAACTGTACGCCTACTGGATCACAGTCAACTACCGCGAGGCGTACAATATGTATGCCTGCAATGGTATTCTTTTTAACCACGAAAGCCCGCTCCGCGGCGAAACATTCGTCACCCGCAAAATTACCCGTGGCGTAGCCAAGATCACCGCCGGCATGCAGGACAAGCTGTATATGGGCAACCTGGATGCACAGCGCGACTGGGGCCATGCCAGGGATTATGTAGAGGCCATGTACCTTATCCTGCAGCAGGACCAGCCGGAAGATTACGTGATCGCTACCGGTATTACTACCACCGTGCGCGATTTCATTAAAATGGCCTTTGCCGAAGCGGGCATAGAGCTGGAGTTTAAAGGCAAGGGTGCTGAAGAAAAAGGGATCGTTAAAAGCATCGCCACAGGTATCACTGCCCTGGAGCCGGGGCAGGAGGTAGTGGCCATTGATCCCCGGTACTACCGCCCTACCGAGGTAGACCTGCTGATAGGCGACCCCACCAAAGCGCAAACAAAGCTGGGCTGGAAGCCGAAGTACGACCTGCCCGCCCTGGTAAAAGAAATGGTGATGGCAGACATAGAGCTGTTTCAGCGCGAAAAACTGCTCAAAGACGCCGGTTATAAAATACTGAACCAGTTTGAATAGCATATGGACCAACAGCATAAAATATACGTAGCCGGTCATCGCGGTATGGTAGGTTCTGCCATCGTCAGAAGGCTACAGCAGGACGGTTTCAATAATATCATCACCCGTACGTCCGGGGAGCTGGACCTGCGGGACCAGCCGGCCGTAGCCGCTTTCTTTGCACAGGAAAAGCCGGACTACGTGTTCCTGGCTGCCGCTAAAGTAGGGGGGATTATCGCCAATAATACCTACCGGGCAGAGTTCCTGTATGACAACCTCATGATCCAGAATAATGTGATCCATAACGCTTATAAAGCCGGCGTGCAAAAGCTGATGTTCCTCGGCTCCTCCTGCATCTACCCCCGGCTGGCGCCCCAGCCGCTCAAAGAGGAATACCTGCTCACCGGTCCGCTGGAGCCCACCAATGAGCCTTATGCCATTGCCAAAATAGCCGGTATCAAAATGTGCGATGCCTACCGCGATCAGTACGGCTGCAACTTCATTTCCGTAATGCCTACCAACCTATACGGCCCTAATGACAATTATGACCTGCAGAACTCCCATGTGCTGCCTGCGCTGCTGCGCAAGTTCCATGAAGCAAAGGTCAGCGGCGCCCCGGAAGTGGTGATATGGGGCACGGGAGCCCCTAAACGCGAATTCCTGCATGCAGATGATATGGCCGATGCCTGTTGCTACCTCATGCAAAATTATAACGAGCCAGGGCTGGTAAACATTGGCGTAGGGGAGGACATCAGCATTGCGGACCTGGCCAGGCTCATACAGGAGATCGTGGGCTATAAGGGCACGCTTGCCTTCGATACCTCCAGGCCGGACGGTACGCCCCGTAAGCTGATGGATGTGACCAAACTCCATAGCTTGGGCTGGCAGGCTAAAATAGGGCTGGAAGAAGGTATCCGCCGGGTATATGAGCAGGTGCAACATACCGGCTGGAGCTGACAAAGCGGATAATGTGAAGCATTGCATATTTTTACAACCGGGTAAAGTATCCTGGCAAGGCTTTTCCGGCATTACTTTTGTATCTCGTAATATCCCTATCTTTGTTCCTTAGCTCACAAATCATTACTTATGCACCAAAAACTCCATGTATCAGCTTTGCTTACCTTATGCTGCCTGGCTGCCGGGCACTACGTGCAGGCGCAGAGCGCCGGCCGCCAGTATTCACTGGGTTTTTACCAGCCTGTGTCGGACAGCAGCGGCTATCACTCCTCCCTGAGAGATTACATGGTACAGCCTACCTTCGAGCTGCCGGGTGATACCACCCGGAAAAGGTCCTGGTGGCACCGCAAGCTGTTCCGGGAGCACCTGCTGGAGTTCAAAGGGGATGATTATGATTTCTATGCCAGCTTCCTGCCCGACTTCCAGGTAGGGCATAGCAACCGGAACGGGACCACCTGGCTCAATACCCGGGGCGTAGTTGCCGGCGGCCGGATAGGCAGGAACCTTACCTTCTATACAGAGTTTTACGAGAACCAGGGCAAGTTTCCGCTATACGTAGATGCTTATGCCAGGGCTACCAACGTAATACCGGGGCAGGGACAGTGGAAAACCTATAATACAGACGCCTTTGATTTCGCCTATGCCTCGGCCCTGATCAACTATAAAGCAGGCAGGCATTTCAATTTCCAGCTGGGGTACGATAGGAACTTTATTGGCGATGGCTACCGCTCCATGCTGCTGTCCGATGTACCTTTTAACTACCCCTTCCTGAAAATAGTGGCTAACGTGGGCCGTATCCAATACACCACCATGTGGGCGCAGTTCATTGACATGCGCTATCCCAAAGCCTCTTACGATAACGGCTACAGGAAAAAATGGGGCGTGTTCAATTACCTGGACTGGAATGTGAGCAAAAAGCTGTCCGTGGGCCTTTTTGGCGGCGTTATCTGGCAGGATTCCGATTCCTCCGGCAAGCGCGGCTTTGATGTCAGCTACCTCAATCCTATCATTTTCCTGCGTCCGGTAGAGTTTTCCGTAGGCTCGGCAGACAATGCTATCATGGGCCTGAACGCCAAATACGCCTTCAGCCGCAACAGTGCCATATACGGCCAGGTCCTGCTGGACGAATTCAAATTGAAAGAGGTGACTAACGGCGACGGCTGGTGGGGCAACAAGTTCGGCGGGCAGCTGGGTTTCCGCTCCAATAATATCTTCAAGGTGAACCGTCTCAATGTGCTCACGGAAGTAAATGCTGCCAGGCCCTTCACCTACTCGCAGCGGTCCACGCTTAATAATTACGCGCACTACAACCAGCCCCTGGCGCATCCCATGGGCGCCAACTTCGTGGAATGGGTAAATATTGCCGATTACCAGTACAGGCGCTGGTTCCTGCGCGGGCAGATCATGCTGGCCAACTATGGCCTGGACACAACGGGCACCAATTTCGGGAAGGACATTTTCAAATCCTACGAAACGCGCACGCTGGAGTATGGCAACAGCATCGGCCAGGGACTGTCTACCAACCTGCTGTACCTGCAGGGTACCATTGCCTTCCTGCTGAATCCGAAGAACAATATGCGCCTGGAGGTATCCGTTATCCGCCGCCAGGAAAGGAATGACGCATGGAGAAATAACGAGCTCATCTTCCAGGTAGGATTACGCAGCACATTCCGGCAACTCTATTATGATTTTTAGAAGGATCGTGTAAGATAACAGGCAATGGCAGGCACGTTCAGCTTCAGCATGGACAGAATAGCACAAAAGGGTAGGTGTATTGGCTGGGAAATACCTTATATTAGTAGTACACTAGCATCAATAATCTTATTTTTACATCCATGCCTGCCATTGTACTACATTTGCTTGTTATTCTACTGATTACCATGCTGTATATGTTGATTAGCATGGCAACCGGAAAAACGCAGAAAGAATGACCGGCCCTATCCGAACGAAGTAATTAAAAACGCACTGCTTGAAAAGCGCTTTTCCCCCCCGTTATCAACGGGGGGTTTTTTACGCCCTCAGGGTACATACGTACATACAGCAGTTTGCAGGTAAGCGATAAACAAATGGATAAAGGCCGATCTCGTATAGCAACTGATAAGATTTTCATCCTGTGAGGCAGGTACTATACTACAGTCAGAAAGTGTCTCTGTTATCAAATGAAACCGGGCATGAAAGTCATTCATACTGGGAATTGAATTTGCGAGGTTCCATCTGGCCGATAAAAAGACAAAAAATATACGAATGAATGTACAAAAAGTTTTCTTAAGGTGCAACAAAAAGCTGCTATCCGCAGTTAATCACAAGCATTGTGCCAGTTATAAGCAACCAGATTTACTATCTTCGCCCCATGCATTACGTAACGGTTGAAGGGCTTACAAAATCTTACGGCGAAAAGCCATTGTTCAGGGATATTTCTTTTCATATCGAGGAGGGCGACAAGATAGCGCTGGTGGCGCTGAACGGTACCGGCAAGTCCACCCTGCTGCGTATATTATGCGGCAAGGACGTGCCGGACGAGGGCAAGGTGTGGATACATAAGGAAGTAACGGTAGTAATGCTGGAGCAGCAGGCGGATTTTGATCTGAACAGGTCTGTGCTGGCCAATATTTTCGCTTACGATCACCCCGTGCTGAACGCTATCAAGGAATACGAGCAGCTGACCGACGAAGGCCGGGAGCCGGATGCCGGCGTGCTGGCTGCGGCTATTGCCAAAATGGACGAACTGGGCGCCTGGCACTTTGATGCCAAGGTTAAGCAGATACTCGGCAAGCTGAACATCCATCACCTGGACCAGCTCATGGGCACGCTCTCCGGCGGCCAGCTCAAAAGGGTAGCCCTCGCCAAAGTGCTGATCGATATCGGTTTTGAGCACAAGCATACCCTCCTGATCATGGACGAGCCTACCAACCACCTGGATGTATCCATGATAGAATGGCTGGAAAGCTACCTGAACCAGGAGAATGTGACCCTGCTGCTGGTTACGCACGACCGCTATTTCCTGGACAGCGTATGTAATGAGATCATTGAGCTGGACCAGCAGCAGCTGTTCATTTATAAAGGAGATTACGAGAATTACCTGGAGAAAAAGGCTGCCCGCGAGGAGAGCGAAAAAGCCAGCGTGGAAAAGGCCCGCAACCAGTACCGCAAGGAGCTGGAGTGGATGCGCCGGCAGCCCAAGGCCCGCACCACCAAGGCCAAGTCCCGCATAGATGCTTTCTATGATGTAAAGGAAAAAGCCAGCGTGCGTCTGGAAAAGCAGCAGCTGGAGCTGAACGTGAAAATGACCCGCCTGGGCGGCAAGATACTGGAGCTGAAGAAAGTGTACAAGTCCTACGGCAACCTGCATATTCTCAAAGGCTTTGATTATACTTTTAAGAAAGGGGAGCGTATAGGCATTGTAGGCAGGAACGGCGTAGGTAAGTCCACCTTCCTCAATATGCTGCTGGGGATGGAGCAGCCGGACTCCGGTAAGATCAATGTGGGGGATACGGTGGTATTCGGCTACTACAACCAGCAAGGCCTGGTGCTGCAGGAAGACATGCGCATTATTGAGTTTGTAAAGAACATTGCGGAATATTTTCCCCTGGCAGACGGCACCAAGGTAAGCGCCGCGCAATTCCTGCAGCTGTTCCTGTTCCCGCCGGAAAAACAATACACCTATGTATCAAAGCTAAGCGGCGGGGAGAAAAGGAGGCTGCACCTGCTCAGCATCCTGTTCCGCAACCCCAACTTCCTGGTGCTGGACGAGCCTACCAATGACCTGGACCTGCCCACCCTCAACATCCTGGAGGATTTCCTGCAGGAGTACCAGGGCTGTATCATTATTGTGAGCCACGACCGTTACTTTATGGACAAGCTGGTGGATCACCTGTTTGTTTTTGAAGGTGATGGCGTGGTGCGGGATTTCCCCGGTAACTATACGCAGTACCGGGAATGGGAAAAGGAAGAAAGCCGCAATGCTGCCAAACAGCCTGCCCCGCCTGCCGGCCATATGAACGTAGCAAAAGCAGACGCTGCAGCTAATGCCGCCAAACCCCGCAAGCTCTCCTACAAGGAAAAACGGGAACTGGAGCTGCTGGAACAGGAGATCATGAAGCTGGAAGCGGAAAAGCAGTCCATTGATGAAAAGCTGGCTGCCGGCAACCTGCCTTACGAAGCGCTGGAGCCGCTTACCCGCCGTGCAGGAGAAGTGATGCAGCTGCTGGATGAAAAAGGCATGCGCTGGCTGGAGCTGAGCGAGCTGGAAGGTTAAGGACATATAGTAGGTAATGTACTACAGGCCGGTTCCGGTAAATTTGTTAATTTCCCGACAGCCCGATGCATCACCGGTGTATTCGGCTGCCAAAACGTATGCGTTCACTGGGGGAATAGCAAAATAAAAGATAGTGAACAAAGTAAAGTTGGAGATTAACAGAGGAATTCATGTGGATCAGCAACAGAAAGGGAGGGGGATACAGTTTTGTTTTGATAGCGCTGGCATTTTTTTCTTTCACGCATTGCAATACTTCCCCGGCCCTTGAGGGCAACCGTAAAGTTTTTATTCAGAAAAATGGGAAGCAGTATACGCTTTACCGTAACGGCCAACCCTTTGTTATAAAAGGTGCTGCCGGCTATAGCCAGCTCGGAAAGCTGCAGGCCATTGGCGCCAATACCATCCGCACCTGGGACACTGCCGGCATAGGCGCTATCCTGGACCAGGCCCAGCGCCACCAGCTGGCGGTGATAGTAGGATTGCCCATGCCCGGCAGCGATTACACGGATTATTTTTACAAGGACACCACCAGGGTAGCGGCGCAATACCGCGCTTTTACCCGTATTGTACAGCGTTATAAAGATCACCCGGCGCTACTGATGTGGTGCCTGGGTAATGAGCCGGGCTTCAGCTTCAAACCGCGGTACCGCCCTTTTATAAAAGCGTTCAACCGTTTGCTGGATATGATCCATACCACAGACCCCGATCATCCCGTTACCACTACTATGGTCAACTTTAGCATATGGCAGGCCCTTTGCATCAAGTGGAAAGTGCATGGCCTGGACCTGCTCTCCTTTAATATATTCGGGCAGCTGCCCGGCCTGCAGCACAAGCTGGACAAGTATGCCTGGCTCTGGAACGGCCCCTTCCTGGTGAGCGAATGGGGTACCTATGGCCCCTGGGAGGTGGCAAGGACGGCCTGGGGCGCACCGGTGGAAAATACCAGCACCAAAAAAGCAGAGCAGTACCGCCAGCTGTATGCGCAGCTGCCGGCCGGTAATCCCCGCTTCCTGGGCGCACTGGTATTTTACTGGGGACAGAAGCAGGAAATAACCCCCACCTGGTTCAGCTTGCTGGATGAAAAGGGCGTTATGACAGCAGCGGCAGGCGTGATGCAGGAGCTGTGGACCGGGCGGCCGCCTGCGCATCCTGCGCCGCCCCTGAAGTATATGCTGCTGAACGGTCGGGGTGCAATGGATAACATTATGCTCAGGGCCAATACTTCGCAAACAGCGGAAGTACTGATGGAGGGCGCGCCGGCAGATTCCCTGTTCCTGCATTGGGAGATATGGCAGGAGGACTGGTTCAGCGAGCTGGGAAAGCAGCAGCCGGTAAAGGTGCTGGATACACTGATCACCAACAGCAGCAAATGGACATTTACAGCGCCCCGGCAGGAAGGCCCCTACCGCGTGTATGTAAAGGTGCTGGACCGCCAGGGCAGCTTCTCTACTGCCAATACCCCTTTTTATGTAGTGGAGCAGGAATGATAAAGCGCCTGTTGAGATAAAAAACTATTCGTGCATGCAAGTACCCAGGAAAGCACATCCCCCGTCCCGTACAGAGCTGCTCACCCTGCGGCTGATGATCCTGATCGGCATGGCCGGTATGGGGTTCCTGCTGTATTACCTGCTGCAGCCCCGGCAGGTGGGATATGCACCTTTCTACTGGATGCTGATGGCCGGTATTTTCTTTACCTGCCTGCGCATCCTGCATGAATGGTACCATTACTTTTATATTACAGTGCCGCCTGCACCGCCGCCCGGCCGGCAGTTTACCGTAGATATCTTTACCACCTTCTGCGCCGGGGAACCGTATGCCATGATCGTGGAAACGCTGCAGGCCATACAGGCCATCCGCTACCCGCATCACACTTACCTGTGCGATGAGGCCAATGATCCCTACCTGGTGGAAATATGCCGGCAGCTGGGGGGGCATCATGTAACGCGCACGGATAAACGGGATGCAAAGGCCGGCAACATTAACAATGCCTTAAAGCAGTCCGGCGGGGAGCTGTGCGTGGTGCTGGACCCTGACCATGTGCCCCTGCCGGAGTTCCTGGACGCCATAGTGCCCTACTTTAATGACGAAACCATTGGCTTTGTGCAGGTGGTGCAGGCATACAGTAACCAGTCCGACAGCATGATTGCCAGGGGCGCAGCCCAGCAGACCTTCCAGTTCTACGGACCCATGATGATGACCATGAACCGCTATGGCACCGTGCAGGCTATCGGGGCCAACTGTACCTTCCGCAGGTCGGCGCTGGCGTCCATTGGCGGCCATGCAGCGGGCCTGGCGGAAGATATGCATACTGCCATGCAGCTGCATGCCAAAGGATGGAGATCCGTATATGTACCGGTGGTGCTTACCTATGGCCTGGTGCCCTCTACGTTGTCTGCCTATTACAAGCAGCAGCTGAAGTGGGCGCGCGGCACCTTTGAGCTGCTGGTCACTTCCTATCCCCGTTTGTTCAAACAGTTTACCTGGCGGCAGCGCCTCCATTACGGCATCATCCCCTTCCACTACCTGTCGGGCATCATCTTTTTGATCAATTTTTTAGTACCGGTGCTTTCCCTGGTGCTGGGCTTTATTCCCCTGCGGGTAGACCTGCTGTCTTTTGCCCTGGCAGGGCTGCCTTTCCTGACGGCTACGCTGGCCATCCGGCATTTTGTGCAGCGCTGGGTAATGGGCGAAGATGAGCGGGGCAACCACGTGGTAGGCGGTCTGCTGCTGATAGGCACCTGGTGGATCTATATCCTTGGGCTGGTATATACCATTATCCGCCGGAAAGTGCCTTACATTCCCACACCCAAGGATGACAGCGGCCCCGATAGCTGGACACTGAACATTCCCAATGCCGTTGTAGCGCTTTGCTCCGCAGGCGCCATTGTATACGGGCTGTATACGGACTGGACCCCTTTTTCCTGGGTAATGGCCGGCATTGCCGGCCTGAACTGCTGCATTATGCTGTTCAACATTGCCATCAGCCACCGGCATCACCTGGCCCGTATCAGGGACCAGTCCATAACGGTAAGGAATGTACTGGAATACGTAGTGCTGCTGAAGCTCCGCTTCTGGTTTTTCCGGCACCGGGTGTATAACGGCGTGCGGCGTTTTGCCCTGTTGCTGCTGATCTGCATCTTCAGCGCCACTATCCTCTTTATGGCCGCCGCCTCCAGAATGCCTACCCGCATGAGCGGGCGTATTTCCAGGCAGGATATCTTTTACACCGGCATATACGGGCCCGCTGCAGCTACAGCCATGCAGCAGGTGAAGGCTTACCAGCGTTACTATAACTGCCATTTCAATATCATATCCCTGCAGCTGCCCTGGAACAGCGGGGACAGTACCGCTATGCCGCAGCTGCTCCTGGATGCCATTTATGCCAGCGGCGCTTACCCGCTGCTTACCTGGGCGCCGCCCGCCGGCGGGGAAAATATATGGCGGCAGATCACTGCCGGGGCATACGACCCTTACCTGGACCTGTGGGCTGCCAGGCTGAAGGCATTGAGCAAACCGGTGTACCTGCGTTTTGCACCGGAGCCGGATGACCCTGCCGGCCTGGCAGGGGAGGAAGCGCCGGACCCGGCCGCCTTCCGGGCCGCCTGGCAGTATGTGCACGATTATTTCGGGAAGCAGGGGGCATATAATGTAGTATGGGTATGGAGCATTGCGCAGCCGGGATCGGTAGCTGCCTATTTTCCGGGGATGCATTACGTGGACTGGCTTTGTGTGCCCTGCCGCTATATGTCCTTCAGGGCAGCCTATGCCCCTTTTCACCGGGAGCCTGTTTTCCGCTCCGGGTTGCCGGTGATGGTGCTGGAAAGCGCAGCCCCTGCTGATAGCGCTGCCGGCCGGGAAGCCCTGCTAAAGGAAGTCCTGCAGGCGGCAGACAGCGCGTACCAGGAGATAAAGGCCCTGGTATGCCATAACAGAGGCATTGACAGTAATTTGTCCAGGACGGTGATGGCCCATCGTGCATTCAGCCGCAGCGGGCCGGCAGAAAAGGCAGTTCCGCTTCCTGCCCTGGCCATGAATGCGCCGCCCGCCCCGAAACGCCGGCCGCTGCCGGATACCATTCGCGGTGTCAACTACCAGAAAGGAAGGCACTGGTACCGGAACCTGCATGCGCTGACCCGGCGCGAGATCAGGAAGGACTTTACCGCCATGCAGCAGGCCGGCATCAATACCATTAAACGCACCGGCCCCGGCGTATATGACCGGAATATACTGGCTGTGGCGGCACAGTGCAATATGAAGGTGCACTACAGCTTCAGCTTGCCGGCTGTTGCAGATATGCTAACGGAGCGTGCCAGGCTGGAAAAGGTAACGCGGGATATCCTGGCCACCGTAAAAGAGCTGAAAGACGACAGCAGCATCATTGCATGGAACATTGCGGATACCGCCTGGCAGCAGCTGGCCGCCCGCTTTTATAAGCCCGCGCTCATCTACCAGCAGGGGGCCTGTGCGGCATGGCTTGGGGAGCTGGTAGCGCGGATCAAGGCCCTGGACCCGCTAAGGCCCGTTACCATGGACGTGCGGGTAAATGGCCGGCTGGCGGATGTAATACAGCAGCTGCAGCAGGAGGCGCCGGAAATAGATGCTTTTGGGCTGATCATCCCGAATGATACTGCCGGTGTAGCGCAGATCAGCCGCCTGACAGCGCCCTGCTTTATCAGCCAGGTGTCCGTGCCCCAGTATGTGCAGCTGGAAAATAGCCGCAAAAGCGCTTTTATACGCGCCTGGCAGGACCTGGGCGACAGGGACTACCTGGCTTTTGAGGGTCTGGTGGACCACTGGGGCCGGCATAAGCCCGGTTATTATCGTTTGAGGACGTACTGGACAAAGAACAGCGCAGCCCCCGGCCTGCCGCCTGTAAAGATACTCCGGCCTGCCGCCCTTACCAGGCATAACGAAACCCTGACCTATCACGCCATCCTGTACCGCAACGGGCAATGGCAGCTGGCCGCTGCCAACCCGGAGGCCGGGCTGCGTTTTGAATGGTACCTGGTGAGAACGGACCAGTGGGGTAACCCCATGGCTATGAAGCACCTGGGCGCAGGCGCGCAGCTCCGCCTGGAAATTCCCGGCGATCCTTCCACCTGCCGCCTCTACCTGGTGGCGGCCCGGGATAATGATGCAGCCACCGCGCAGGTACCGCTCAATATCCCTGTTTTATATACAAAAAGCGCGGCCCGGGTAGAAAATCCGGCACGAAAAGTGCTAGAGTGAGTACCAAAAAAAATTTGACCATTTTATAATTTCGGGGAAGAGTACACCATATCATTTTTTATTGAAGAACCATGATATTACGGAAATACCTGCTTTGGGTGCTTCCTTCACTTTCTGTTTATTGTAATACGCCCTCATCACGCGCCATTAACCACCGGATCGTTTTTATCCAGAAGGAAGGAAAGCAATACACCCTTTACCGCAACGGGAAGCCTTTCACTATCAGGGGTGCATCCGGCTATACGCACCTGCAGCGCCTGCATAAAGCAGGCGGCAATACCATCCGTACCTGGGACACTACTAACATAGGCGCCATCCTGGATGACGCCCGGCGTCACCACCTGGCTGTGATAGCAGGCCTGCCCATGCCCGGCAGCGGCTACCTGAATCACTTTTATAAGGATACCGCCAAAGTGGGCGCGCAATACCGCGCATTTGCCCGCATAGTACGGCGGTACAAAAACCATCCTGCACTGCTGATGTGGTGCCTGGGCAATGAGCTGGGCTTCCCTTGCAAGCCCGGGTACAGCGCATTCTATAAAGCATTTAACGACCTGCTGGACATGATCCATGTTACTGATCCGGATCATCCCGTTACCACCACCCTCGCTAATTTCAATATTGTGCAGGCGCTGCTTGTAAAGTGGAAAGTGCACGGCCTGGACCTGCTGTCCTTTAACACCTTTGGTAAGCTGAAAACGCTGGACAAACAGCTGAAAAGGAATGCCTGGCTCTGGAACGGCCCTTTTGTGGTGACCGAATGGGGCGCCTATGGCCCCTGGGAATCGGCGCTCACAGCATGGGACGCACCAATTGAGAGCACCAGCACCAAGAAGGCGGAACACTACCGGGTGCTGTACCGGCACCTCCCGGTAAAGGCGCCCGGTTTCCTGGGCGCGCTGGTATTTTACTGGGGACAGAAACAGGAAACAACGTCCACCTGGTTCAGCATGTTCGATGAGCTGGGGGCAGCTACAGAAGCGGTAGGCGTAATGCAACACCTGTGGACGGGCAGGGCGCCTGAACATACCGCCCCGCAACTGGAATATATGCTGGTAGACAAGCGGGGCGCGCAGGACAACATCATGCTGGCACCCGGCACCCGGCATACCGCCGAGATACTGCTGGAGAACAGGGGGGCAGATACTTTGTCCGTACAGTGGGAAATATGGCAGGAGGACTGGTTCAGCGCAACCGGCCTGGCCCCGCTCCGCATGCCGGATACCCTGCTGGCACCTGCGGGCACTTATACAATGATGTTCAGGGCCCCGTCAAATGCAGGCCCCTACAGGATATATGTAAAGGTATGGGACGGGCACGGGAATGTTGCGACCGCCAATACACCTTTTTACGTTGTTGATTAACCATGTGAACTACTGCATGATGCGAACACCCAAGAAAGCGGCTCCGCCTTCCCGGGCAGAGCTATATACGTTACGGTTGATGATCGGGATAGGGATAGCCGGCATGGGCTATTTTCTCTACTGCCTGTTCAACCCCCTGCAGATAGGGTATGCCCCTTTTTACTGGATGCTGATGGCTGCCACCATTTTTACCTGCCTGCGCATACTGCATGAGTGGTACCATTATCTTTACATAACAGTGCCGCCAGCGCCGCCGCCGGCACGGCAGTATACCGTAGACATCTTTACCACCTTCTGCGCCGGGGAGCCGTATGCCATGATCGAGGAAACCCTGCAGGCCATACAGGCCATCCGCTACCCGCATCACACATACCTCTGCGATGAGGCCAATGATCCCTACCTGGTGGAAATATGCCGGCAGCTGGGGGTGCATCATGTAACGCGCACGGATAAACGGGATGCAAAGGCCGGCAACATTAACAATGCCTTAAGGCAGTCCGGCGGGGAGCTGTGCGTGGTGCTGGACCCGGACCATGTACCCCTGCCGGGTTTCCTGGATGCCGTTATACCGCACTTTAATAACGGGGAGGTAGGTTTTGTGCAGGTGGTGCAGGCCTATGACAACCTGCGCGACAGCCTGGTTGCCAAGGGCGCGGCCCAGCAGACCTTTCAGTTCTATGGCCCTATGATGATGACCATGAACCGCTATGGCACAGTGCTGGCCATTGGCGCCAACTGCACCTTTCGCAGAACGGCCCTGGAATCCATTGGCGGCCATGCAGCGGGCCTGGCAGAAGACATGCATACCGCCATGCAGCTGCACGCCAAAGGATGGAAGTCCGTATATATACCGGAAGTGCTTACCTACGGCCTGGTGCCCTCTACCTTGTCTGCCTACTACAAGCAGCAGCTGAAATGGGCGCGCGGCACCTTTGAGCTGCTGGTCACTTCCTATCCCCGCCTGTTCAGGCAGTTTACCTGGCGGCAGCGGCTGCATTACGGCACCATTCCTTTCCATTATTTTTCGGGCATCATCTTCCTCATCCATTTCCTGGTGCCTGTACTTTCACTGGTGCTGGACCTGATCCCGTTCCGGATGGACCTGCTGTCATTTGCATTGACAGGCCTGCCTTTTATCAGCGCTACACTGGCCATCCGGCATTTTGTGCAGCGCTGGGTAATGGGAGAAAATGAACGGGGCAACCACCTGGTAGGCGGCCTGCTGCTGATAGGCACCTGGTGGATCTATATCCTCGGGCTGGTGTATACCATCATGCGCAGGAAAGTGCCTTACATACCCACCCCGAAAGATGACAGCGAGGAGGATAACTGGCGGCTGAACATTCCCAATGCGGTCATTGCCGGGGCATCGCTGCTGGCAATCCTGTATGGCCTGTACCGGGACTGGAACCCCTATACCTGGGTAATGGCCGGCATTGCCGGTATGAACTGCTGCATTATGCTATTCAATATTGCGATCAGTCGCCAGCGCGATCTCCGGCGGCTGCGGGCACGTATGGCCGTGGTAAGGTCGGCCTTTATCTACTGGCTGCAGGTCAAGCGGCAGTTCTGGCATTTGAGGCATGGCCTGTACACGGGCATCCGCAGGTTTGCCCTGCTGTTGCTGCTGTCCGTTTCCTTTATGGCCCTTTATTTCCTGACGGGCGCATCCCGCCTGCCGGAGCCGGTGATGGCCCCGGCCAGGGAGCAGCATGGCCTGTACACGGGCATCTTCAGCCCAGCAGCGCCCGGCGTCCGCACCTCCCTGCAGCATGTATACGAGTACCAGCGCAGGTACCGCACGCATTTCAGCATCATATCACTGTACATTCCCTGGGGCGACGAGGAACGCTGTTATGTACCACGCCCGCTGCTGGACTCTATTTACGACAATGGCTCCTATCCCATGATCACCTGGGAGCCCTGGGCAGCTTTGTTCCGGCAGGCCGCCGGCCAGGAAGCGCTATCCTCCGAAAGGAAAATGCTGGCCCGGATCACCCGGGGTGCCTTTGACCGTTACCTGGTGAAGTTCGCGGAGCAGCTGCGGGACCTGCGCAAGCCTGTATACTTGCGCTTTGCACATGAAATGGATAACCCGTCGTATCCCTGGTCCCCTGCGGGAGATAACACCCCGGCGGAATTCAGGGCCGCCTGGCGCTATGTGCATGACCTTTTTATACAGCATAAGGCCTATAACGTAATGTGGGTATGGAGCCCCTGGAAGCCCGGCGCAATAGACGACTATTTCCCCGGCCATGGCTATGTGGACTGGATAGGCGTAACCTGCCTTAACTATAGCGCGCTGAACCCCGATGGTAAAGATCATACTTTTCAGCAGCTGTATGCGCCCTTTCACCGGCACCCGCTTTTCCGTTCAGGCCTGCCCGTGATAGTGGCGGAAGCAGGCTCCCTGGGGCCGCCGGGCAGCCAGGAGCAGTGGCTGAATGACGCCTTTGCTGCTGTTAAGCGGGCGTTCCGGGAAATAAAAGCCGTGGTGCTGTTTAACTCGGATACAGACAGCCATGTGCCGGGCGCGCCCGGCAGCGGCCGGCTGAACTGGAAGCTGCGCGACCAGGCCGCGTGTTTTACGCTGGCAGCTGTAAAGCACCGGGCCGGCGGCCCGCAGCCATCTTCAGAAAAGCCGGCCGCCATACCGGCCCTGGCGGTGTACGACAGCCCGGACCGGGAACGGCGGCCCCTGGCGGGCAGCATCCGCGGCATGCACTATGAAAAAGGCCGGCACTGGTACCGGAACATCCATACCCTTACACGGCGGGAAATAGCAAAGGACCTTAAAGGGATGCAGCGGCTGGGCGTAAATGTGATCCGGCGCACCGGCCCCGGCGTGTACGACCGGAATATCCTGGCCGTGGCAAAAGAGCTGCACATGAAGGTGCATTACAGCTTTCATATCCCGCCGCCGGATGCCGCCGGGAATATGCGCGCGCCGGATGCGCTGGCGCAGGAGATCATCAGCACGGTGAAAAACCTGAAGAACGACAACAGCATTATGGCCTGGAACATTGGGGATACCCTGTGGCAGCAGCTGGCCGCCCGCTTTCAGCAACCGGTATCGCTTTACCGGCAGCAGGCATATATTACCTGGCTGAAGAAGCTGCTGATCCGTATAAAGCGGGTAGACCCGCACCGGCCGGTAACCATGGACGTAAGCCTGAACAGGCGGCTGGTAGCCACTATACGCCAGCTGCAGCGGCAGCTGCCGGAAGTGGACGCATTCGGGCTGATCATTAACGGCGACACTGCGGGCATCGGGCAGCTGAAGGAGTTGAAAGCGCCCTGCTTCATCAGCCAGGTGCCGGTACCGCGTTACCTGCAGCTGCCTGCGGGAATCAGCGCCGTTTTTATTGATGCCTGGCAGGATGCCGGCGAAAGCGGGCGCCTGGCCTTTAACGGCATTGTGGACCACTGGGGAAGGTACAAGCCTGCCTACTACCAGCTGGGAGCGCGCTGGGAACGGCCCACCGGTACCGCGCTGCTACCCGAAGTGCAGATCCTGCGGCCGGCCGCGCTTACAAAGCCCGGCAACGAGCTTACCTACCATGCACTGCTGCGCCGGCAACAGCAATGGACGCTGGCAGCAGACCGAAAGGACATCAGGTTTGAATGGAGGCTGGTAAGGACCGGTTACCGCGGACAGCCGGCAACCATGGAAGAGATAGGCACCGGCCCATCCATAAAACTGAGCATACCTGAAGACCCTGCCGCCTGCCGGCTATACCTGCTGGCAACCAGGGGGAAAGAGGTAAGCACCGCACTGGTGCCGCTGCAGATAGCGGTACGGTAAAAAAGTACCGTGCTTACCCCGGGCTGGGGAGGTCCGGGGGGATTTGGCAACAGCAGGAGAATAAAAGTAAAACCCATCCTGCCAGGTGTGATCTATAAGGGAATAACATAAAAGCGGTGCAGCTGCATGGCAGCAATGCCGTATCCTACTCTTCCGGTTTATCGCGCAGCTCGGATTCCTTCAGGTATACCTTTTTCCCTTTTTCGTTCACATAATACTTGCGGTCCTTTTTATCGATATACACCGTCTGGCCGTCCGGGCCTACTTTACCCTTATATACATTATCTGTGATCCTTGAAGCGCCCTTTACCGCTACAGAGGCGGTTTTCTGGCCTATTTTCTTGCCGGTATTGCCCACCTTCTTCACCGCTGTGTCAATACCCTGCGCACGGGTTTCGGTGGCCGCCAGGGTGGCACATATGCCAAGAGCGGTCGCAAAGAGCAGGAGTTGCATTTTTCTCATGGTATTCATCACTATATTTTTTTTTAAAAGTTATTGTTCGGGGAAAACGAACCAAGAATAATGCCAGTCGCTGTTCCTGTTGGATGAATGAAAGGCCTGTAAGGTCTTCAGGACTTGGCAGGTCGTGACTGCAGCGTGATTTCAGAAAAGCGGGTTATCTTAGTAAAAAGTGTGAAACTATGGAAACCCGCTTCTCTCCTCTGCAAACCATTGTTACCGGCCAAAGAGATTATTCCTTTAAAACCCTGCTGGCGGCGTTTGAAGACCAGTTCAACGACCGCCTGTTTCCCGCCACCCCCGCTACCCTGTACGATGCTATTGATTATGCACTGGGCAACGGCGGCAAGCGGGTGCGCCCGGTGCTCTGCCTGATGGGAAACGCCCTGCTGGCGCCGCTGGAACTGGATGCTTTCCTGGCGGCCAATGCTGTGGAGCTGTACCATAACTTCACCCTGGTGCATGACGATATTATGGACCGTGCGCCCCTTCGCCGGGGCAGGCCTACCATCCACACCCGGTACAATACCTCCACCGCCATACTGGTTGGCGATACCTTGCAGCTGTATGCTTTTGAATACCTCAACTGCATGCAGGGCGTACACCGGCAAAAGGTAAGCGCCGTATTCCTGGAGGCGGCCCTGGCCGTTTGCGAAGGCCAGCAGATGGATCTGGACATGGAGCATATGCCGCTGGAAGCTGTGTGCTACCCGGACTACCTGACCATGATCACCATGAAAACATCCGTGCTGCTGGCTGCCAGCCTGCAAATGGGCGCCATTATTGGCGGCGCCGGCGAGGAAGACCAGCAGCACCTGTACGCTTTCGGCAAGAACATCGGGATCGCTTTCCAGGTACAGGATGACTACCTGGATGCCTTTGGCAATCCCGGCCAGTTTGGCAAGCAGGTAGGCGGAGATATTATCACCAACAAGAAAACCTTCCTGCTGCTGAAAGCCCGGGAGCTTTGTACGCCGGCACAGCATGCGCAATTGCAGGCACTGCTGGCCCTGCCTGCCGGGGATACCGGCAAGGTGCCCGGTGTACTGCAGCTTTACCGGGATTGCAGGGTGGATGAATGGGCCGTTCGGGAAAAGCAGCGCTTTCAGCAGATCGCGCTGCAGCACCTGGAGCAGGTAGCTGTACCGGAAGAAAATAAAAAGCCCTTGCTGGAGCTGGCGGATCTCTTGCTGAACAGGGGGCATTAGGGTGGGCTACCTTTATCCTGCTAAACTGCTCATTATGGGAAAGATTGGCGGCCTTTGATGGACGCCGCCAATGACAAAGCTGCCAGCAGCTTTCACCAGGAAAAATTACCGGACAGCGGGCAGCGCGGGGAAATGAACAGCCGTATGCCCATAGCTCAATTACGCTGCATGTATCAAAAATACAAATGTCCGCACCCATCTGATATGGTCAAAATTCACAAAACTGGATCTGTATTGTACAGTGGATTTTACCGAATATTGTGCTGGCTAAAACGTATAACATCATGCAGTTACCATTTTACAAGATCGACGCATTTACAGACAGGCTGTTTGGCGGCAACCCGGCCTGCGTGGTGCCGCTGCAGGAATGGCCGGCAGATGCGCTGCTGCAGCAGATTGCCAGGGAGAATGCCGTACCGGAAACCGCTTTTTTCATACCGGAAGGCAAGCGTTTTGCCCTGCGCTGGTTTACGCCTGACCTGGAAATGGACCTTTGCGGCCATGCCACCCTGGCTACCGCGCACGCGCTGAAAACCATCCTGCACCACCCGGAGCAGACCATTGTGTTTACCTCCCGGAGCGGCCCGTTGGAAGTAAGCGTGCACAACGGGCTGTACACCCTCAACTTCCCTTCCCGCAACCCGGCGCCTGCGCCGCTGCCGGATATTATCAGCCAGGCGCTGGACCGGCAGCCCAGGGCCGTGCTCAAGGCGCGGGATTATGTGCTGGTGTACGATTCGGAGGCAGACGTGCGTAATATCCGGATCAACCGTCCTGTCATTGACCAGATCAACCTGGACCCGGGCGGTGTGATCATTACCGCCAAGGGAGATCACTGCGATTTTGTATCCCGCTTCTTTACCACGCAATCCACCCTGTTTGAAGACCCGGTGACCGGCTCTGCGCACTGCTCCCTGATCCCCTACTGGGCGGCACAGCTGGGTAAAAAGGAAATGAGCGCCCTGCAGCTGTCCGAAAGGGTAGGCCGCCTGCACTGCGTGGATAACGGCGACCGGGTGCTTATATCCGGGCACGCCAGGACCTATGCTGTGGGCACTTTTTGGACGGAATAGAGCGGCCTGTTTCTAAAAAACGGACAGGTCTGAAAAATTTTTTCCAAAACCTGTCACGTTTCTGTGCCCTGTTTGTCTTTTCTGTGTATTTAATTTTTTAATAGCTAAAAAAGTAACAGAAAATGACACAGAGAATTGCTTTACAGGACGCTAACAAAGGTTATCTGGACGGTATGATGAAAACCGAGTTCTACCTGAGAAAATCCGGGCTGGACCTTAAGCTGCAGGAGCTGGTAAAATACCGGGTATCACAGATCAATCACTGCGCTTACTGCCTGGATATGCACCACAAGGAGGCCATCCACCACGGTGAAACAGAGCAGCGCCTGTACTCCCTTGTGGCCTGGAGAGAAACGCCTTACTATACGGACAAGGAAAGAGCTGTGCTGGCCCTGGCAGAAGCCGTTACCAACATCAGCCAGGAAGGGGTAAGCGACGAAGTATTCAATAATGTGGCCGCCTTCTTCACCAAAACGGAAATAGCGGACCTGGTAATGGCCATTGCACAGATCAATGCCTGGAACCGCCTGAATGTAACCTTCTGCACCATACCGGGCGGATATGAAGTAGGGTCTATATGAGCTACATGATGGTGGAGAACGGGCGCAGCCAGGCCAGGGGGATCATGCTTTAAAAGACATCGCCGCCTGGCGCCGGCCCTGCCAGGTTTTGAAAAACCTGGCAGGGCTGTACGTCTACTCGGTTTCAAACCCATACTTCCGGTATACGGCTTTTGCTGCCGGGCTTACCAGGAAGTCCATAAAATCGCGGGCTGCCTGCGGGTGGGGCGCTTTTTTCAGCCGTCCTGCCACGTAGGTGGCCCGTATGTTTTCCTGCTCCGGGATGCGCACTACCTCTACAGGGTGGCCCAGCAGCTGCTGGTAGTGCGCTTCGGAATACCAGACCGGCCCGGCGTCGGACTGTTGATAGAGGATGCGCATGGGCGTTTGCCGGTGATGGATCTGGGTAAGATAGGTGCTGCTGTCCTGCACCTTGGTATCCATGATCTTTGCTTTTAGCGCTTCGCCGCCGGCCTTTACAAAGGCCGCTGTGATCTGCCGGCCAATGCCTTCCCAGGCCGGATTGGGCATGCTTACGCGCAGTGCATCCCTGCCCAGGTCTGCCAGCCTGCGGATATGCATGGGATTGCCCTTTTGCACCAGGATGGCCAGCTTGTTCCAGGCATAGGTGGCCGTGTCACTGAACCAGGTCTGCATTTGCGCCATGCGCGCCTTGCCGGCCGTGTACACATCCGGCTGCAGGCTGATGCGCAGGTTGCCGATGGTGATAGCGCCGCCGGCCACCTGTTGGGCCAGTATGCCTGGAGGCAGGGTTTCCACGAATATGCGTCGGTATTGCGGGTGCGCTTTCCTGAAAGCTGCCAGCAGCTCGTCGATGCACATGAACTGGTTGCCCGCAAAGAATACCACCAACTGCGGATCATTGATATCGCCATACAGGTCCGGCACATTGTCCACGCCGGGAATGGTGAACATTACCTCGCTGTGCGGCGGCGTGTTCCAGGGCGGGTCAAAACGGTGATCCTGAGCATGGGCAATAGTTGTAGTCAGCATCATCAGGATGCCATACAGGAATGTTCTTTTCATGGTGATGTATGGTTGGTTTAAGGTTTAATAACAGACCAGCCCTGCGCCTGGCGGATGATCAGCTCCCCGTTGCCGCTGGGCACAATGGCAATAAAATCATACAGCTGTTTGCGGGACAGCTTTCTTTCCTTCAGCGTGTTGTTGCACTGCGCTACGATCACGCCTTTTTTCACCAGGTCTTTCAGCGCCGCTTCATACGGGCTGCCCATGAGGTAGGCGTCGGTGCCGCCGCTGAAGGCCACCAGCTCTACGGTTATTTTCCCTGCAAGGCGCGGATCAGTAAGCGCATTATTGATATTGCGGATGGCCTTTTCAATGATCTTCGGGTTGTTGGTGTCCAGCTGGTAAATGGCCTGGTACGCCGGTTGCATGGCGGTAGCCCCGCTAAATGCGCGGTTCTTTTTCAATGCCTGTTCTGCGGTTTGCGCATGCGCGGTGATGGCAAGCGCCAGGCAAAGCAGCGCCAGTGATAATTGTTTCATTCGTCAGTTTTTAGCATTTAAAATGGGTGTAAAAGGTCCGTACTTGTGCTGGCTGGCCGGGAAGGTATCCGTATAGGGGCCAAAGGGAAAATCCACCGGCTTCTTCTGGATATGCTTCCAGTCCATGCTTTGATCCTTATGCGGGCGGGGCTGGCTGTTCACAAAGGCCGCCACATCCCACGCTTCTTCATCTGTGAGCTGCGGGTTGTGGTAGTCTGTGCCAAAGGGCATGTTGTTTTGCACAAAGCCTGCAAAGTTGCCCAGGCGGTACAGCCCTGCGCCATCGTTGTAGCTGTGCGGCCCCCACAGCGGCGGATAGGTGTAGCCGTAGCCTTCGGCGTTGCGTTGCCCCTGGCCCTGGCTGCCGTGGCAGGACTGGCATTTGGCGTTGTATACGATCCTGCCTGCAGCAGGATCGGCTGCGCGGTCCAGGTACTTCGGCTTTTTAATGCCGGTGCCGCCCCTTTTTGCGCCTTTGGGCACATCGCTGCCCAGCCATTGCATATAGGCGTAGATGGCCTGCATTTCGCGGGTGCTGCTGTCCAGCGGCTGGCCGTTAAGGCTGCGCTGCAGGCAGTCGTTAATGCGCGCGTAAATGCTCTGCACACTGTTGTTGCGGGCGCGGAACTGCGGGTAGGTAGCGTACACCCTGCCGAAGTTGTTGCCATAAGGCCGAGTGCCGCCATCCAGGTGGCAGTGCTGGCAGTTCATGCCGTTGGTGATCTGCGCTACGGAGCCTTGCGGCCCCAGGTACCGCGCGGTATTGGCGATCAGCTCATGCCCGTAGGCGATCAGCCTGCCGCTGTCGCTGTAGGCCGGTATCTGGGAAGCATTGGGGCCGCGCCATACGGTATCTACCGGCCGGGAGGCCATCCAGGCGGCGAACTGCCGCGCCGCTTCCCGCCGCCTTTTGCAGGCCCGGATGCTTTTGTCCGCCACTACAACGGCAATGATGGCCAGTAACATTACAGGGAACCAATGTTCTTTCATGGAGGGTCTTTTTAATGGTTGGTCTTTGTAGTTGAATGATTGCGATGTAAAAGTAGAAAGCCGTGCAGTGCGGGGGAAATGAACCCTTTTTATGCGGCATAACCATATGTTATTAAATGAATTATTTTGGGTCAGGCAACCCTTTACCTGTAAACCGCATTTATACTGATATAAACCATTTGGCAGCCAGTAAACAGCTCATGCAGTTATCGGAATTAATCAAGCAGGCAAAACGGGGCAGCACCGCTGCGCAGCAAGGTATGTTCGACCGGCTGGCAGACAGCATGCTGATGGTTTGCCGGCGCTATGTCAAAACGCGGGAGGATGCAGAGGAGCTGATGCTGGATGGCTTTTACAAGTTCTTTAAAGCGCTGCCGGCTTTCCAGTACCAGGGAGATGCGACATTGTATGCCTGGCTTAAAAGGATCATGATCAACGAATGCCTGATGTTCCTGCGCAGGAAGAACGCGTTTGTGATCGTGTCGGAAACTGCAGCGGAGGACATGCCCCTGGAAGCGGATATACTGGACCAGCTGTCTGCAGCGGATATCTTTAACCTGGTGGTGCGGTTGCCCGCCGGTTACCGCACAGTGTTTAACCTGCATGTGATAGAGGGCATGCATCACGGGCAGATAGCGGAGCTGCTGGGCATTTCGGAAGGCACTTCCAAATCCCAGCTAAGCAAGGCAAAAGCCTTATTACAAAAAATGCTGGCGCACAAAAATATTGCGTATGTCAAACGGAGCACACAATGATGCCTTTCCCTGGAAAGACCGGCTGGAAGGGCTGGAAAGCCTGCCGGGAGAAGCCCTGATGGATAAGACGGCTGCATGGGAAAAGCTCAGCAGCCGGCTGCACGGAAAGAAACGCCGGCGGTATGCAGCCTGGTACTGGCCTGCTGCGGCAGTAGTGTTGCTGGCTGTGCTGCTGCCCCGGATGTTTGTGCATCAGCAAAATGACGCGCCAACAGCGCCGCCGTCTTTGCCACTGCCTGCGCCGGTTAAAAATGCAGTGGTGAAAGCGCCGCCTGTAACACCGGCTGCACCTGCGGCCAGCGAACCGGCCATCAAACAACCTGCGCTCCTTCCGCATCCTGATACAGCAACAGGGGAGGCACTGGCAGCCATTCCCCCTGCTGCTGACACCCTGCGGTCCCCGGCCAGCCGGCCCATACTATCCCTTGACTCCATGCTGGCAAGGGTGACCACTACCCCGGTAAGGAAAAAGATGCGGGTAGTGCATATCAATGAGCTGGATGCTGCTGCCGCCGGCCAGGCGGCAGACATGGAATACAAACCATTTAAAATAAAATTCAACAACCCTTCCGGCTTTGCCAGCCAGACAATCGTCAACAGCACTGCGCAGCCGGAACGATCTTCCAAAAATTAACAGATGAAAAGAGCGATCTACTTGCTGATGCTTGCTGCAGGCATCACCGGGCAGGCCCATGCCCAGGATAACCGCACCCTTACCAATGAAGCGCAAACATTCGAGCTGCCGGACAAGGCGGTGAGCAGGCGCTTTCTTGTGGAGCTGGACAAGGGCAACAAGATGCAGCTGGAACTGGCAGCCATTGCCGACCTGGACCGCATAGGCAATATTGATTCCCTGGTAAAAGTGTTCCTGCAGGACATGGCGCCTTTCCGGGATTCTCTTTCCGACGAGCTTTCCTATAAGCGTATTGACTATGTAGTGGACGCTGCAGACAGGAAAAAGGTGCGCTTCCGGCAGTTCACGCCTTACAGCCACAGCTACGTGGTAGAACGGGGAGATGCTGCAGCGCTGCGGCTGGAGCAGGATTCCATCCACCTGCTGGGTGTTCTGCCGGCTATAGGTAAAAAAGGCGGGCCGCATCATTTCCGTATCAGCTTTTTCATGAACCGGTTTGATGAGCTGGCCGCTTATGCAGACGGGCGGCTGCAGGAAAAAGCCCGCATTATCCGGGAAAAGGAAAGCAGCCCCTGGGTAAGAGGTAAGGACGGGCGGATGTACCTGAAAGCCGATCAAAGCATTTCGGGAAAGCAGACCAAAGGTTATTTTAATGCGCCGGATGATTTCCTGGGTTTTAACCTCGGTGTAGGTATCCAGAATTACAAGAACTATTTTTCTCCTTCTGTAATGCTGGGCACCGTTGCTTTTTTCAGCGACAAATCAGGCCGTGTAATTAAGCAGTATGAGGTAGGCCTTATATTTGAGACCAACTTTCTATTTGCCAATGATAGCACCGGCAATCGGAAAACATATACTAACAGCTTCCTGACGCTGATATGCGGAATGGGGCCCGCCAGGGAAGGAGGTAAGGGCAAGGAGCCCTACCTGGACTTTGTGATCTCCCTGGGCTACCTGATACGCCGGGACGGGGAGTTTTTTGAGAAGAACACGTTTCGCCTGGGCACCGGCCGTCTCTCGCTGTTCAGTGGCAAGACCAAGATAGAGCCGGTACTGTATTTTCATGACCTTTTCAGGAGCGTAACGCCGGGTATACGGCTCATGCAGAGCTTTTAAGCAAGCAGGGATGCCATGCCGCCATGCATGGCATCCCTGCTCTTACAGCAGCTGCCTAACGGGCAGCTGCTACGGTGTACACGCCCCTGTCTGCCTTAATGTGAAGCCTTTTCAGCATGGCCGGCGCATCAAAGCCTTCTTTCCTGTAAGCTGCCTGTACGGCCGCCCTGGCTTTATCCAATGCTTCCCGGCTTTCCCACTGCGCTACCGTTACACATACCAGGTTGCCTTCCCCGTCTGTATACTCATACGCCGCATCCTCTATGAAGCCGGGCAGCTGCTTAATAAAGTTGCGGTTGATGCGTGTTCTTTCAAGGAACTCTTTCTTCCCTGCAGCGGGTACAAGGAACCTGTCAATAAAGTATACCGCATCCGGGCGAGGCTTGCTATTGCCAAGCGAAGCCAGGTTCTCCGGCAATACTTCCAGCTGCTGCAAGAAGCCTATGGCATCCGTGAGCACCTGTGTGCTGATGATCTTGCCGTTTTTCAGCTCATATACCGCTATGCCGGTGTTGCGGACCTTTTTGCCTGTAGGGGCAAAATTCCGGAACTGCCCGGTATGGGTAGCTTCGATATGCCATTTAACGGCCACCTTATCATCTTCTGCAATGATCTCGTCAATGTTCCATTGTATGTCCGGCAGGCCTTTCAGCACGGGCGCTACCTGCGCCATAAATCCTTCCGGGCCTTTTTCTCCCTGCGCGCCGGTATAATCCGGGGATACATACTCCTGTAATAAGGCAGGGTTCCTTTTATTCAGGCATTGTTCGTACACGTTGCGTACTGTTTCCTTGTTCTTCTGAGCGGTAGTCATTTTATCCTCCTTTTTTTTGTGCTTTGGATAGCGGGATGCTGCGCTCCCCGGGACTGTACGCCGTAATGCAGCAGCAGTGCGGCCAGCAGCAGGGACAACGGGATAGATATGTATCTCATAGCATTGATTTTCCACAAAATTAGCGCGGAGGTAAAAGGTAGAATTGTAAAAAATCATTGATCTGCCTTCCTGGCTATCCATAAGGAGTCGTAGCGGCGGTGGAATCTGAAATGATTTGACGTCAGCACCCGGTTTTTGATAACATAGGTAGGTCCCAGCTCATCACGATCTTCATAGTAATCGTGAAAGGCGATAAATCCGCCCGGAACAATTTTGGAAGCATAGAGATCAAAATCGGCGCTGCATCCTTTGATGGTATGATCACCATCTATAAACAGCAGGTTGATCCTGTTAAAATCTTCATGGAACTGGTACGAGTAGCCGTGCTTTATGATGATCTTTTCAATGACGTCCAGCGCTTCCATGTTATTCCTGAATGACACCAGCAGGTCTTTGTCGCCCTTTTTTTCAATGTATAGCGCCCGGCTGCTATCCTCAGGGGCAGTATCTGCATTGAATGGGTCAATAGCATAGACGCTGCCGGAGGCGAGCCCTTTTGCAAGGCAGTAAGTGCTTTTCCCCTGCCAGCTCCCGATCTCCACTACTGTAGCATGGCGGGGAAGCCGGCGTGCCGTGCTGTATAGCCCAATGGCCTCCTGGTCGGTCAGCCAGCCATCCAGGTTGCGGAATGGGCGGATCTTCCTTAAGATGGATCTTTCTCTTAGCTGCTGGAACATTACAGGACAATAGGTTTGGTTGTTCTAAATATACTGTTGTTAGTACACCACTTGGTCATGGCTGAGAACAATTTTCGTATTGATAACCGGGCCGCTCAAAATTGAGCGGCTCTTTTACTTGGCAGATAGCCATTTTCACCCCATGTACCCCTACGTGTACCCCAAAAATAAAAAAGCCTCACAAATCATTGATTTATAAGGCGTCTTTTTTATTGCTGGTAGCCTCGACAGGAATCGAACCTGTATCTGGAGCTTCGGAAACTCTTATACTATCCATTGTACTACGAGGCCATATTTTTCCTCCTGCCTGGTCCTAACCGGGCTGGAAAGGAAGGCAAAACTAAGGTTTTAGCGCTGAATTACAAAACCATTTCTACATGCCCAGGTTACTCTTGAAGATCTTCACCGCAATGGCCAGCAGGATCACCCCGAAGAACTTGCGCACCACCATCAGCCCGGCTTTGCCCAGTATGCGCTCTATCCAGTGCAGGGAGCGCAGCACAACGAAGATGATCACCAGGTTCAGCAGGATGCCCGCCAGGATGTTGTACTCGCCGAAGTTCGCTTTTAAGGACATTATGGTGGTGAGCGTGCCGGAACCGGCTATCAGCGGGAAGGCAATAGGCACCACGCTGCCCGTTTTGGTATCGCCCTCGCTGCTTTTGAAGAACTCGATGCCCAGGATCATTTCCAGCCCTATTACAAATATCACGATGGAACCGGCCACGGCAAAGGAATGCACGTCCACGCTCATCAGTTTCAGGAAAGGCTCGCCCACCAGCAGGAAGCCCACCATCAGGAAGCCTGATGCCAGTGTAGCCTTGCCGGCGTCTATATGCCCCAGCTTCTCCTTGAGCGATATAAGCACCGGTATGGAGCCTACAATATCTATAACGGCAAACAGGGTAAAGGTAATGGCCAGGATCTGATCAATGCTGAACATGCAGATGATATATTTTATACAAATATAATTTATTATATGATTGTCTATAGTATGTTAAAAAGTTGCTTATTGCCCTGCTATTCCCTTTCTTTGTTCAGTAAGTACTGGACGTCACATGATAATTGATTAGCATATGACTGAAGATATTATTATCCAGATCAGTAACAAGATCAAGGAAAAGCGGAAATCGAGAGGCATTACCATACAAGAGCTGGCAGACAGGGCTGATGTTAGTAAAGGGCTGATCTCCCAGATTGAGAATAACCGTACGGTACCTTCCCTGCTGGTGTTAATCAATATTATCAAGGCCCTTAGCCTGGACATGAACGAGTTCTTTCATGAAATAGGCCAGCAGCAGCAAAGCAGCAAGATTATCATTAAAGAGGCAGCAGCCTACCAGCCCATAGAGAAAGAAGCGGCCAAAGGTTTCCTGTACAAGCGCGTGCTAAGCAAAAGTATAAAGCATTATCCCGTGGATATTGTGATACTGGAGTTGAAAAAGGGCGCCCGGCGCCACAGCATGGTGAAAACAGATGCCTATGAATACAAGTACATCCTGCAGGGGACTGTAGAATACCAGATCGAGGACGAAAAGCATGTGCTGCACGCCGGCGACTCCATATTTTTTGACGGCCGCCTGGGGCATAAGCCGGCCAATATAGGCGAGGACGATGCCAAAATACTGGTGGTGTATTTTTTCCTGGAAAGCGGGAGCTAATGTGCATATTTGCACATCCGCACATCATTCATTCATCCCCAACACTTCCACTTTCCCGTCCTTTATATGCAGGCGCGCTATGCGCCCGTACTCTACCCGCAGGTCGAATGATCTTTCCAGGGGAATATTGCCGGCATGGGCCAGCAGGGAGCGGATTACGCCGTGGTGGGTAACCAGCGCCACATCCGTTTGCAGGGCCGTTATTTCCCGGAATATTTCCAGGCTGCGGGCGTACAGGTCTGCATAGCTTTCACCGCCCGGCACGCGGGTATATACGTAATTATCCATCCAGGCCTGGAGGGCGTCGGGCCCCAGGTCGTCCCAGCGCTGCATTTCCCAGTCGCCGAAGTTCAGCTCCTTCAGCCGGTGGTCAACGGTAAAGTTATCTTCAAACAGGAAACGGGCCAGCTTGCTGCAGCGTTGTAACGGGCTGGCGTATACGGTCAGTGGTTTGGCCGGCAGCAGTTGCTTGATGCGGGCGGCTTCTTCGGCAAAGGTATGGGCCACGTCCAGATCAGAAAATCCGTAGCAGGTGCCTCTTTCAATGGCCGGCGTGGTGTGCCGGATCAGGTATATTTCCATTCCACGATGCAAAAGCACAAATATACAACTGTTTCGGCAACCTGCTGAACAGCGCCCAGGCAGTCGCCGGTATAGCCACCTATCCAGCGGCGCATCAGCCGGCTCATGTAAGCGCGCGCCAGCCACAGGGCCGGCAGCAGCAGCAGCCACCGGTATTCCCGGAGCAGGAATACCGCCGCCAGCAGGGGCAGCAGCCCGAACATGCCGGCCAGGGCCAGCTCCGCCCCGGTAATGCCACCGGACACCGGCCTGGCCTTGCTGTCCTCCTGCTCCCGCACATAAGGATGGGTGTAAATGATGGTAACGGCTGTAAAACGGCTGAGCGGCTGGGCCACGGCAATGGCTGCCAGGGCCGGCAGCAGCGGCAGGGATTGGAGGGCGTAAAATTTCAGCAGCATAAGCAGCAGGAGGCCCAGCATGCCAAAGGTGCCGATACGACTGTCCTTCATGATCAGCAGTATCTTTTCTTTGGTCCAGCCGCCGCCAAAGCCGTCGCACATATCGGCAAAGCCGTCCTCGTGGAAAGCGCCGGTGGTCCAGATGCCGGCTGCCAGGCATAGCAGGATGCCTATGTTCCAGGGCGCAATCAAGTGCGCGCCGTACAGCACCCCGCACATGACAGCGCCGGTGATCCAGCCTATAAAAGGCAGGTAGCGGGTGGCCCGGCTCAGCAGGCCGGTAGCATGGTGCATGTGACGGCCCACCGGTATGCGTGTGTAGAACATGATAGCGGTGAGCAGCAGTTGCCATTGTTGTTTCATAGATCCTGTATCTTGTTTCCCCTCTTATTTTTCCTCCCTGCCAGATACCTGTGCATCAGTAAAGCTGGCCATATGCTGCAGGAAGGCGGTGGCGCACTGTATGACCGGCATGGCCATAGCAGCGCCGGTGCCTTCTCCCAGCCGCATGTCCAGCTGCAGCAGGGGAGCCGCCTGCAGGTGCTGCAGCATGGCCCGGTGCCCCTTTTCGTGGGAGCAGTGCGAGAAAATGCAGTAGTCCGTAACAGCGGGCTGCAGCCGGTGTGCGGCCAGCAGGGCGGCGGTAACAATAAACCCGTCTATTACTACGAGCATGCCCAGGGCAGCTGCCTGGAGCATGGCGCCGCAAAGCATGGCTATCTCAAAGCCGCCATAGGTGGCCAGCGTTGTTTCCGCATCAGCAGGGATACCATGGCGGTTCAGCGCTTCCTGCAGGATGACCGTTTTGCGCGCTACCTGCTGCGGCGTGCCGCCGGTGCCTGCGCCTGTGCAGTCCTCTATGGGCAGGCCGGTAAAGCAGCTCATCAGCAGGGAGGCGGCAGCGGTATTGCCAATGCCCATTTCACCAAAGCCGATGGTGTTGCAGCCCTGTTGCCGGATGTACTGTATTATTTCTGCGCCGGCCTCCATGGCCTTTCTACACTGCTCTGCGGTCATGGCGGGCTCATGAAGGTAATTGCGGGTGCCGTAGCCTATTTTCCGGTCGTTCAGCCTGGCATGGGCCGGGAAAGCATGGTTCACGCCGGCATCCACTATTACCAGCTCTATCTGCAGCTGCCGGCACAACGCATTGATGGCGGCGCCGCCCTGCAGGAAATTGTACACCATCTGCGCGGTAACGGCCTGCGGATAGGGATTGACCAGCCCCTCTGCCGCAATGCCATGATCCCCGGCAAATACGGCAATGGTAGGCTGAACGATGGCGGGCTCCAGCGTTTGCTGTATCAGGCCGGCCTGCAGGGCAATGGCTTCCAGCCGACCCAGCGACCCGGGCGGCTTGGTCTTCTGGTCTATTTTTTCCTGCAATGCGGCAGTGAGTGTACGGGAGAGGGGAGATACCTTTATCATGTGCAAATATCTGGATGTGCGACATTGCATACCTGCACATCCGCATATTATTTAATTGTTACCGGTATGCCGGACACCATCAGTACCACTTTTTCCGCGTGCCGGGCAATGTATTGGTTGGTCCATCCCTGGAGGTCGGTAAACTTGCGGCCTGCTTCCGTTTCGGCATGTACGCCCATACCGATTTCATTGGTCACCATGATCAGGGTGGCATTCTTGTTCACAAGGGCGTTTACTTCCTGCTGGATGCTGTACAGGGCGGCATCCACCTCCTGCTTGTGCTGCAGGAAGAAATTGGTGAGCCACAGGGTTACGCAGTCTATAACGGCCACCCGTCCTTCCAGCGGCAGCAGGCTTACATACAGCTGCTCTTCATAGTTGGTCCATTCGGGGCCACGGTCCTGCCGGTGACGGCGCACCCGTTCCTCAAAATCATTGTCCCATATCCTGGCAGTAGCTACGTATACCGGCTCGGGCGACAGTGATAGCGCCAGCTCCTGTGCATAGCTGCTTTTCCCCGAGCGGGCGCCGCCTGTTATTAAATGGATCATGGATGTATCCTTACTGCCTTTATCCTTCTTTCTATTAGCGCAAACCCGGCAAAGAAGATGGCGCCGTATACCACGTTGCCAATGAACATATATTTCATATAGGGAACGGCCATTGCATAGCACCGGAGCAGGCCGCTGGCGTCTTTCGTATACAGCTCCCCGGTAGAAGGGTCTGTGCATCCCCCCAGCCACACGCCAAAGTCTGTGATCAGCCAGTGCGCCAGCGCGGCAGCAGCCGCTGCCATCACGATATTCCCGATGTTCACTTTTTTGATGATCAGCCTTCCGGCCAGTACCATGGCGGCAAAGCCCAGGTAGGTCCATGCCCAGCCCCGGTACAGTAATCCGCCCTGCGAAAATTCCGGGTAAAATAGCTGCTGCACGACCATATCGCTGATAAAAAGCGTGAGCAGCGGGAATGCATAGGATTTCCAGTTACTGTTAAAATAAGCGCCGGCAAACAGCGCCATTGCGCCAACAGGCGTAACGTTGGAGTAAGGCGTTACCTGTCCTTCGCCCAGTACGCGCAGTATACCGGCCACCAGGACAAAGAGCAGCAATACGCTGAAACGAGGGTTCAGATCTTTAAGGGACATGATATAATTGTTTAATGTGCGAATGTGCAGATGTGCAAATGATATCCGCACATCTGCACATCCGTAATTTATAAATTAATTGTTACTCCTGTCATAAAATTAAATTTCCGTGCATTGTACCCTCGTACATCAAAGTACTGCTGGCCGGTAATGTTCCGGAGATCCGCGAATATTTTCAGCTGCGGGATGGGCCTGTATTCTGCGTAAGCGCCCAGGGTATAGTAATCGCCCAGCACAAACGGCGCGGCCCCGAAAACGCTTTCCCACCTGCGGCTGACGTACTTGTACTGCGCGCTAGCATACAGGGCTGGTGTAAGCTGGCAGCCCAGCTCGGCGTTCAGCGCATGCCGGGGCCGGCGGTACAGGTTGTAGTAGCTGGTATCCTGCTGTTCCACCTTCCCGTTCACGTAGGTGTAGTTCAGGTTCAGGCTCAGCGCCCCGGTAATGTTCCAGCCGGCTTCCAGCTCACCGCCATAGGCCTTCTGCTTGTCGGCATTGATGTACAGGCTCCGGAAGGTAACGGGATCGGTGTAGAAGATGATCAGGTCGCGGGTCTCGCGGTGGAAGCCCACCACGCGCAGGTTCACCCGGTTCTGCCATAAAGCGCCCTGGTAGCCCGCTTCGTAGTTAATGGAAGATTCGGGCAGCAGGTCCTTATTACCGTATTCTGCATACAGCTGGTACAGGGTAGGCACCTTGTAGGCAGATGAGATGTTGATGAACAGCTTGTGCCGGTCATTGAGCAGGTAGGAGGGATTAAAAGAGATGGTCTGGTTATTCCCGTAAATATTGTGATAGTTGAAACGGCCGCCAACTTCCAGGTTAACCCCGCCTACATTGTGCAGCAGCAGCGAGGCATAGTGGCTGAACTGCCGGGTGTGGGCGCTGTCCGGCGATATTTCCGAAGGCGGGTATGCTGCATATTCATCCATGTACAGGCTGTACTGCTCCGTATTGGAAGTGCGGAACTCTGCGCCGGTCACCAGCTGCAGCTCGCGGGTCACGTCCCAGTTCAGGTAGGTTTCCAGCTGGTGGGTGCCGGAAATGAAACGGCCGTCGGAATACCTGGTAGGAAAGGATGATTTGGGAATATAGCCGGAGTCGTTGGTGAGCCGCCGTTTGTTCCGCTGGTAGCTGTATACCAGGGTCCAGCTGCCCTTGTTAAAATTGAAGCGGCTGCTGAAAGCGTTCAGCAGGTACCTGTTGTGCAGGTTGTAATCCTCGTCATCGACAAAGGCGGCTTCATCCAGGTCAGCGCGATAGTTGCTCCAGTTCACCAGGTATTGCAGCTGCCAGCGGTCCGTTACCTGCAGGCCGGCTTTGGCAAATACGCTGTGGCGTTTAAAGCCGTCCTTGTCAAAGCCGGTGGCTGCAGTGCTGTCATAAGCGGCGGAAAATCCGCCGGTGCGCTTGTACTGGTAGCCGGCCAGGTAGGAGAGCTTTCCAATACGGCCATTCACGCCGGCGCCGCCCTGCCAGGTATCGTAGCTGCCATAGGCGCCGTTGGCGCTGACGCCGATCTTTCTATCGCCCGGCTTTTTGGTGATGATATTGATCACGCCTGCCACCGCATCGGAGCCGTACAGGGTAGACTGGCTGCCCCTCAGTATTTCAACCCGTTCTACCAGGGTTACGGGAATGAAGTTCAAGTCAAAGGCGTTGGATATCTGGGAGGCATCATTTACCGGAATACCGTCTACCAGTATCAGCGTGTTGCCGGTGGCGGCGCCCCGCATATATACGTCCTGGTTAGTGCCCGGCGCATTCTCTGCACCGTTCACTACCAGCCCGGCCTGGTTGTTCAGGATGGAGGAGAGCGGCTTGCCGCTGTTCCTTTGCAGGTACTCCTGCGAGAGCACGGTGACCACCTTGCCGGATTCTCCCGCCTTGCGGGCAAACTTGGTGGCGGTCACCACGATCTCGTTGAGCTGGTTGGCACGGGCGGTATCCTGGGCATGGGCCGCAGTGCCGGCCGCCAGGATGGCAAAGGTGGAAAGAAAAATGTAAAAATTCCTGCGCATAAATTCCAATAAAGGATTGAAAGATGATACAATATGCGCTGCGGGAGATTGTAAAAGAAAAGAATACAGGCACCATACAGGTGCTTACATTCCTGGCCTTTCACCCGAAAGCGCTTGAATGACAATGATGCACCTGGCAGGTCTTCTGACTTTCCTGCTCCCGGGCCGCCTTCCCATCCGCACCGGTGTTCCGGTGCAAACAGTGGCGTAGATGGCCTGGAAAACGCTCCGTACGGCTATAGCCAATACGGATGCAGGATTACAGCTACGGGGATAGTTCCGGATTCTCACCGGATTCCCATTTTAATCCGCCGGAGGGCGGAACCAAATGCGAGGCAAACGTAAGAAAAAAAATAATGATGTGCAGATATGCGAATATTCAGATGTGCAAATGTTCTGGTTCGAGGCAATCCATTTGCACATCTGCACACTTGCAGATCCGCACATTAACCAGGCATCCTCGATATATACCTGTCCATTTCCTTTATCTGGCTTACGATCTGTGCGGTGGTAGGTTTCTGTGCCTTGGCGCGGCGGAAGAAATCCTTGGCGGATCTGAAGTCGCGGCGGCTCATGGCAATGGAAGCCAGGGTAAGCAGGGCGGCTGCAGTGTTCTCTTTATCCGGCAGGCCCATTCTTACGGCTTTCTTCAGGTTCTGGTCTGCTGTTTTCAGGTCGTTCTTCTGGTAGGCAATGGTGCCCAGCTGGAAATACTGCATGCCCTCGTATTCCTTCATGGGGCTGCCGCTTTTAATGCTCTGGCGGATGGTGGCTTCCGCTTTGTCCAGGTCCTGGTCATACATGGCCAGGTTGCTCTGCATGAAATAGTATACGGAACGGATGGGCTTATACAGCAGCTTGGGAAAGGCCACCTTGTTCATCAGGGCCATGGCCTTTTCCACATCACCGGCTTCTACAGCCTCCTGCACCAGCCGCATGGGGCCGAACATAAAATGGGTGACCAGACATATAACGGCTACCAGCAGCGGAATGGTGGCTTCCCACCAGCCTACGGTAAATCCCAGCGCAATGCCGCCCAGCAATAATAAAATACCGATCGGTAAACGGTATAGAATAAAGAAATTAAATGCTTTCATCCGTACTACTTGATTTTTTTACGGGTCGGATGGAACCTCGCACGGCATCTTCTGCAGGGAAGGGAACCGTGCCCGGTTTCATACTATTAAATCCACAGAGGGGGCAAAGATAGGGAAAAATAGTTGGCGGTTTCAGCCCCGGCAGGTTTTAAAAACCCGCAAAAAAATGATGAGCGGGCTTGCATGGAAGGTGGATAATTCCGTACCTTTGAAACATCAGATGATATGATGAGCAGACTACCTGTTATTAAACGGCACAGCCTGGCTGATGAAGTGGCGCAACGCCTGCAGCAGCAGATATCCCTGGGGCAGTACCAGCCGGCAGACAAGCTGCCGCCGGAGCCGGCGCTGATGCAGGAATTTGGCGTAGGCCGCTCCACCATCCGGGAAGCCGTGCGCATACTGGCCAATGCGGGCGTGCTAAGGGTGCAGCAGGGGCTGGGCACCTTTGTAGAAACCGCTACGGACGCTGCAGAGCCGCTGTCGCAACGCCTGAAGCGCGCCGAACTGAACGACCTGGTGGAAGTGCGGCAGCTGCTGGAGCTGAAGATCGCCCAGAAGGCGGCCCTGCACCGGACAAATGCCGATATTGAAAAGATGCAGGGCTTCCTGCAGCTGCGCAATGAACGGGCGCAGGCCAATGATGTGGAAGGCTGCATTCAGGCAGACATCGACTTTCACATCAGTATTGCCGCCGCTGCGCAGAATGCGATCCTGGCAGACCTGTACGGCACGGTGGCCCGCCACCTGAAAAAGCAGTTTACCACAATGCATACCACCACCCGGCCTTTCCGGGAAACCCAGCACTTGCATCAGCAGCTGCTCAGGAGCATCATAGACCAGCAACCTGAAAAGGCCTGGGAGTGCGTAGCCCGCATTACGGAATATATAGTGAAAGGTGAAAAGTGAATGGTGAAGGATTGCGTTATGTTCTACTTCCTGCCCATTCACCCTTCACTATTCATCCATTCACCCTTCACCAACTTGAACTTATGGAAACGGAAACAAAAGACACAACAGCAGCCATACCGTCCCCGGCGCAGGACGCGGCGGAAAAAACGGTTTTCTCTGTATTACTGGCCCTCAGCTTTTCGCATTTGCTGAATGACACCATCCAGTCCCTGATACCGGCTATTTACCCGGTGGTAAAGGATTCCCTGCACATCAGCTTTACGCAGGTGGGACTGATCACGCTTACTTTCCAGATGACCGCTTCCATACTGCAGCCCCTGGTAGGGTTGTATACCGACCGGCATCCGCAGCCCTATTCCCTGGCCATTGGCATGGGCTTTACCCTTACGGGGCTGATCTGCCTTTCACTGGCGCACAGCTTTTACATTGTGCTGGTAGCTGTAGCGCTGGTAGGCATGGGTTCAGCCGTTTTTCACCCGGAGTCTTCCCGGCTGGCCTACATGGCTTCCGGCGGGCGGCATGGCATGGCGCAGTCGCTTTTCCAGCTGGGCGGCAATGCCGGCAGCTCCCTGGGGCCTTTGCTGGCAGCCATGATCATTGTGCCCTTCGGCCAGTTCAACGTGATCTGGTTCTCCCTGGCCGCCCTGCTGGCCATTGTGGTGATGCTGCAAATAGCGGGCTGGTACAAGCAGAACCGGCACCGGGCAAAACCCAAACGCCGGGTGGCGGACGATACGCTGCCGGCATTGCCAAAGGCTAGGGTGGCATTTGCCCTGCTGGTATTGCTGGTGCTGATCTTCTCCAAGTACTTCTACATGGCTAGCATGACCAACTATTATACTTTCTACCTGATAGACAAGTTTCACGTAACGGTGCAGAGCGCGCAGGTATACCTGTTCATTTTCCTGTTCTCCATTGCGGCCGGCACTTTCATCGGCGGGCCGGTAGGCGACCGCATCGGCCGCAAGTACGTGATCTGGATCTCCATACTGGGCGTGGCGCCGTTCACGTTACTGCTGCCGCATGTGGGGCTGTTCTGGACTGCAGTGCTGAGTGTGTTCATTGGGGTGATATTGTCGTCCGCCTTCTCCGCCATACTGGTGTATGCCCAGGAGCTGGTGCCGGGTAAGGTAGGCATGATAGCCGGCCTGTTCTTTGGCCTGGCCTTTGGCATGGCAGGTATTGGCTCTGCAGTGCTGGGCCGGCTGGCAGATCATACCAGCATCAATTACGTGTTCCAGGTGTGCGCCTGGCTGCCGTTGATAGGGCTGCTCACCGGCTTTTTACCGGATGTGGAGAAACGGCGCAGATAGATCATTCCCACTGGGCCGGGGGCACCTTTGCCGCCGGGCGCCGGCCGGTTCCTTCCTGCCGGGTGAGGGCGTCGCCCAGGTCCCGCCGGTACTTTTCCGCCAGCGCTTTCAGCTCCTTTACCACTTCGGGGAACTGTGCCTGTACATCCAGGGTCTCCCCGGGATCATGGCGAAGGTCGTACAGCGCTGCCGGCACATCTACCGCTGGCTGCGCGCCGGGCCAGCCGTCATACCCCGGCAGGTTGAGCTTGTAGGTGCGGGAGCGGTGGGGGAACACCAGCTTCCAGGGGCCTTTGCGGATGGCCTGCAGGCTGTTCACCTCGTAATATACTGCCAGCTCGTTCCGCGGGCTGGCATTTGTATTGGCATTGAGCAGGATGGTGTGCAGGTCTACCCCGTCAATTTTGCGGCGGGGCAGGTCTGCGCCGCAGAAGCGGGCAATGGTGGGCAGCAGGTCTATGGTGGAGGCCATTTTGTTGCATACGGTGCCGGCCGGTATATGGCTGGGCCAGCGCATGATGCAGGGCACGCGGATGCCGCCCTCCCAGGAGGTGCCTTTGCCTTCGCGCAGGCCGCCGGTGCTGCCCGCATGGTTGCCATAGGACAGCCAGGGCCCGTTATCGCTGGTAAAGATCACGAGGGTGTTTTTGCTCAGGCCTGTTTCCTCCAGCGTTTGCATGATCTGCCCTACAGACCAGTCTATTTCCGCGACCACATCCCCAAACAGCCCGTCGCCGCTTTTGCCGGCATGCCTGGCTGAAACAGCGATCGGCACATGCGGCATACTGTGGGCCAGGTACAGGAAAAAGGGCTGGTCCCTGTTCTTCCTGATAAAGCTGCAGGCCCTTTCCGTATAGCGGGTGGTAAGGGTAGCCTGGTCTTCCAGCGTTTTGATGATCTGTACCGGTTCATTGCCATCTATCAGCGGCAGCGGCGGAAATTTTGAACGCCAGCCATGCGCTGTGTCAGGATAAGGCCTGCCATCAAAGTTTACCGGCCACATATCATTGGAGTAAGGCAGTCCCAGGTATTCATCAAAGCCCTGCTGTAAAGGCAGGAAAGGCTGCCGGCTGCCCAGGTGCCATTTGCCGGCCATGCCGGTGCGGTAGCCCTGTGCTTTCAGTATTTCCGCAATAGTCTGCTCTGCCGTGTCCAGCGCAATGGGGCTGTTGGGCATGAGGGCGCCGTGAATGCCTACCCGGTTGGCATAACAGCCGGTAAGCAAAGCCGCCCTGGAAGCGGAGCATACGGCCTGCGGCACGTAGAAGTAGGTGAAGCGCATGCCCTGCGCCGCCAGCCGGTTAATGTTGGGCGTATGCCAGGGCGTGCCGGCATAGCATTCCAGGTCGCCATAACCCATATCATCCATAAAGATGATGATCACGTTGGGCTTGTCTGCAGGCGGTTTTTCCCGGAAGCTGAGACAAAGGACAGCGGCGGCAATGGCCAGGGTGGAAATGATAATACGCTTCATGACGATACGTGGATCTGTTGAGAGCGTTAAAATATAAAAGATCCCCTGGAATTGGAAACCGCTATCTCACCAGGACCTGACCGCAGGCGTACCGCTGTTTGCAGCGGGAAAATGCCGTGATCCCATAAGGTAACCACGGCGGGTTTCCCTGGTTCAGCGATGCGTTGCCTGTATATGTCACCCGGTTATAATATGTAAAACCCGGCTGTTTCCGTTTTTTGTATTTCCGGCGTTTGCCGGTCATTCAGCATCTGCTTCAGGTCCTTTTCTATGTTCCGGGAGATAGCCGTTACCGGTGTATCCGTCGGCTTGTTCTCAAAAGGGTCCTGCAGGTGAATGGCCATTTTCTCTATCAGGAGGAAAGAGGCCGCAATAGCCGCTACCAGCGGTATCTCGATGATCCCGAAATACTCTACCAGCCCGAATGGCAGCAGCACGATGAACAGGTTCAGCGTCAGGTGAATGTACAGGCTGTAGGTGGCGGGGAAGACGGTGTTCTTGATACGCTCGCACTTTCCCATGAAATCGCAGAGGCGGGTAAGCGTTCTGTCCAGCTCCACCTGTTGGTAGCGGTTGATCCATCCCTGTTTCAGCGCATAGTCCAGGTCCTGGGCATGGAGGTCCAGCAGGGCCACGTGCTTGTTGTCATACCGGCTTATAAAGTCCAGCTCCCGTTTGGTCAGGAGCCGGTCCAGGCCGTTCATGGGGTTCAGCTTCCGCAGCGCCTGTCCCAGTGCATAGCACCAGGCGATCTGCCGTTTTACGAACCGCTCGCGGAAGCGCAGCACCTCCTCCGGTGTTTCGTCCGGGTAGGCGGTAAAAGTAAGCAGCTGCCGCGTAAGGGTACGGGAGTCGTTTACGATAGCGCCCCAGACAATGCGGGCTTCCCACCAGCGCTCGTAAGCCTGGTTGGAGCGGAAGCCCAGCAGCAGGGAGATAACCGTGCCCAGGATGGCCGGTATGGCAATGGGTATGGATATCCTGGTTACAGGAAAGCTCTGGTGAAAGATAGCGATGCCGATGGCATACAATGATATCCATATGATCTCGGACCTGATCTTTCCAAACACATATCCGAAAGGAATATTCTCTTTTAGCAGCATATGGTAAGGTTTTTTTTAGTTAGCTGTTGGTAACGGGCAGTGGGCCGTGAGCCGGGTGGGTTTGTACAGCTCTGACTGCAGCAGGTTGCCTACGGTCACCTGCCCGGTGTTAATGGTAACCGGCAGCAGCTCGCAGCCGGATTTCCTGATGATGTTCAGCGGGTCAATACTGCTTTTGTTCACTTTCTCGAAGCGGTAATGCTCGTCGTACACGATCAGGGAAATGTTGTTGCCGTACAGGTAGTTCTTGAAAACCGCCAGGGTGCTGCCATAGAAGCATTCTACCTTAATACTGTTGATACGGGCGGGATAGCGCTCCTGCAGCTGATCGCATACGGCACGGAACTCCTCGCTGATATGCTCATAGTCCTTCATGCGGCGGGACAGCATCATCAGCTCCTGTATATTGTCTGACATTTTAAAGCAATGGAACAGCAGGATGTTCATCCGTTCGTTAATGTTGGCATGCACTGCTGCCTTTACCAGCTCCAGGGACCGGATACTAAAATCAGTAGGGATCAGAATATTCTTCATAGCCGTTTTTTTGTGTGTGATGATTTGTTGAAACAAAGTAACGGCGCGGGGGTTAGGGGGGATTAAGAAGGAAATTAGAAGGTGATGAGGGTGAGATTAGAATAGGATTAGAACGCTACCGGCAAATGCACCCGCACCACGGTGCCCTGCATCTCCCGGGCCTCTATTTCGATAGAGCCCTTGTGCAGGCGGATGATGTTGAGCGTAAGGGGCAGGCCAATGCCGTGCCCTTCGTAGTTGCCTGTATTGGATGCGCGGAAAAAGGGCACAAATACCTGCGACAGCTCGGCCTGGGGGATGCCGATGCCCTGGTCTGTGACGGTAATGGTGATCACGCGGCGTACAGCGGTGAGCTGCACTACTACCGGCTGGTTGTTGGAATATTTGCAGGCGTTCAGCACCACGTTGCTGAAGGCCAGCCGCAGCAGGGGCAGGCTGCCTTCGGTGCTGAGGTTGTCCGCTTCTTCGGGCAGCTGGCTGAAGTCCAGCATTACTTTGTTGCCGGGATAGATCTGGTCGGCCGTGGTTTTAACGGACCACAGCAGCTCGTCGAGCCGGATCTTTTCCCATTGCATTTTTTTGCCGTCAAAGCCGGTCTGGGCCAGGCTCAGGAGGCTGCTTACCAGCTGGTCCAGCCGTTCGGCCTCGCGCAGGATCAGCGCAAAGGAGGCCGCCAGCTCCGGAGAAGGGGCGGCCTTTTGCATGCCCAGCTCCGCCTCGCCGGATATGATGGTGAGCGGGGTGCGGAACTCATGGGAGGCATTGCTGATAAAGTTATTCTGCGATTCAAAAGTAGCTTCCAGCCTGCTCAGCATGTCATTAAAGGTAACGGCCAGCTCGGCCAGCTCGTCCTTGCCGTTGCCGGTGTCCAGGCGCAGGTGCAGGTTGTTGGCGCTGATCCTTTTTACATTATGCACAATATTGCGCACGGGCCGGAATATCTGCCGGCTGAAGTAAATGCCGCTGGTGAACACCAGTACGGAAAACACCAGGAAGCCTGTGAACAGCACTTTTTTCAGGCCCTTCAGCTCTTCCATGCCATACACATCCTGTGCGGAAGTAACCACTATAAAGCGGTGGTCGTTGCCCGGGTAATAGCCCACGTAAAACCGGTTGTCCATCACATAGTGGGCAATCCCTTCCGTAAGCGCTCTCCTGTAGAAATAGGCGGGCAGGGGCAGGGGCGACTGCTGTGCCAGCTCCGGCGTATCGGCTTTCAGCGGCAGGAAATAATCTTTCTCGAAAGGGAGGTCTTCCAGCTGCTCTTCCTTTACGCGGTAATAGATGTTGGTGCTGTTCGTATCCTTTGCCAGGCTGGCCTGCGCCAGTATCCTGGCCCGCACTTCCAGGCGGTGGTAAAAGTTCTGGAAGGTATTGCGGGAGGCAAAGTAGTAGATGAAAAGGCTGAGCAGCAGTATAATAGCGGCGGTAAGCGCGGTAAAGAGAATGGCTATCTTATTCTGTATCTTCATATTGTTCGCGCATTACATAGCCCATGCCTACCACGGTATGTATCAGCCTGGGCGTAAAATCCTTGTCTATTTTTTTTCGGAGGTAGTTCACGTACACGTCCACTACATTGGTGCCCAGGTTAAAGTCTATGTCCCACACATGCTCCAGTATCTCTATGCGGGACAGTACCCTGCGCTGGTGTTTGAGCAGGAACTCCAGCAGCCGGTATTCCGTGGCGGTAAGGTTCAGCTGGCGGCCGCCGCGGCGCACGGACTTGGACAGGGTGTCCAGCTCGAGGTCGGCAATCTGCAGGATGCTGGTGGCCGGGCCCGCATGCTGCATTCTCCTGGAAAGGCGGCGCACCCGGGCGCTCAGCTCCGCCAGTTTAAAGGGCTTTACCAGGTAGTCGTCTGCACCGCTGTCAAGGCCGGTAACAATATTTTCCGTGGTGCCCAGTGCGGTGAGCATCATAATGGGCACCTGCTCGTTCTGCCGGCGGATGCTCCTGCATATCTCGATCCCGTTGATGCCGGGCAGCATGATATCCAGTATGATCAGGTCAAAATCGTGCGTAGTGGCCATTTGCAGTCCGGATAACCCGTCCGGCGCCACGCTGATCTCGTACCCGTTTTCCGCAAGGCCTCTTTTTATCAATGATACCACATTCGGTTCGTCTTCCACTAACAAGATCTTCATGCTGTTCCGTTTGAAGGGATGAAAATACCAAATTCGGGGCGTTCCCTGTTACCTGTTTAAACAGCGTTTTATAAGAAAATGTTAAAACTGCTGTTTCGCTAAAAAAGTACACCCTTTCCAAAATTTTGTGCACTCCGGGTAAATGTTGCAACAGTTACTTTTATATATGTACTTCATACACCAAGTAAGGACAACGGACCTAAAACTTAAATATATGGCTAACTGGAAAATTGATGCATCACACAGCGAAGTAGGATTTAAGGTAAAGCACCTGATGATCACCAACGTAAGCGGCGTGTTTACCCGGTTTGAAGGAACGGTGCGCACAGAGAGCGAGGATTTTCATGATGCCCGCATTACATTTGAAGCGGATGTGAACAGCGTGACCACGAACAACCACCAACGCGACGAACATTTAAGATCCGCCGACTTTTTTGACAGTGCGCAGTTTCCCCGGATACGCTTTGTATCCCGGCAGGTAAAAAAGGTAAGCGATGAACATTACAGGCTGATAGGCGACCTGACCATACGCAACGAGACGCATACGATAGAGCTGTCTGTTACCTACAACGGCAGCACCCGCGATGCGCAGGGCCAGGCGCGTGCCGGCTTTGAGCTGGACGGGCGGCTGCACCGCTCGGATTACGGCCTGCGCTGGAGCGCCACGACCGATACCGGCGGCCTGATACTGGGCGATGAAGTAAAGCTGCACATGAACATACAGATCGTGCAGGAGGTAGGGGTGGCTGCAAATGTGTAGACTTTGTCCTCAGGTACGGGAATACGTCCTCAACAATAATGTGTACAGGGTACGCAATAAAACCGGCTGAAGGCGTTCATAATCAGTATACTGCATTTGGCAGAGATAGCTGGCATGTTTTTCATTGCATAAAGGCGTTAAACTTTTTGCTTACTTATTAAATACAGGGGACAATGAAAAAGATCATGCTATCTCTGATGGTTTTAGCACTTGCAGGTGTAGTAACCGTTAATGCCAACAGCAACCAGCAAGGCGTTGCTATCGTACAACAACAGGATGAAAAAGTGCCTGTAAAAGTAGAAGAGCTGCCGGATGCTGTGAAAACCGCACTGGCTGCTGACGACTACAAGGAATGGATGCCTGAAAAAGCGTTCCATGTAAAACCGGCCACCGGCAACGAGTATTTTGAAGTAGAACTGAAGAAAGGTGAAGAGACCAAAACCGTTAAGCTGGACAAGGACGGTAAAGTAGTTGCCTGACTTTAGAGCCCTGGACATGCAGTAGAATACAATGAGGAGTCCTCCCGGCCGGGAGGACTCCTCTATTTTTGTTTTATCGGCATTAGTTAACTAATATTACAGTTAAACGGAGTACCAGAATTATTATACGTTATGCCCAATATATTACTTGTCGAGGATGACACTACATTTTCGCAGATACTGGAAGGCTTCCTGAAAAAGCATGGCCATGAGGTGGATGCGGTTTATAACGTAAAGAATGGCGTCCGCTCGCTGGAAAAAAAGGCGTACGACCTGCTGCTGCTGGATTACCGGCTTACAGACGGCAACGGGCTGGAAGTGCTGGCGGCGGCCAGGGAACGGGATATACAGGCCCCTGCCATTATCATGACCAGCTTTAATGATGTGCGCACCGCCGTGCAGGCCATGCGCTCCGGCGCCTTTGACTATATCACCAAACCGGTGAATGCCGACGAGCTGCTGCTGGTGCTGAACGAAGCCCTGAAGCGCAGGGCCGCAGCGCCTGCTGCGCCCCAGCAGGTGCTGTCGGGCTTTATAGAAGGCAACAGCGAGGTATCCAAAAAATTATACGAATACATCAAGCTGGTGGCGCCTACGGATATGTCTGTGATCATACTCGGGGAGAGCGGCACCGGCAAGGAATATGTGGCGCGCTCCATTCACAGCCTGAGCAAGCGCGCCGGCAAGCCGTTCATTGCAGTGGACTGCGGTGCTTTATCCAAAGAGCTGGCCGCCAGCGAGCTGTTCGGGCATATCAAAGGCGCCTTTACCGGGGCGCTGCAGAACAAGAAGGGATTGTTTGAAGCGGCCAACGGCGGCACCCTTTTCCTGGACGAGGTAGGCAACCTGAGCTACGAGGTGCAGGTAAAGCTGCTGCGCGCCCTGCAGGAAAGGGTGATACAGCCCATTGGCAGCACCCAGCAGGTAAAAGTGGACGTGCGTATTATCACTGCCACCAACGAGGACCTGCAGCCTGGCAAGGGCAATTTCCGGGAAGACCTCTACCACCGCCTCAACGAGTTCAAAATGGAAGTACCGGCCCTGCGGCAGCGCGAAGAGGACCTGGAGATATTCACCCAGCACTTCATCAAGCTGGCCAACCAGGAGCTGGGCCGCCACATCAAGCGCATCTCCTCCGGGGCCATGACAGTGTTCCGCCAGTACGACTGGCCGGGCAACCTGCGGGAGCTGAAGAATGTGATCCGGCGCATGGTGCTGCTAACTGAAGGAGAGACCGCCGGCATGGAATCCCTGCCTGATGAAATGACCTTTTCCGTGAACCAGCTGCCCAAAGCCCAGGGCACGGACCTGAAAGCGCTGAACGAGGTGAATGAGAAGGAGCTGATACAGGAAATACTGCGCCAGGTAAGGAACAACAAAAGCAAAGCCGCCCGGCTGTTGAATATAGACCGCAAGACGCTGTATAAAAAAATGGAGAAATATCAGATCGAGGGGTAAGCGGGTGTAAGGAGGGTTGCTACTTTCTGCAGCAGCGCCCGCACGTCTGCCGCCAACTGATCGATCTCCGCGATGGCTTCGCCGGGCAGCACGGTATGCTGCTGCAGGGCTATTTCCAGCATGCGCAGCCGGGCCGCCAGCTCGCCCGCGCCTATCTGGGCCGTTCTGCCGGCCATCCGGTGCAGCACCAGCACCATTTGCTCCATGTCCACCCCCTGCGCCGCGCTGCACAGCAGGTCCACATCATGCTGGTTGTCCGTTACAAAGCGCTCCAGTATCTTTTGCAGCTGGGCCTTGTCGCCAAAGGTCAGCTTCTCCAGTGCAGACAGGTCTATCTCATCCTCTTCCTGGTCCGTGTCCGTTCCATAGGCTTCCAGTACGGCTGCAGCGGCATTTTCGTCCAGCAGGGCCAGTATCTCCGGCTCCCGGAAAGGCTTCATCACCAGCCCGTCAAATCCTTCCTGCAGCACGGCTTCCCTTTCTTCGGGCAGGGCCTGCGCCGTAAGGGCGAAGATCTTTACATGCCCCGGTATCCGTCCACGCAGCCGCCGGCACAGCTCGGCGCCGTTCATGCCGGGCATGCGCATGTCTGCCAATACCAGTGTTACGGCATTGTCCCAGGGTGTATCCAGCAGGTCTTCCGGCGCCTGGAAACAGGTATGATCCACACCATGCTTTTCAAAAATGGAGGCGCAGAGGTGCAGTATGAAAGGATCATCGTCTACCACCCATACCTTGCCGCTGTAGGAGCCTACGGGGCGCGCCGCTTCTGCGCGGGGCTGCGCCGGTATCTGCCTGGCGGCTGCAAAGGGCAGCTGCACGGCAAAGCTGGAGCCCTTACCCGGTTCGCTGGTCACCTCTATGCTGCCGTTCTGCGCTTCTGTGAGCGCTTTTACAATGCTCAGTCCCAGCCCGGTGCCGTTATGATGGTAAGTGTCGCCGGCCTGTTCAAACTGGTTGAAGATACGGCGTACATCCCTGGGGGCAATGCCTTTGCCGGTATCGGTCACGGTAAAGGTCAGCAGGGAACTGCCGGCGTCCCCGGCCGCGGCATCCTCCACGGTAAGGCTTACCCCGCCCTGTTCGGTGAACTTGATGGCGTTGCCGATCAGGTTGTACAGCAGCTGTTTGAGCCGGAAGGGATCGCCATTCAGGAAAGCGTTGCCCCGGATATGATCATGCAGGGAAAGGTCCAGTGATTTCTTTTCTGCCTGCGGCCGCATTACGGACATTACTTCTTCCAGCAGCTGCCGCAGGTCAAAGTCCAGCTGCGCAAAGGTGAACTTGCCGGAAATGATGCGGCTGTAGTCCAGCACCTCGTTCACAATATGCAGCAGGTGCTCGGAGGAATGGTAGATAGCGTCCAGGTGTTTGCGGGAGGGCTTGTCCTGCTGCCGCAGCAGGTCGGCATAGCCGATAATGGATTGCAGGGGAGTACGGATCTCGTGGCTCATATTGGCCAGGAACCGTTGCTTGGCCATGCTGTGATACTCCGCTTCCTCTTTGGCAGCTTCCAGGGCCTGGCGGTAGGCATTACTGCGGGCAATGTCTGTCAGTATCAGGTACACCAGTATGGCCATGAGCAGGAGGAATACCCCCATGATGATGCTGATGCGCAGCACGCTGGTGCTAACCACGTTCCGGGCCAGCCGGTTGTTCTCCTCTTCCTGCTTTACTACTTCTCGCTCCACTTCCTGCAGGATGGACAGCATCTGGCTGGTGAGCACGTTGCTGGCGTTGGCCAGCTCTATTTCCCGGTTCACAAAGCGGCTGCTTTGCAGGCGACGTTCCTTTTCATATTCCTGCATGGCTTTTTCCACCTCCCACATAATGCTGTCCTGCTTGGCCAGGGCCAGGGTGTCTATTTTGATGTTTACCTCTTCCTTCACCATCTTGGCGGGCCGCTGTTTGGCCTGGTTGCTGTCCTGGTCTTCTGCCGGCTGCTGCACCTCCGGTTTCTTTTTACCGAAAAGCCGGCTGAAGAAGCTGCTCTTTACCGGCGGCGCGGCTTCTTTTTCCTGCTCCTCCGCTATGGTAGCGGAGTCTGAAGGATAGATGAAGGTGGTGGATACTTTTTTTTCCGTGGTGATCACGGTGCTGTCTATCTGTGGCGTATAGTTCAGGATCAGTTCAGAGAGTATCTGTACCTGCCGGGTAAGATCGTTATTATTCACCAGCCCCTGCCGCACTTTCAGGTAGTTGAGGAACAGTTTGTCGCGTTCCAGCAGCAGGCGCTTCATGGAGTCCAGGCGCTGCTGCTGCGCGGGATTGTCGGCATACAGCATGCGCAGGCTGTCCAGGGACAGGCGCAGGGCTTTGGATTCGTTCAGGAAGGTCTTGTAGGAGTTGGCCTGGAGCAGGGCCTGTCTTTTCTGGAGCTGATCCAGCTGGGTGATGTCGCGGAACAGGGTATTTACGATCCGCAGCTTTTCATTTGGCTCTGACAGGCTTTTTACGGTATGCAGCATTTCCCGGAAAGCGGTGCGGCTTACGATCCAGGCCAGGCCCAGTGCCACGCACCCTGCCAGGAAGGCAATCACCACCTTCCCCTTCACAGATCGTGTAAAAGCGCTGTTTCCGGGTGCGTTCATCAATCACATACCTTTTTACACTTTCAATAATAACGCTTTTTGCAGTATTAATGAAGCTTTTTGCGCTTTAAAAAACGTTAAAAAAACGCTATTGCAGGGACCGTATGTGTGATATTTTAAATAGCCAATCCTGATCTCAATCCTCTGTCTCTACCCTGATCACCGAAGCCAGCTTGTCCGGCGCATGGGCGGGCAGGTCAATCACCAGGCCATCCTTACCTGCCGCGGTTTTCAGCAAAGCATTACGGCCAGCAGGCGCGCGTTTTTACCTTACCTTCCACGTCCGGTACGGTCAGCTTTCCATTGGCCGGCCAGTCAAATACAGAGCGGTAGAGTACGGTGCCGTTCCTGCTTTCCTTGCGGGTGCAGTGTTCCCCAGGCCGGAGCGGCAGCGGGCTGCTCCGGGTGCCATAAACGGCCTCGCCGTTCACCTTCATCCAGGCGCTGTTTCCTTTAATGCATGGATGCTTTCCTGCGGACATTCCCCTTCGCTGTAGGCCCTGCGTTCAGCAATAGTTGCCGCCTTTGGAAGCAATATCTGTTAAACTACGTACCAGCGTTGCCGTGCTTTTCCATTTATGGTTCGTGCTTTTGTACCCCCAGCTGCCGTTCATGGTCAGGCAGGTTTCCCAGTTGCTGCCGTCCAGCTCATCCTGCCCGGGTATAAACCGGCTGCTTATTGTATTGATCTTAGCAGATGGTTGTAGTTTTTTCCCTTTCTGCCGGACAAAGAATTTTTTCCCCGAAGCAACCTTCCTGCAAATACCCCGTATTAATAGGCAGAAGTGCACTTCCCTTTACTTCATTATTCAATTAAAAGTTATGCAAGCAAGAAAAAATTTTATCGCCATAGCCGCCATATGCAGCGTTATTGCTGCCTGTAGCAAGGATGACGACGAGGGGCCTGATCCCGCCCCGGCAGCCAATGTACAGGTGGCTGACAATGCCACGCTGGGAAAGGTAATGACAGACAGCGCCGGCAATACCCTTTACTTCTTTTCGAGGGATGCTGCTGACACTTCTGCCTGCAGCGGCGGATGCCTGGCCGTATGGCCTGTCTTTTACGTGGAAGACCTGCGGCTGGAAGATACCAGCCTGCATGCCGGGGACTTTGGTACCATTACCCGTGCTGATGGCGCCAAACAAACTACTTACAAGGGCTGGCCGCTGTATTATTATGCGGATGACAATGCCCCCGGCGATGTGAACGGCGAAGCGGTCAACAATGTATGGTACGTGGCCAAGCCGGACTATACCGTAATGCTGGCCAATGCCCAGCTGGTAGGGAACGATGGCGTGGAATACAACAGCCAGTATCAGCCGGGGCAGGAAATAACGCAGTATATCACCGATGCCTATGGCCGCACCCTGTATGCCTTTGCGCCGGATAAATTCAATACGAACACATTCACTGCCGACGATTTCTCGAACAATGCCGTATGGCCCATCTTTGAAAGGGAGGCAACCATGAGCGTGCCTTCTATCCTGGACAAAGCGGATTTTGATACGCTGCATGTATTTGGCCGGGTACAGCTGTCCTATAAAGGCTGGCCGCTGTATTACTTTGGCAACGACCAGCAGCAGCGGGGCAGCACCAAGGGGGTAAGCGTGCCCCAGCCGGGCGTATGGCCTGTTGTTAACGGCAATACTACTGTAGCACCACAACCGTAATAGCCTTTGATCCCATGTTATGCCGGCGCTGCCGGGAGCAGCTGCGTACAGCAGCGCTTCTGTGCAGCGCCGTGTTGTATATATCCGGGCCCTTTGAAATTTATTCCTTAATATTACCCTGCATTATAACATTGTTCAACCCCTTAAAATCCCTCATGTATGATCACTGCACCACAAAAGAAGAAGATCATCCAGGTAGTGAATGTTATGGAAACAGGTACGCCGGAAGGCCGGTACGACCAGATCTCCATATTCGCAGACGGCAGGAACGGCACCCGGCAGATCACCTATGGCAGAAGCCAGGCCACAGAGCAGGGCAACCTGAAGAACATTATTGAACGGTATGTGGCTGCCGGCGGCAGGTATGCCGGAGAGCTGGCCCGCTACCTGCCACTGATCGGGAAGCGGTCGCTGGTAAATGATACGGAGTTCAAACGGCTGCTGAGAGTAAGCGCCCGGGAGGACCCTGCCATGCGCGCCGCGCAGGATGAAACTTTTGATATCCTGTACTATGCGCCGGCCCTGCACTTCTTCCGCGACGAAGGATTCAAGCTGCCCCTGAGCCTGCTGGTCATCTACGACAGCTTTATCCACTCCGGCTGCGTGCCGCCTTTCCTGCGCGCCCGGTTCCCGGAAATGACACCGGTCCGTGGCGGCGACGAAAAAGCCTGGATCAGCGCTTACCTGGAAGTGCGGCAGGACTGGCTGGCCAATCACTCCAAAAAGATATTGCGGCCTACTGTGTACCGTACCAAAAGCTACCTCAAGGCCATACAGCAGGATAACTGGATGCTGGACAAGCCGCTGGTGGCCAATGGCGTAACGGTGGCATAGCCGGTATGGCGGCTGGTACCGCCACTCCTTACTCGCAGTTCCCGTCTACAGCGCAGGCGTTGCCATTTGCGGTGCCGGTTTGCGCCTGTTCCGCAAAGGATTGCTGCAAGGCATCCAGAAACAATGCTTCCGGTTGTGCCCCGGACACTGCATACCTGCGGTCTATCACAAAGAACGGAACGCCCCGGGCGCCCAGGGCGGCCGCTTCTTCCATATCCCGGCGCACCTCGGCAGCATAATCGTCGGAAGCCAGGGCGGTGGCTACAGTGTCTGCATCCAGCCCGATGCCGGCGCCCAGCTGTGCCAGCACCTGCCGGTCGCCTATGTTTTTGCCTTCTGTGAAGTAGGCTTTGAACAGCGCTTCTTCCGCTGCGCTGCCCTTGCCATGCCGGGCAGCCAGGTGGGAAAAGCGGTGCGCGTCAAAGGAGTTGGCCACTATGGCCTTGTCAAGATCGTAGTGCAGCCCAGCCTCCGCTGCCATGGCCGTTACCTGTTTGTTGGCCTGCCGGGCATATTCTACTGTCCAGCCCTTGCGCTCTGCCAGGTATTCATGGATGTTCTTATTCACTTTGGCAGGCATGTCGGGGTTAAGCTGAAAACTCTTCCATATCACTTCCACCTGGTCTTTGTGCGGGAACTGCGCCAGCGCGTTCTCAAACCGGCGCTTGCCGATGTAGCAAAAAGGGCACATTATATCAGACCATATTTCTACTTTCATACTTTGCTGTTATGCGTTGAGGTAAATATATGTTGCAACATCAAAATTACGGCATTTATTCCTTTCCTCCTACCTTCACACTATGAGTTTCCGGAACCTGCCTGCCACCCAGGCCGTATTTATTGTGCCTCCCCAGGTGCACCTGCTGGATGTGGCCGGGCCTGCGCACATCTTTTATGAAGCGGCGGATCATGGCGCGCCGGTTGCCTCCTGCTTTACCGGTATCTTCCCGGCAGACAGGCGGGTGGAAAGCAGCAGCCGCCTCTGCTTTTCCGATCTCCGGGATTACAACACGCTGCAGCTAAAAAAGCACGACCTGGTGTTCATTCCCGGCCTGGAGCGCACCCTGTTGCTGAATGATGCGTTCCTGCGCTCCACCGCCCCCTTCGGACAATGGCTGCAGGAGCAGCATGCAAAAGGCGTGACCATCTGTTCAGTGTGCACCGGCGCATTCCTGCTGGCGGAAGCAGGCCTGCTGCAGGGCCAGGCCTGCACCACGCACTGGAAATATACGGAGCGGCTGCAGCAGCGCTATCCCAGGTTGCAGGTGAAGGAGAACCGTCTTTTCGTGCAATCCGGCACCGTGCTTACCAGCGCGGGCGTAGCGTCGGGAATAGACCTGGCGCTGTACATGGTGGAGCAGCTGTGGGGCTCTGCATTTGCCGCAGAGGTGGCCAGGGAGGTGGTGGTGTTCAACCGCCGGTCCGCGGCCGATCCGCAGCTCAGCGTGTTCCTGCAGTACCGCAACCACCTGAACAACCGTATTCATACCATACAGGATATGCTGGCGCAGGCGCTGGATAAAAAGCTGCCTATTGAAGCGCTGGCGGCGCAAGCCCATATGAGCCCCCGTAACCTTACCCGCCTGTTCAAAAGCACTACCGGCATCACCATTGGCCAGTACCTGGACAAGCTGCGCGTGGAACGTGCCCTGCAAATGATCAGCGAAGGCCATACCATGCCTGTGGTGGCAGCGGCCTGCGGGCTGAAAAGCACCAACCAGCTGCGGCAGCTGTTAAAGAAGTACCGGGGCGCAGTACGCGTTTGATCCAAAATTGTCCGGATACTGCGCTATCCTGTCCTGCCGGTTCTTGCCAGTGCGCACTACCTTAGCCATAAAACAAGCCACCATGAAACAACTGCCCCTGTTTATTACCGCCTGCCTCTTGCTGTGGGGGGCCGGCCGCCTGTCTGCCCAATCGCAACCCACGTACCACTATTACTGCCTGCCTTGCAACAATGCCTGCGATACCATTGCCTTCAGCGCGCCAGGCCAGTGCCCGCACTGCCATATGGAGCTGATCCGGCAAACCGGTGAGGAACGCCGGCACATGCAAAAAAAGGATCGCCTGAAAATAGCCTTTTACCTCCAGGATGGCGTAGAGGTGCTGGACTTTGCCGGCCCCATGGAAGTGTTTGATTATGCCGGGTTCGATATCTTCACCGTGTCCAAGACCAGGAGGCCCATTACCTCACAGGGCGTGCTGAAGATCATACCGGACTATACGCTGGACAATGCCCCTGCAGCAGACATCCTGGCTTTCTTTGGCGGCAATGCCGGCGCAGCGGCCAATGATCCGGCGGTCATTGAATGGGTGAAACGGCAGGAGCATATCCGGCACTATTTTTCTGTTTGCACCGGCGCGTTCATACTGGGGAAAGCGTCCCTGCTGGACAGCCTTACCGTTACCACCTTTCACCAGAGCATTGCCAGCCTGCAGCAGGCTGTGCCCACGGCAAAAGTGCTTTCCAATGTACGCTTTGTAGACAATGGAAAGGTGATCACTACTGCCGGTATTTCCGCCGGCATAGACGGCGCGCTGCACCTCGTAGCCAAAATACGTGGCCGCGAGATGGCAGAGAAAGTGGCCGCTTACATGGAATACGACAAGTGGGTGCCTGCAGCCGGGCTGGTACTTGCGCCATAACGCCTGCTGCTGCAGATCAGCCTGTTATACAACCTGCCGGGATACCGTGTTGAAGAGGCGAATATTTGTGTCCGGTTTTTGATATTGTTAGGGTTCATAATCCGGGAAACAAGTATTTTTGAGTACTAAATAAAATGCAATGGCACAGTTACCTAAGTTCATGATCGCCGACGATCCTGTTACAGACCCTGACAACGAATACATCTTCCACACAGAAAAGCCCCGCTTCTTTGCCAAACGCGTGGAGGAAGATGAGGAAACCGCTTACATTGACATTGTGGAGGAGCTGGATAACGTGGACGAGTTCTTCCATAACGATCCTGATAAAAAACAGGAGCTGCTGGAGCAGCTGGAGGACTGGTACTACTCGTACATGGAATGGCTGGAGGAAGATGAATATGACGAAGAGGAGGAAGAAGAAGAGGAATAATTCATGTAGAACGGACCTGCCAGGTTTCAAGACCTGACAGGTCTTCTCTAACCATGAATATCGCTACACAGCGCATGAAAATGCCGGGTTCCATTTCCACAGCCTTTCCGCCCGAAGCTCCGGGCATAAGCCTGATCACATAACAGGCCTTCCTGTGCACAGGGAGGCCCTATTTTTGATGGGTGTACAGTGGATCAATCTGCAGGCAGATGCCTTCTTCCGTTGTGGCACATATGAGCTATGACCCTGCAGCCGCCACGCTCAGGATCGTGTATGTATCAGGGATGGTATATGACTACAAGGGCGTGCCGCCCCGGGTATACAATGCCATGAGGAAAGCTTCCTCCAAGGGGCAATACCTGAACAGGCATATCAAGGGCAAGTATGATTTTGTAAAGGTAAGCGGTTAGCGCCGCCTGAGCTTTTCCGGCAGTATGGGCAGCTCGCGCACGCGTATGCCGCAGGCATGGTACACCGCATTGGCAATAGCGGCAGCGGCTGGTCCCTGCACGGCTTCGCCTGCACCCAGCGCCCTTTCTTCCGGCCGCTGGATGACAGCTACTTCCGTTTCCGGCGCCTGGTCAAACCGGAGCATGGGATAGGTATGCCAGTTGTCGCTGGTAACGTGCTTTGCATCAAACTGCACCTGTTCCATCAGGGTCCAGCTGGCGGCCTGCACCATGCCGCCTTCTGTCTGGTTGATGACGCCGGCGGGGTTGATGGCTTCACCGGCATCTATTACGGTCCACATTTTCTCTACCCGCGCGCCGTTGTCATTCACCAATACCTGCGCTGCTGTTGCGCAGAAGGAAGCGCTGTTCTTGTAGCGGGCAAAGGCAATGCCTATGCCGCTGCCGGCACGGGGCGCATTTGCAGGAGCAATGTCCCGCAGTTTTTGCAGTACGGCAATCGCGCGCTTGTCCTCCAGGTGCATCAGCCGGAAATCATACGGGTCTTTGCCGGCCTTTTCGGCCAGTTCGTCCATAAAGGACTCGATCGCGAAGACGTTGGCAAAAGCGCCCAGGCTGCGCAGGGCCGATACGCGCAGTGGCCCTTCAAAGAAATGGGCTGTGAGGTGCTGGTTGGGAATATTGTAATAAGGCTCCGCATTGCGGTAGGCGCCGGCATTGTAGCCGCCTGGTAAAGCGGGGAAGGGCTTTTCCAGGTAGCGGGCAGGCAGCAGGTTGCCGGCCTTGCCGCCGGGGCGCGTGCTGTGCGTGTCGGAACGCAGCTCATATTGCCAGTGGGTAATGCGGCCGCCGGCATCCAGGGTGGCGGCGGCGTCCATCAGCATGGCGCTGCCGTAAGGCTCCCAGCCATGCTCGTCCTGCCGGGACCATTGCAGGCGTACATGCCTGGCGGGCAGGGCCATGGCAAACAGGGCTGCTTCCGCCGCTACATCGTCCGCGCCATTATGCCCGTAGCAGCCGGAGCCGGGCACGCCTGTTACGTGTATCCTTTCTGCGGGCAGGTCCAGCATGTCGGCCAGCGCGCCTTGTAATGGATATACGCCCTGGCTGTGCGTCCAGACATGCAGCTGACCCTTATCATACAATGCTACCGCGCAGGAAGGGCCGGTAGCGCCGTGCATGGTGTAAGGCTTGAAATAACGCGCCTGCAGCGAAGGGCTGCTATTGATGCGTTGTCCTTTTGTTATCACGTTTTCAGAACGCACGGGTAGCGTGGCCAGGTAGGCCGGAAGCGCATCCCCGCCGGCCAGCGGCGGCGCATCAGACCAGCGGGCATTTTTCGCCAGCGCCTGCTGCGCCTGTATGGCCAGGTACTCGCCGGGCGCTATTACGCCCAGGAAGCTGCCGTTAACAACGATCTTCTCCAGCGCCGGCACGCTGGCTTTTACCGCCTGCTCATCATAGCCCAGCAGCTTTGCCTGGTAGGCCGGCGGGCGTACCACGCGGGCATGCAGCATGCCGGGAAAACGAAGGTCGTGCACGTACACCGGTGCGCCGGCGGCTATGTGCCGGGTATCCTGCCGGGGAACGGACTTGCCGGAGAGCTTGTAATCATGTTTGGGCTTCAGCTGCAGCGGCAGGCGTATGGTGCCGGTCAGCTCCCGGCCGTCCAGTATTTCTGCAAAGGTGAGGGCGCGCTTGCCTTCCGCTGCGCTTACACGTCCGTTGGCCAGCTGTAGCTGCGTGGCCGGCACCTGCAGTTTTTCCGCTGCCAGCTCCAGCAGTTGCTGCCTGGCCGCCGCCGCTGCATGGCGGATGGCCATGGCGCTGGTCTCTATGGACATGCTGCCGGAGGTGTAACCTTCATTGGGCGTTATCCCGGTGGCCGCCAGCGTTACGGTTACCTGTTCCATGCCCAGCTCCAGCTCTTCCGCGGCTACCTGCGCCACGGCGGTGCGGATGCCCTGTCCCAGCTCTATCTTGCCGGTCAGCACGCGCACGCGGCCATCTTCCAGCACCTGCAGCCAGGCGTTTATTTCCGGGTAGCGCCGCAGGCTGCGGGGCAGCTCCTGCGGGAGCGCGGCCATGCCATCATACCGGTGGAAGAGGGAAAAACCGATGCTGAGGCAGCCAGCTGTTTTGAGGAAGTCTCTCCTGGAATGGGTCATGATCAGCAATTTAATGTTTTGCCTTTAGCTTGCCGGGCGGATACCCGAAATATTTTTTGAATGACCTGGAAAAATTATAGCTGTCCGTATAGCCCAGCATGTACCCTGCTTCCGCTACCGTGCAGCCGGATTCCAGCAGCATTTGCCGGCCGTAGTTCATCTTCAGTTCATTGAGGTAACCGAATACGGTGGTGCCGAACAGGGCCTTGAACCCTTTCTTCAGCTTGAAATCGTTCAGCCCGCAGTGCCTGGCCACCTGCATCAGGGTGATAGGCTCAAACATATGCGCTTTTACAAAATCGCGTGCGGCATACAGGCGCTCTTTGTCAGAAGGGTGCAGCGGCGCAGCTTTCCTGCCAGCCAGCTGCTCCGCCTGCGCGGCTTGCAGGAGGAACAGCTCCATGATCTTGGATTCCAGGTACAGCGCCTTCATATGGCCATTGTACCGGCATTGGTGGATGTCTGTGATCACCTGTTGCTGCTGCCAGGTAAGCGGCAGGGGAACGGCGGAAAGGCCTGCCGCCTTGCCGGCGCCCGCTTTGTCCCAGAAGCGCTGCAGGCAGTCCAGGTCCGTTACCATCATGCGCTGCATATAGTGCCGGTCCATTTCCACGCAAAAGCCGGTAGCGCTGGCGCCGGCCAGCGTGTAGTGACCGTCAAAGGCGGGCGTATATATCATACCGTGATGAAGATGGTCCACTGCGCAATGCATGCCGCTTACCCTGTCCCATGCGGCGCTGTTGCCTTCCAGGGAGAAATACATGTCAAGGCATGGCTCGGTCCTTACTTCAGGGTATTGCGTGGTCTTTTTCTGCAACACCCTGGCCGAAACGATCCGGGCGCCTGCAAAGGAAGTAATGGCTACATCAGTGTGGGAAGTATCGGAGGTGTACTGTACTTTTTCTTCGGTTAGCACCATAATAAAAGTATTGGAACAAACTTACAAAAAAATACGGCCGCTGCGGTTCCTTTGTCCGTTCAGGAGGAGAATAAATCCGCCCTGCAGGGTCGCTGTTCACAAGGGTTTTCAGAAATTTGCACCCGGTCCGAAAAACAGCAGTATGCAGCAGGAATACATCCATATCAAAGGCGCCAGGGAACATAACCTGAAGAATATCTCCCTGGACATACCCAAGCGCAAGATCACCATTTTTACCGGCGTATCCGGCTCCGGAAAATCCTCCATTGTATTTGACACCATTGGCGCGGAAGCGCAGCGGCAGCTGAATGAGACCTTCAGCATGTTTATCCGCAACCGCCTGCCGCGCATCAGCCGGCCGGAAGCAGATGCTATCGAGCATCTTTCCACGGCCATTGTAATAGACCAGAAGCGGCTGGGCGGCAACTCCCGCTCTACCATGGGCACCATTACGGACATCTATGCCGTGTTGCGGCTGCTGTTCTCCCGCATCGGGCAGCCCCCGGCCGGTTTTTCCAATGCATTTTCCTTTAATGACCCGGCAGGCATGTGCCCGGAGTGCAAAGGCGTGGGGCATAAAGTGGAACCGGACCTGGATAAGTTGCTGGACCGGTCAAGATCGCTCAACGAAGGCGCTATCCTGTTCCCGCCCTTTTCTGTAGGCTCCTGGTACTGGAAAACCTATGTATACTCCGGTATGCTGGACAATGATAAAAAGCTGGAGGACTACACGCCGCAGGAATGGGAAACATTATTGTACGGTAAAAAGACATTTGAGGTAAGGCTGGACAACGACATGCCCATGAACACGAAGTTTGAAGGGCTGGCAGACAAGTTCAACCGGCTGTACATCAGCAAGGACAGCAGCGAGCTGGCGGAAAGCACGCGGAAAACGGCAGAGCGTTACATGCGTTTTGGTCCCTGTCCTTTATGCAAGGGCGCCCGGCTGAACCAGGCGGCGCTGGCCTGCCGCATTAACGGAATGAACATTGCCGACATGGCGGCCATGGAAGTATCCGCGCTGGTGGATATTATCAGGGAGATCGAAGACCCTTCCGCAGGGCCTATGCTGGCCACGCTGTCCATGCGCCTGCAGCACCTGGTGGACATTGGCCTGGGCTACCTGAGCCTGGACCGGGAAACCGCTACGCTTTCCGGCGGGGAATCGCAGCGCATCAAGATGGTGAAGCAGCTGAACAGCAGCCTGACGGATATGATGTACATCTTTGACGAGCCCAGCATAGGCCTGCACCCCCGTGATGTGCACCGCCTCAACGAGCTGCTGTGCAAGCTGCGCGACAAGGGCAACACCATCCTGGTGGTGGAGCATGACCCTGACGTGATAAAAATAGCGGATCATATTGTGGATGTAGGCCCCAGGGCCGGCGCCGGCGGCGGGCAGATCGTATATGCCGGGGATTTCCCCGGGCTGCTGCAGGCAGATACCATCACCGGCCGTTACTTGCACCGCCAAACTACAGTAAAAGCGCAGTTCCGGCAGCCTGCCGGCTTTATGCCGGTCCGCAACGCCAGCCTGCATAATCTCAGGAACGTATCGGTAGATATACCGGTGGGCGTGCTGACGGCCATTACCGGCGTGGCCGGCTCCGGCAAAAGCTCGCTGATCAACGGCGTGTTCCTGGTGCAGCATCCCGAAGCCATTGTGATAGACCAATCGGCCGTGGGCACTTCCATCCGTTCCAATCCTGCCACGTACACCGGCATTATGGACGATATCCGGCAGCTGTTCGGCAAGGCCAACAAGGTAAGCCCTTCCCTGTTCAGCTTCAATTCCAAAGGCGCCTGCCCAGGATGCCAGGGGCTGGGCTTTAATTTCATAGACCTGGCTTTCCTGGAGCCGGTGCGCACCACCTGCGAAATATGTAACGGGCGCCGGTTCAGGGAAGAAGTATTGCAATATACTTTGCAGGGGAAGAACATTACTGAAGTGCTGGAAATGACGGTGCAACAGGCCGCCGCCTTTTTTACCAGGAAGGAAGTAGTGAAGCGCCTGCAGGCCATGAACGATGTAGGCCTGGACTACCTTACGCTGGGGCAGCCGCTAAGCACGCTCTCCGGCGGGGAATGCCAGCGTATCAAGCTGGCCGGCGAGCTGCACAAGCAGGGCAGCATTTACGTGATGGACGAACCTACCACCGGCCTGCATATGTCCGACACCGGGCACCTCATAGAAATTATGGACCGGCTGGTGGATGCCGGTAATTCCGTAATCGTGATAGAGCACAATACGGATGTGATCAAGCGGGCGGACTGGGTGATAGACCTGGGGCCGGAGGGGGGCACCGGCGGCGGCCGGATTGTGTTTGAAGGCACGCCGGCCGACCTCCTGCAGTCGCCGCATTCCCTGACCGGGAAGTACCTTTCAAAAGCCTTATATTTATAGCTGGCGGTAAAAGGCTGTATTTCACATGACAAGAACATTCTATGCTGTACTGGCAAATTCGCTTACGGCTGCGCTCACCAATACGGTGGTATGGTTTGCCGTTACTTTCTGGGTATACCTGCAAACAAAGTCGGTGCTGGCCACCTCCGTGATGGCCGGCGTGTACCTGGGCACCGTGGCCCTGTCGGGGTTTTTCCTGGGCTCCCTGGTAGACCGGTTCAGGAAGAAAACCGCCATGCTGATCTCCAGCATCTGCTCTTTGTGCCTGTACCTGCTGGCGTTTGTGGTATACCTGTCCACGCCGGAAACGGTTTTTACCGATCCTTCGGCTGTGCCTTTATGGGGTTTTATACTGCTTACGCTGATCGGTGCCATTGCGGGGAACATCCGCACCATTGCGCTTTCCACCCTTGTCACCATCCTGGTGCCGGAAGATACCAGGGACAAGGCGAACGGGATGGTAGGCGCTGCCAACGGGGTATCCTTCCTGGTAGCCTCCATCTTCAGCGGGCTGCTGATCGGTTTCCTGGGTGTGCTGTGGATGCTTGTTTTCGCACTGGCGTTAACGTTACTCGTCATCATACACTTGTGGTTCCTGTCCATCCCGGAAAAAGCGGTGGTCCATGCAGCAGATGCCGGCAAAAAAGCCGGCCATATCGATATCCGGGGCACCATCAGAGCTGTCAGGCTGATACCCGGCCTTTTTGCGCTGATCTTTTTTAATACGTTCAATAATTTCCTGGGCGGCGTTTTTATGGCGCTGATGGACGCCTATGGCCTGTCGCTGGTATCCGTGCAGGTGTGGGGCGTGCTGTGGGGCGTATTGAGCCTGGGGTTCATTGTAGGCGGGCTGGTGGTTTCCCGGAAGGGGTTGGGGCCCAGTCCGTTGCGCACGCTCTTCCTGGCCAATATTGTGATGTGGACGATTACCGTATTCTTTACCATACAGGCGTCTATCCTGCTGCTGGCTATCGGCATGTTCGTGTACCTCTGCCTGATACCCGTGGTGGAGGCCGCGGAGCAGACCATTATCCAGAAGCTGATACCGCCGGAGCGGCAGGGCAGGGTGTTTGGCTTTGCCCAGAGCATAGAGCAGGCGGCATCGCCCCTTACCGCTTTCATGATCGGGCCGGTGGCGCAGTTCATATTCATTCCCTTTATGACCACGGGCGCAGGCGTGGAGCTGCTGGGCCGCTGGTTCGGCACCGGCATGGACAGGGGTATTGCCCTGCTGTTTACCGTCACGGGGTTCATAGGGCTGGTCGTAACGCTGCTGGCCATGCAATCCGCCGCCTACCGGAACCTTTCCGCCAATTACCAGCAGCAGCAACAGGTATTGCCCGAATCCGCCCATTCCGGATAATAGGTTAAATTTGACGCATTAACCTGCCATATGCAATACCAGCTGATCAAACCCGGCAACCATCTGCAGGCGTACGTGCAATGTTACTGGCTGATGGACTCTGAAGTGGCCATGGAGCTGGAGGATACGATATATCCCGGCGGGTTCATGGAAATGGTGTTCAACCTGGGAGATGCCGTATGGCGCTCCATTGCCGACAATGCAATCCAGACAGACCCGCCCATAGAGCTGGTGGGCCAGATCACCCGTCCCATGCCCATTAAGGCCAAGGGGAGGAACGTGCTGCTGGGCATCCGCTTCCATGCCCATACGGCCGCCTGTTTCCTGCACGAGGAGCTGCATGCCTTTAACGACCGGGTATCCAACCTGGGAGATGTGCTGGGCAGCCCGGTGAAAACCCTGCACCAGCAATTGCTGGACGTTCCCGGCCTGCAGCAGCGAATTATGCTGGTCGAAAATTTCCTGCTGAAAAGATTGTCCGCCAACGAAAGAAAAACCGGCAAAACGCCCCTGCTGGCACAGATCGTGCAGGACATGGCAAGCAATGGCTTTGCAGCCCCCATCAACGTGCTTGCAGCCAGGTACGGCATCTCGCCGCGCTACCTGCAGAAGCTGTTCCTGCAGCACATTGGCATTACGCCCAAGCTATACAGCCAGATACACCGCTTTCAGCGCAGCCTGCGGCACATGCGCAGCCGCGAGGACTCGCTGACCTCCATTGCTTACGACTGCGGGTATGCGGACCAGTCGCACTTTATCCGGGAATTCAAATCCTTTGCCGGCATCACGCCCTCCGCTTTTTCCACGGCCCTCCGTCCTGTAAGCGAGGAGGCAGCGCCCTGACCGTCTTGTTCCGTTTTGTTCAATTTTTTAAACAAGGGGATAGGTTTCTTTGTATTCATTAATTTCATTAAAACAGAACAGGAAAAGATTATGGCTGCAGATTTTAACACGTTCAAAGCGCTGCACGCGCAGGAATCACCCTTGCTGATAGGCAACGCATGGGATGCGCAAAGCGCCAAAGTGCTGGAAAAGCTGCACTTTAAAGCGCTGGGCACTTCCAGCGCCGCCGTGGCGGAAACGCTGGGCTATGCTGACGGGGAAAATATGCCCTTCAGCGAATACCTCATGATGATACGGCGCATCAAAGCGGTTACCAGCCTGCCCCTTTCCGTAGACCTGGAAGCAGGCTATGGAGAAGTGGAAGGCAAAGTGGTGGAGAACCTGAAGCTGCTGCATGGCCTCGGCATTGCCGGCATTAACATTGAGGATTCCCTGGTAGGGGATAAAGGCCGCGAAATGGTGGACACAGAAAAGTTTACCAAAAAGCTGGCGGCTATTACCGGCCGTTTGCAGGAGCAGGAGATCAATATCTTTATCAATGTCCGCTGCGACGCTTTTTTACTGAACCTGCCCAATGCCAGGGCAGCGGCCATACAAAGAATGGCTGCCTACGAAGGCGCCGGCGCGCATGGCATTTTCCTGCCCTGCATTACGGATACAGCAGATATCAGGGCAGTGGTAAGCGCCACCTCGCTCCCTGTTAACGTGATGTGCATGCCCAACCTGCCGGACTTTAACACGCTGCAGTCCCTGGGTGTAAAGCGGATCAGCATGGGCAATTTTGTGCACGGCGCCATATATAAGCACATGGAAACGCTGGCAGGAAAGATACTGGCAGACGGGAATTTCTCCGGCCTGTTCTGATCAGGGCCGCTCGCAGATCTCCTTCAGCCTGGCCAGTGCATCCGGCCAGCCTTCGTTGAACATGGAAGCCCATTCGGGGCTGGTATGGATATCTACTGTCAGTTCGGTACCGCCGTTGCTTTCGGTGAACGTATAGGCTTCGGTGGTGCCGATCCAGCCTTTGGCGATCTCGCTGCTCCGGTCTTCCGTACCGTCGGCGTTGATCGCGGCAATATGCCTGGCAAAGATATATGCCTGCGGCTGCAGTTCCTCCACCCTGGCCAGGGTGCCGCCACCTCCGGGTGAAATAAAGCGCAGCTCCTGCCCCTGCTTCCATTCGCCCTGGTAAAATGAGCCGGGCCAGCTTACATCCACCCATTCCCTATAGGTTTCCGGTTGCAACATGGTATGCCATACCTTTTGCGCGTTGGCGGCAATGTTAATTTTGAATTCCAGCTTTTGCATAGTATGTATGTTTTGATTGCACTACAAAGGTGGGGCATAGCATGCAGACACAAGGGGTGCAAAAACGACGCTTTCAGTGGCTGATTGCGACAAATCTGACATGCGCAGTGCGGGGAGGAACGGTCCTTCCGGGGGTCCCGTTCGTCTTTAGGGTATACATCACACTGGCGTTATGACTACACTCACATCCGAAGAAAGGTTACTATCCCTGGACGTTATGCGCGGTATTATCATGCTGCTGCTAACGGCAGAAGGCTGCCTGCTCTATGAATCGCTGGAGCATCTGCAGCCGGGCTGGCTGGTAAGGCAGTTCTTTCACCATCCCTGGCACGGGCTGCGGTTCTGGGACCTGGTGCAGCCTGCTTTCATGTTCATGGCCGGCACCGCCATGTACATTTCTGTATCCCGCAAAAGGAGCAAGGGCATACCGGAACGGCAGGTGTTTCGGCACATTGCCATCCGCAGCGGCAAGCTGTTCCTGTTTGGCACCGGCCTGCACTGCGTATATGCGGGCAGGTTGGTATGGGAGCTGTGGAATGTGCTTACGCAGCTGTCCTTTACTACGCTGGTAGCCTATTTGCTGATCGGGAAAAGCTACCGTGCGCAGATCATAACGGCCTTGCTGCTGGTGCTGCTCAATGATGTGCTGTACCGCGTGGTGCAGGTGCCCGGCTTTGACCAGCCTTTTGTGGAGGGGCATAACTTCGGGGCTTACATGGATACCCTGCTGATGGGCAAGATCAACGGCGACGGCTGGGTGGCCATTAACTGCATTCCTACCGCCGCCCATACCATACTGGGCGTAACGGCCGGGCAGCTGCTCATGAGCCGGGGCACTGCCGCAGCTAAAGTGCGGACCTTGCTGATAGCGGGGGGCATAGCTGTAGCCATCGGGCACGCCCTGGACTGGAGCGGCCTGTCGCCCATCATCAAACGTATCTGTACCGGCGGGTTTATTCTTGCTTCGCTGGGCTATGTAATACTGATATTGGCGGGGCTGTACTGGTGGATAGACGTAAAGGACCATAAAAGATACACCCGCCTGGCCGTAGTGGTGGGCATGAACTCCATTTTCATTTACCTGTTTGTAAATACCATTGGTATGCAATGCCTGAACGGCCTGGTGGGCATTTTTGTAAAAGGAGGGCTGGGGCTGCTGCAGGTACCCGCTGCATGGCAGAACGTACTTTCTGCACTGGCAGCACTGGCGCTGGAATGGTATATGTGCTACTGGTTGTACCGGAAGCAGATATTCTTCAAGCTGTAGCCGGATGTGAATGCTTTGTGCTTTACTTTTGTAAAGTCTCAAACTAATAAGCAAGCAGTCATGATAAAAGAGGGTCTCATCATTCCGGCGTTACTAGCCATACAGGTGCTCAGCTCCTGCGGTAGCCAGGCAGATAAACAGGCTGACAGCAAAAGCACGGATACCACAACGGTGCAAAGCAACGCAGGTAATGACACAATCTACAGGTCTGATGCCCTGCTGATCCGCAGGATATCCCCGCATACCTACCAGCATATTTCCTTCCTGCAAACCAACAGCTTTGGCAGAGTAGCCTGCAACGGGATGATCGTGGTGAATGAGGGCGAGGCAGTGGTGTTTGACACGCCCGCAGATGATACCAGCGCCGCTGAGCTGATAGGCTATGTGACAAGGGAGCTGCAGGCCAGGATCAAGGCCGTGGTGGCTACGCACTTTCATGCAGATTGCCTGGGCGGCCTGGCCGCATTTCACCGGGAGGGCATTCCTTCTTATGCCAATGACCGTACGATTGCGCTGGCAAAGGAGAAAAAGTATGCCGTACCTCAAAAGGGATTCAGTGACCACCTGGTGCTGCATGCCGGAAACCGGGAAGTGTATGCGGACTACCTGGGAGAAGGACACACCCGGGACAATATTGTTGGCTATTTCCCGGAAGACAGCATCCTGTTTGGCGGCTGTTTAATAAAGGAGACCGGGGCCGGGAAGGGCAACCTGGAAGATGCCAATACCGGCGCATGGTCTGCAACGGTGAGAAAAGTAAAAGCAAAATACCCACAGGCAAAAGTGGTGATCCCAGGGCATGGCAAAACAGGTGGCACCGCGCTGCTGGATTATACGATAGCGCTGTTTGATCCCCGTTGATCGTCATGTTCCCGGGAGCCGGGGAAATGAACAGGGGGTTAGATCTTTTCATAACGCAGCTCCAGCATTCCCGACCGGCTGGTCTTGGCATCTGCCAGGCGCAGCGGTACCCGGTCTTTGATATCCCTGAACAGCGGGGTGCCGCTGCCCAGGATCACGGGCATTACGGCCAGCCTGAACTCATCTATCAGCTGCAGGTTCAGGAAAGTGGTGATGAGGCCGGCCCCGCCATACAGCCATATATCCTTTCCCGGCTGCTGCTTCAGCTGCTGCATGGCGGCTGCAATATCCTTGCTGACCACTACCGGGTTGCCGGGGAATTTTTCCTTTGTGGAGGAAAATACATACTTGGTCATTTTGCCGGTAGCGGCATAAAAATCCTTTTCAAAGTCCGGTGCATTTTCCGACGGTACATAGGTGCCCCAGGCTTCATAGCTGGTGCGGCCATACAGGATGGTATCGATCTCTTTGGCAAAATCGTTCAGCGCGCTGCCGCCTTCCGCGTCAAAAATGATCCAGTCTATTTCCTTGTTAGGCCCTTCAATGAAGCCGTCCAGTGAAACGGCCAGGTTTAAGATGATCTTCCTCATATGATGCGTGCTAAGTGTAAGGGTGCTGTATGGCCCAAGTTACGAAACCCGGCAGAAAAGCGCAGCTTTCACTTTGCAGCAGCCGGTATTTTCTTCAACAGTATCCCCGCCGAATTCCATAAAATTTTCTTGTGCCTGTTATCCGCGCAGGAAATCCCCTTTTTCAGGGACCCATGAAAACCCCTGTTTCGGTTACTTTTGTAAGGATGCTTCATTTTATTCCTTCATCTTAAAACCCTGCTGTTATGAAAAAGAAAGCCTCCAAAAAACTGCTGCTTAACAAGATCAGGATTGCCAAACTGAGCAATACTCACCAGGGAACGGTGCAGGCCGCTGCTCCTCCTACCATTACCAGGTGCAGCGCTATGGGATGCCCCAGCATACTGGCATGCTAAGGTTGCTGCAGGTAAGTAAGCGGAATGCCTGCGCCGTCTAAGGCCGGGCAAACACCGGCTGGCGGCAGGCTGTTGATATAATGCTCCAGGTTCGTATAGCCGTCGGCATTTACCAGCTTGCCATCAGCTGCATGGTGGGGGTCCAGCCCATGGGCCGTTTCCCATTGGTCGGGCATCCCGTCCCGGTCTGTATCTGCAGGCGGCGTGCCTCCCTTCACTACACCAGGGCCTCCTGTGAGCAATTCGGATTCATTTGCGATGATGGCGCCTTGTGTGCCCAGTGAGCGCAGCTCATGTATCAGCAGGGAGTCTACCTGGTCGCGGCAGGGATACACGGCGCCTGCGTTTTTCAGCACATAGGCATAGGCCTGCCGGGCACTGAGCAGCTGCTGTGGCATAGGGTAGGGGTAAGGCGTGTTCCGGAAAGTGGTGATCCCTTCATAGGCAGTGCGCGGCACCGCATGGCCATCCAGTACGCCATTGCGCACACTGTCGTAAAAGTTGCCCGACACGTAAGGCACAAAAGTAGGCGTGCCCCTGGTAAAGGGCGCAATGGTGGAATGGGGCCCTGTGATGTAGTAATTGTTGATGATGTTAACATAAGAGTTGCCCGCAGAGCCGCCCATGATATAAGCGCCGCCTCCTCCCCAGTTGTACACCACATTATTGACATACTGGTTGGTCCCTTTTACCTTGGGGTTGCGGGTATGATTGTCTATATACAGGTTGCGGTACATGCTGACCGCGCCCGACGGCTCCACCAGCCCGCCACAGGAGTGTGTTTGCAGCCCCTGCGCAATAATGGAGTTCTGTACGGTAATGCTGTCTGCGTGGCCGGTAATGGAAAAATTCTCATCCCTGCCCCAGGACACGGAAACATGATCAAATATCTGCACATTGGCATTGTCCGTTACAGACACGGCGTCTTTGCCGCCATCTCCCCCTACACCCATGCGTATACGCAGGTACCGTACAATGGCATTGCTGGCAGGCGTAAAGGAAAGGCCGTTGCCATAGATCACTATCCCGTCACCAGGAGCGGTTTGCCCCGCAATGGTGATGTTGGGAGATACCACGATGCGTGACTGTATCCGGATCACTCCCCCTACTTCAAACACCACGATCCGGTTGGGCTGGCTCACCGCGTCGCGGAAAGAGCCGGGGCCGGCGTCATCCAGGTTGGTAACAATATATACATCACCGCCCCGCCCACCGGTAGCAAAACGGCCAAAGCCCTCTGCACCCGGGAAGGCCAGGGGTTGCGCGGATGCATTATAACAGGGAAGAAGGAGCAGTATGGTCATTGAAAAGATAGCAGGAAGGGCATAGCCCCTTAGACTGGTTTTCATACGTGGATCGGGTTTTTGCGGTTAATAAAAACGGGTTAATCGGTTTATCATAAATTAAGAAAAGGGGCCGTAATGGAGGGGATTTTCTACGCAATCGTTCCCGGATGTTTACAGGGCGCTATTACTTTGCTACAATTATTTGCGTATTTTCTCCACCCAGTTTTTTGTTTCATTTACCAGCAATGACATTACATCTTTTTTACCTGCCTTAAACGAATGATCGGCGCCCTCCATCTTTACCAGGGTAGCTTTTCGTAAAGACTTGCATACGGTTTCTATCAGGTCCCAGGTAGCCAGGGTGTCTTTGGTGCCTTGTAAAAAAAGCATGGGTATTTTCAGTGTTTTCAGATGGTCTGCGCGTTCGGTGGTGGGCTTGCCGGAAGGATGCAGCGGAAAGCCGTAGAAAATAATGCCGGCAACAGCGCTATCCGGGTGGGCTGCCAGGTATTGTGAGCTCATTCTTCCCCCGAAAGATTTACCGGAAGCAAATAGCGGCAGCCCGGGCTGCAATGCACGCGCTTTTGCAATAGCCGCTGCTATTGCTGCGTGGGCAACCGCCGGCGGATCGGGCCTGCGTTTTTTATGTTCAGCAAAGGGGAAATTAAACCGCAGGGTGGCAATGCCCGCGTTCGAGAGCGCATCTGCCAGCGTTTCCATAAAGGAATGGTCCATGCCTGCCCCTGCGCCGTGCGCCAGGGTGCAGATGCACAGCGGCTTGTCGGGAGCCATATATCTGGCGGAAACCGCGCCTATTTCCGGAGAAACCTCCAGCCTGAAGGATTGTGTAGTCATGGGAGATCAAAATTAAGCTATATCCAGCGTCGTACCCGCTTTTTATACTGCGTGTATGCTTCGCCAAAAATTTCGCCTAATGCATTTTCCTCAGGGATAATCTGATATTTTGTAATGAATGCAACAAAGAGGATAATGCCGGCGATGGATACCGCGTTCTCTAAAAAGATGGCCCATGCAACGAGCATGATGGTCATCCCTAAATAAACCGGGTTCCTGGTGTATTGATAAACGCCTGTAGTTACCAGTACGGTTGCTTTGGGCAGGGAATTTTTACCAGGGCGGACCGTTGTACGGCGCCTGGATATGGTGATGATGCCCGACAGCAGGAGCATATACCCGGCCAGTAAAACGAGCCAGCCCAAAAGAGTGCTGTGAGGAATAATAAAGCCGGACTGCGGCAGGAATTTTGCCATCAGCCACATGAATGCTCCACAAGCTAAAAGAACAATGTCTGGTGGGATTTTAGCGTTCATAGTTGATTAGATCTTATTCAGCCCGCCCGATCCGCTTTTGTTTATATCATAAAGATCAAAATCGGTATGATGATTACACCAGGTGCTGTAAAAAAAGTTCTGCCGGTGTAGGCTTGCTGCTATCTGCCATTTTCCTGTTAAAATTAAATGGTCCTGTTCAAGATGTTCAATTAGCACATCAATTTACATAAATAGCGCAGGTTTTCAGGAATAAAGGCGCGGAAATTCCCGCTCCGCTCCTGAATTTCCCCAATATTTATTTTCACTAATTTTATGCCATGCAGCAACTTGAACCATTCTTTCACCTCTTCAAACAAAACAGCAAACTGCCCATACGCCTCATTTCTCCCAACTTTGGCCACCTTCCCCCTGAGATTGCCGACACATATGGTCTTACCCACCGCAAAAGCTACTACTTTTTCATTTTTATGCTGGAAGGCGTTACCCACCACGGTGTGGACCTCCGGCAATTTGATGTAAAGAACAATGAGCTGCTCTTTATTCTTCCCCACCAGATCCACCAGCTTCCGGCCAGCAAACAGGGCACCAACTATTTCAAGCTCGGTTTTGACGAGAACTGCCTTTCCCTGTTACCCAAACAATATCTTTTCCTCATCAACCCGTTCAACAACCAGCAAATTCAATTCACACCAGCTGCTGCCGGACGGCTGAAATCCATTTTTGAGATATTACGCGAATTGTTAAGCGTGATGGACACCAGCCCCGAGCTTATCCTGGCGCACCTCAATAGCCTGCTAACAGAGATCAACGCAGCTTATTTCTCCACTGGTAAGAGCCCGGCTGACGAGAAGCTTTCCAAATATATCCGTTTCAAGCTTTTTATAGAAAACAACCTCACCAACCATCCCACCATCCGGGATATTGCTGATGAGCTTGCCCTCAACACCAACAGCTTATATTACATCGTTAAGCACTATTCAGGGCTTTCCCCGAAGGAATTCATTACCAGCCGTCTCATGTTGGAGGCCAAACGACGTCTCTACTATTCTGAAAGCTCTGTCAAGGAACTGGCCTATGACCTGGGTTTCAACGACCCTGAATATTTTTCCCGCCTGTTTAAAAAAGTAACCGGCAAAACGATAGGTATGTTCGTTCAGGATTTGTCAGGGAACTAATACGATTTGTCCGGCTTCCTTTTTGACGTTCTCCGGAATTTTGCCTGACAATAATACATCAATCATGAACAGAAAACTGGGAACAAACGGACCTCTTGTATCAGCAATAGGTTTAGGATGTATGGGAATGTCCGGCGCCTACGGGCAAAGTGAGGACCAGGCATCCATCGCTACCATTGAAAGAGCCCTTGAACTGGGGCACAATTTTTTGGACACGGCCGATTACTACCGTATGGGACACAACGAAGAACTGATCTCCCGGGCCATCAAAGGCAAACGTGACAAAGCTTTCCTCTCTGTCAAAACCGGTCAGCTCCTTGCCCCCGGCCCCAACAGATCCATGGCTCCCGGGCCGGTATGTGCCCATCCAGATTACATCCGCAATGCTGTCCTTTACAGCCTTCAGCGCCTTAAAACAGATTACATCGATCTCTATACCCCGGCCCGGGTAGATCCTGACGTTCCTATCGAGGACACGGTAGGCGCGCTCGCCGACCTTGTGCGGAAAGGCGTGGTCCGTTACATTGGCCTCTCTGAAGCAGCAGCTGCTACTATCAGGAGGGCGGCTGCCGTTCATCCCATTACATCCTTACAGATAGAATACTCCCTCTGGAGCCGCGATATTGAAGCCGAAGTGCTTCCAACCATCCGCGAGCTGGGCATAGGCCTGGTGGCTTACTCCCCTTTAAGCCGGGGATTTTTGAGCGGCGCCATCAAAACCCCGGACGATCTCCAGGATAACCGGGCCCACATGCCGCGTTTCCAGGGCAGGAACTTTTACAGGAACCTGGAGCTGGTGGAAAGGATCAGGGCGCTGGCAGCCGAAAAAGGCTGCACGCCATCCCAGCTAGCCCTTGCCTGGGTGCTTGCCCAGGGGGAGGATATCATTGCTATTCCCGGCACCAAACGCATAAAATATCTTGAGGAGAATATCGCATCCGAAAATGTGCAGCTCACCCGGGAAGACCTGCAAAGCATTGAAGCCATCATGCCTGCCGGAATTGTTTCGGGCACCCGCTACCCCGAAAAGTTCATGAATGCCCTGAACCGGTAAATTTGCAGGTAATTTACCATAGATACCTTTATGAGCGCACATGCTTTGCCGTTTAACACATTACCAGTAAAGCGGGATGATGAACATATTGCCATCCTTCGTTACCGCACCAACAGGCCCGCTGCCAGGGCAAGAATAACGCTGCAGCAGCACCTGGTCACCTTTTTGCTTGAAGGCGAGAAAACGGTTCATTTTGCAGGCACGCAGGTTACGGTGAAGCCGCACCAGTTCATTATGCTGGCTGCCGGCAATTGCCTGATGAGTGAAAAGGCGGCCGCAAAGGGTGCAGATTACCATAGTATCCTTTTTTTCTTTGACAGTAAGCTGCTGTCTGATTTTTTGGGGCGTCATCCTTTATTGCCTGGCAAGCCAACAAGGCGGCCAGGCAATTATCCGTTCCTGCTGTTTGAAAAGGATGCGTTCCTGGAGAACTTCACACGTTCTCTTGATTGCATGCTTGGTGGTGATACGCCCATATATCACGGTCTGCAAAGGGTAAAGCTGGAAGAGCTGCTTTTATATATTGCCATACAATACCCCGGGCAGATACAGCAGCTCAGGAGCATGAGCCAGGGAACAAACGACGACCTGGTAGTCCGACAGGCAGTTACATCGCATATGAACAGCAATATCACAGTAGAGGAGCTTGCCTTTTTATGCAACATGAGCCTGTCTACCTTTAAACGCAGGTTTGCCCGTATTTATGGCAGCAGCCCTAATAAATGGCTATTGGAGAAAAGGATGGAAAGGGCGGCCAGATTGTTGCGGCAGGGCGACCGTAAAGCAAGCGAGATCTATTATGAGCTGGGTTATGAGAACCTGTCCAGCTTTATTCAGTCCTTTAAGCGTATCCATGGTATAACCCCTAAACAGTACCAGTTATCAAATTGAACGTTTAGCCATACTTTCTGAACGGTTGCCTATCCTTTGCTGCCGGTTTTCGCAGGTACCTTTGCGCAAAATCAGGAAAATGAACAAAGCGTATTTTTTAGTATTAGCCGATTATAATATCTGGGCAAATAATATTGCTATTGAATGGTTGGACCAGATCAATGACGAGCAGTGGGAACAAGCTACCATCAGTAGTTTCAGCAGTGTTAAACAGACCGCTATCCATATTGCCAGTGCAGAAAATATCTGGATTGATTTCTGGAAGAACGTTCCTGATCCGGTTTTTTTATCTGCCGGATTTAAGGGTACGAAAAATGATTTAATAGCTATCTGGAGAAGATCTTCAGCCGGGTTAAAAGAATTTGTTGAAGCGTACCCGGAGGAAAACTACCGGCAGCAGATCACTTTCAGGTATCCGCGCGGTGGAGAAGGCCGGATGGAACTTTGGCAAACATTTTCTCATATCATTAACCACTCTACCTATCATCGCGGGCAATTAGTGACCACCTTGCGCCAGGCAGGTTTCACAAAATTTTCCTCTATTGATCTGGCGGTGTATTATCGCGCGAGGGCCTAACCATAGTTGTAGAAACACCCAGTGAAATCAGATAGGGGTGGCTTCTGCGATTTCCGTAATACCGATGATAAAGCCTGTAAGCACTACTCTCTTTTTATCTGAATTTCCCCCTGGCTATTGCCTGGTATGCGCACGCCCTGTTTCCGGTAAATATTGAGCTTTTAAGATCAGAGAATAGCCCCTTTCATCAAGGTTTTTTTATTTATCCAGCTTATTTTCAATAAATAAAATTTAGCATAAATGGAAAGGAGCCTTTACCTTGCATTTGAAGCACTGGACTATGTGCGCAAGAACATTAAGCCCTGCAATACCAGAACCAGAAGTTTGCCCGGATATGCCACTCCTCGTTCTAACCCGGCAATTTCAGAAAGAGATATTGGGGAGATCAGAGATCGGGCACGCCGTTTTGGGCGAGTTGGGGGGAGTAAATTATTGGGAAGGTTAGATTTGGGGCGTTTAGCAATAAGTAGAGGCGTTGGAAATTGTGCAGAAATGGCTTGTGCTGCCGGATTTTTTTTGTACTACCACCGGGGTTATTATGCTTTTGATGTGGTTACAATATGCGGTCAGGATCATGATTTAATTGTTACAGGAACAACAGGCCCCCAACAATATCCCGCCCGGTTTGAACTTTGGCCACCACATTTAGCTATTTGCGACGCCTGGGCCGATATTGCTTGTCTGGGCCAGGACTATCCAGCACGGTGGGAAGAAAGGATGAGAAATTGGCACAGGACCGGAATACACATATGCTCCGGTGGGGCGTGGCTTGATGCCATGGAATGTAGGGATGTGGCAACTTATCCCGTACGCTCAAGGCTTTGATAAGCATCTGCCAAATGGTAATGCAAAAAATAAAAAAGCCTCACAAATCATTGATTTATAAGGCATCTATTTTATTGCATGTAGCCCCGCCAAGAATACTAAATACCTTTTTTCACGTTTTTTCACTTTCCCGATCTTTCGCCGTAACCCTTGCCTGTAAAGGATTTAATGCGAAAGTATGATTAAGTGCGGAAAAATGAAATTAACGTTTCGTGTACCCCCACGTGTACCCCAAAGATTTTTGGGGTACATTTGTGCTGTTAATTGTTACCCAAATGGATATTAGATTTTACCTCAAAAGGCCGGACGCGAAGCAAGTAACGGCCATTTTTGCCCGGATAACTTATGAAGCAGGCCAGCTTAAATATTATCTCCCGGAAAAGATAAACCCGGCATACTGGAACTCAGCCACGCAACGGGCCGTACAGTCAAAGCGTTTCCCGGAGTACCCGGAATTTAACGCCCGGATTGATACTCTGGAACAAACAATCCGTAATACTTACCGTAAGTATTTAAACGATAATGACAACGCTACCCCTTCTCCTGGTACTTTAAAAGAGTTATTGGATACGGCTTTGGGAAAGAAAGAGGCAGCCGGTAAACAGGGCTTTTTTGAATATTTTGAGGACTTTAAAACCCGATCGGCTGATGGACAGCGGATAAGCCCCAAAACCAAGAAGGTAACGGTACACAATACAAACAAAGGGTATGGCACTACCCTAAAGCATTTGGAGAATTTCAGGAAAGTATACCAGCGTCGGATTGATTTTGATAGTATAGACCTGGAATTTTACAACGATTACATTAAATATTTAACACATACAGTCAAGCTATCCCCTAACACAATCGGGGACCATATAAAACGGATAAAGACGGTTTTGCAGGAAGCAAAGGAAAAGGGCATCAAGGTAAACCCCGCCTTTGAAAGCAGCTATTTTACAAAGCCCAAAGAAGATACGGACAGCATCTATTTAACGGAAGCAGAGCTAAAGGAACTGGAAAAGCTGGATTTATCCGGCGATAAGAAGCTGGACCAGGTGCGCGATCTGTTTTTGATAGGATGCTATACGGGGTTGCGTTATTCGGACTATTCTGTTTTGCAGCCGGAGCATATAAAGGACGGATTTATCAGCATTAAACAGGCCAAGACTGGCAACCCGGTAGTTATTCCCATACACCCCACTGTTAAAGGGATACTGGACAAATACAACGGAAAGCTACCGAAGGCAATCAGCAATCAGAAAACAAACGATTACCTGAAGGATTTGGGGGAAAAGGTAGATGCACTTAAAACCACCGTTACCAAAACATATACAAAGGGCGGAACCAAGATAACCCGGACATTCCCTAAGTATAAATTAATGGTCAGCCATACGGCCCGCAGGTCCTTTGCAACTAATGAATACCTGGCCGGCACCCCAAGCATTACTATAATGGCTATAACAGGCCACAAAACGGAAAAAGCCTTCCTGGGATATATAAAGCTGACCCCGGACGAACACGCCAAGTTATTAAAGCTACATTGGGAGAAAAGAGCGCAGCAAAGAGAAAGTAAGCTAAGAAAAGCGCAATAAGATAAGGACTGTCAGAATACCTTATCTTAATAGAGGGCGGTATTTCGCGCATATCTATTATTCAAAAACTGGCAGCGGGTAATTTCAGCATAGATTCAATTCCAGTACTGCCTTCTCTATCTTGGCTTTATGCCCACATATATCACGAACTTACCCGCCCCTTTCTTGGTGAAGGAAACAATAAATGCCTTATCAGGTAAAATGGGTATGGCTAATTTCTTACTTTCACCAATAGCTAACCTTTGGTATAAATAGTATAGGAATAGGATTAATACTATAGTCGCTAGTATAAGGAGTTTCACGGCTTTTACATTTCCCGCCAATTTATGATTTATTCAGGTTATCAGCAACCGCAACAACTGTTGTAATAAATGCAGCAAAGAGAAAGTAAATTAAGAAAAGCACAATAAGCACAACACAAATAGGTTGCGTAGCGGGCGGATAGTTTAGCCGCTGTGTCCTATGAACCGCGTATGATAACTATTTGACAATACGCCGGTTAGATGGTAAGTTATTGTAATTTTTTGTGTAATGGATAGTAAGATGATAGAACGGCTAATATGCGAAAACAAGTTAATCCATTCAGCAGCGTTTAACGAGGCCCCCTATTTCTCCGCTGGCAGCGCCTTTTTTGAGTACTTTATGCTGCATGACGGTAGTTTTAACTACTACTATGCTTCCAAAGCCTTTAATGATGAGATTTGCGTGGCGCTGGAATTATACATAAAGGAAAAAGGCGATCTGGCCCGGTTTGATTGTGAAACAGTGCTGGAAAATAAACTATCCTTAGAGCCGGATATTAAGGAGTGCAAACGGAATATGCTGTTATGTGAGCTGAACCGGTTTAAATCAGAACTGGATAACTACGCAGACCTGAAAATCCCGTTTGATGATGGAACAGCATTTAAAAGCAATTTGCATACTGTAATATCGGGTAATTTTGACTACTGCCTTACATACTGGACGGAATAGGGAAGAATGGATTTTGAGCATTTAAACGCACAATTCCCGACAGACTTTCAAGCATCCGTAAATAGCCTGGTATTGTTGGAAAGGATAAAGGTAGTTAATGCCAGGTTGCAGGCACTGTATGAAGATGAACAGCCCACGTTACAGGTCCAATCTTTAACAGCACCGGCCGGGCAAAAACTATGCTGGCTGGGGGCACCTGCTCACCTGGCATTTATAGTTGACCTGTTTATAGAAAAAGGCTACCTGGAACAGCCGGCACCGTTTGCGGAACGTTCAGCGGAAGTATTATTAACCCATTTTGATTTCCTGTATTATAACCCTACAAAAGAAAGCCTGGGCAAGCTGTTGCACAAAGACCGTTACCCTATCAGTGATCAAACAGTAATAGACCGGTTTAACAGGATACCACGCAGGAATGAGCTAAAGCGGTAAGTTCCGATAGTAACCGATAGTACGCCGCCAGTAAGCAGGAGCAAGAGAAAGCAACTTTGTATCAAACATTGATACATGGAAAACTTATTGCTTTCTCCCATTCCGCTGGAACAGTTAAAAACGGTTATTTCCGATACAGTACGGGCGGAACTATCCAGACAATTGGACAGTATAAAAGGCCCCAAAGAAGATACGGAGCTGTTAACCCGCAAAGAGGCGGCCCGTTTCTTGGGCGTTTCACTGCCCACCCTTTTAGACTTTACTAAATCCGGGAAAGTAACAGGTTACCGTATTGGTACCCGTGTGCGGTACAAACGGGGAGAGCTGGAACAATCATTAAGGCAGATACAATCCGCTAACATTAAAAGGGGGTAAGCTATGCAGAAACATAACACTACCCCCGGAAGATCTTTGCTAAATGAACAGGGTAAAGATACGGAAAAGCCTACGGGCCAGGGAAAGGAAATAACCCTGGCAGACATTAACCAGGATGCGGATAAGCTAAACCGGGAGCTATCCGGTAATAACGGGTTATTCCTGGTACAGCCTGCAAATGCCTGGATACGGGCTGCTGCCCAGCGACCCATTCCCCAAATGCTATTTGGTAAACTGTGGTTTGAGGGGGAAATCTGTATTCTGTTCGCAGATACCAACCTGGGTAAATCCATACTGGCCGTACAGATAGCAGATAGTATCAGCAGGGGG
>Ga0164243_10000313_pt1 | contig 99870 bp, 88 predicted proteins | sample OricompcompostOP_FD_108781 | JGI IMG/M metagenome (GOLD analysis project Ga0164243, IMG submission 108781) | Organic Plus compost microbial communities from Emeryville, California, USA - Original compost - Organic plus compost (OP) | ecosystem: Engineered > Solid waste > Mixed feedstock >... | reverse complement strand
TCCTGTTGCTTTAAAATTGAGACAATTTGAGTCTCCGTGAATCGTGTCTTTTTCATATCGACTAGTTTAAAATTAATGCTTTATATCTAATTTTAAACTGTCTGTTTTTCAGGGGTACTTACAATTTATCAACTATTATACAAAGAAAATAACTATGGAATTTAATATTAATTGGTTTAAGGAAAATATAGCCAGTAGGTTTTCTGGTTATAAATTAGAGTATCGTTCGTTTCCAAACGGTGATTTAGGCTCACTGGATGAGATCATATTTGATAGTATAGGAATGAGTGGGACAATCAATTTTTGGGGGCAGGGGTATTTGGGATTATTTATATATGATAATGTGAAAGAAAAAGAGGAGATGAATCTTTTAGTAGAACCAGATAAAGAGACAGAAAAAGAAGAAGGATTTAATCGACTTTTTGATGTTTTAAATATATAGAAGTAAAGCCTCTCTTGGAGAGGCTTTACTCTTTTAATAATTCAGAATATATTCTATAGTTTTCTTCGTCAAAGCAAACGAAAATTATTTTTTTTATTTTATTAGTGATTGCTAAGAAATCGGAAACTGTTTTAATGGCAATTTTTGCAGCTTTTTCTTTAGGGAATTTATAGACTCCAGTACTGATATTGGGAAATGAAATAGATTGAACCTGATTATCTACTGCAATTTTAAGGCTATTTAAGTATGCTTTTGATAATAGCTCTTCTTCATTGTTTCTGCCATTATTCCAAACCGGACCAACGGCATGGATAATGAATTTGGCCGGTAAAGCTCCAGCAGTTGTTAAAACTGCATCTCCAACTTTACAACCGCCTTGTTTATTTCTTATCTTTTGACAATCTTCGAGGATTATTTTGCCTCCTGCTTTATGTATTGCACCATCAACCCCACCTCCTCCGAGTAAGGAAGTATTAGCTGCATTTACAATAGCGTCAACTTCTATCTTAGTGATATCACCTCTTAGTATTTCGATCATTTTTAATTCTATTTACTATCTCTTAATAAGAGATCAACGAATGTACACGCTTTTAATGTCTAAAAGTATGGTAGTGTTCCGCCGGGTAGTGTTCCGCCGTGTTGGTGACAGGAAAATGCCATTGCAAATTATTGAAGACCAATAGGAATGATTTTTGTATGGTACTATGGGTAGGTAATCTATATTTTACCTACCCATTTTTATGACCCAAAATCAGTCTGAAAATCCCTTGGTCTATCGTTCGTGTTCCGTAGGTGTTGGTGATTTAATGCCAGTGTCAGCTTCCATAAATTAATGCGATTGAGCCTCCAGCAACCACAACTACCGAGGGCAGCTGTACCGACATTACGATGGCAGCGGCCTGCAGCAGGTAAACAATTACGATTTTAAAGGTAATCCATTAAGCACCCAACAGCAATTATTGCAGGATCACGCGATCAGCGATGTGAACTGGGATGCCGGCCCGGTGCTGAGCACGGAAATATTTACGGCTTCCGTAGTCTATGATGCGCTCAGCAGACCTGTAACGAGTACCGACCCGGGTGGTAATATTACGGTACCTGCCTATGATAAAAGCGGTGCGCTGGTGAAGGTGGTGCTGAACGGTACGGAACATGTACAAAATATAAAGTATGATGCCAAAGGTCAGCGACAGTCCATTTTGTATGGCAACAACACGGTGACGAAATATACCTATGACGCCAATACCTTCCGCCTGAAAACGCTGCTGACAACCGGCAACAGCGGTGCGACCATATACCAGGGACTGAATTATTATTACGATCCGGTGGGTAATATCACCACGATCACAGACAGCGCACAGCAGACATTATATTTCAACAATACGGTGGTAAGCCCGACGCAGAAATATACCTATGATGCTTTGTACCGGCTGATCAAAGCGCAGGGCCGGGAGCTGATCGGTACGGCCAGCTTTGGTACGGACGATAATACACAGGATACCGCCTGGAAGACGACACATAAAGGCGACGGAAACGCGGTACAGGGCTATACGCAGAATTACACCTACGATGCCGTAGGCAATATACTCACCTTGCAGCATATAGCCGGTACCGGCAGCTATACCCGCACCTTTAATATCGGTACGGCAAACAACCGGCTGACCAGTACTGTAGTGGGTGCAAACACTTACAATTATACCCATGATGTGCGCGGTAATATAAGCGTGATGCCCCACCTGAGCACGATGGGCTGGAACCAGCAGAACGAGCTGAAAAATATTGCCAGGGGTACGATGAGCGCCTGGTACCAGTATAGCGGAGGACAGCGTGTACGTAAATACGTGAATAAGGCAGGCATAAAGGAAGAGCGGATATATTTAGGGAATTACGAGATATACCGTAAATTTGATGCGAGCTCTTTGAAAATAGTCGAACGTATAACGCTGCATGTAAGCGATGATACGGGGCGTATAGCGATGCTGGAAAACCGCACATTCGGTACAGCAGCCAATGATAACAATACGGCGCCTTCGCTGATACGGTATATTTATTCTAATCATCTTCAGAGTTCATCATTAGAATTAGATGGTGGTGCTGCGATCATTAGCTATGAGGAATACCACCCCTATGGTACGACGAGTTACCAGGCGATGAATACAAGCATTCAGGCAGTAGCGAAGCGTTACCGCTATACTGGCAAAGAAAGGGATGAGGAATCCGGGCTGTACTACCACGGCGCACGTTATTACATTCCTTGGTTATGCAGGTGGACAGCTTGTGATCCTTTGGAGAGTAAGTATGCGGGAATGAGCCCTTATAATTACTCGTTTAATAATCCAATTGTTTGGAATGATTTAAATGGTGCTGACCCGGGAGATGAGAAGAGGATTCCCATTGCTCCTACGAATGATAATATGTCTATTGCGCAAACGCCGGTACCAGAGTTGTACAACGGTGTTCCTTTAGAACACATGCAGGGCATAGGCGGAAATGGTGATGTAGTAAATATGACTGTTGGTTATGAACCTGAATTAGGTGGATTCCGTGTACTCAAAAGCGAATTGGAATCAGCTACAGTTATTGAATCGGAGAAAAAAGAAAAATACGGATGGTGGTTTTTGGCATTGAGTACAGATGGCAGCACCACTAATTTGGAGACTGTCGATTACTATGAAAATGTGATGAGAGGCGCTTTTGGAGTGGAAATGGGTTTCGGAGAGCAGTCTTTTGTCCTTAGTTCTGATAGCCATTGGCACACTATACCTAAGGCGTGGAGAAATAGATCATTGAACGAGGCAGGAAGTCCGGAGGAAGTTTTTAATCTGGTGAACTCTTGGGAAAATGCAGATGTGTATGCCTCAGCATATCATAACGCTGAGGAGCTAAAGAAAATTGGAGAGAATGCCCAAGCAGGGTTTATGATAGGAGCTGCAATTGGTGATTTAACTAATTTGAGAAAGGAGCCAATTAAAATAAACTTAAGCGGCACCCCCGCTCTCAGAGCTGCGTATGAAGCAGAAGTTAAGGGTTTATCTGCAATCGCCGAACAAATGAAAGCTGCTGGAAAATCTTCGGAGGAGATTGCAAGGGCTTTGCATGGCCTAAGAAGGGAACTTGGTGTAAAATATAAATCCCTTACTCCGAATAAATTACTTCAGGAAATCTACCAAAGAAATATTCAAAAGTATGGTGATAAGCTCGGTCCATCAATAGAATATTTAAGAAATCAAGGAAAGTCCTGGGATGATATCATTAATAGCGCCACGAGATCTGGTGGCAAAGATTTAAAATTCAAATAAAATTCAATATGATGGAGAATATAAAAACAGTAATATTAGGAGACGAATTTGACGAACAACTTATTAGTGACTTAAAAAACTTATTGCTAAAGGATGGCGGAGTAATTATTGATAATAAGGAAGCAGTTGCAGGCTCGCAAGACTACACAAGCTATGAAATAAAGTATCAAAACTCTGTAGTTAAAGTTGAAATAGAAACATTTATGGGTATCTCAATTACAGGAAATGAATCTGTAATCGATTATTTAGTTGGTTGTTTAGGTAGTAGGTAATGTACCAGGGTAGGGTAGTGTTCCGCAGGAGTTGCTAAGCGATTGGTGTTATTTTTTGATTTCCATTTAGTGGATGATACACAAGTATCATCCACTTTATTTTATACCCAAAAATCAGTTTGAAAATTGCGAGTTGGACATAAGTGTTCCGAAGGAGTTTGTTGGTCGCACATTTAATCCGTTGAGATGCCAAAGGCCAGCGGCAAAAACTGCAGCAGCAGAATGGGACTACCACCACTTATGAACATGATACCTATACTTTCCGGGTGAAAAGAATAAGGACCACACGCAGCAGCGACAGCGCTGTATTACAGGACCTGCAATACTGGTACGACCCGGTGGGCAATATTACGCTGCAAAAAGACCTGGCACATCAGCCGGTATATTTTAATGGGTCGGTGGCCGATGCGCAAAACAATTATATATATGATGCTTTGTATCGCCTGATACAGGCGCAGGGCAGGGAGCTTGCGGGAGACAACAGCGCACCCACCTACAATGACAGCAGCCGCTCGGGTATTATACCTGTTCCGATAGCCAGCACCGATACGGCGAAGATACGCCGCTATACACAGTATTATGGTTATGATGCGGTGGGTAATTTTGTCCAGATGCGGCATACGGTTACCGGTGGTACCGGCAACTGGACGCGCTATTATACCACTAATGCCGCCAATAACAGGTTGCAGCAAACGGTGGTAGGCAGCGGTACGCCGGAAAATTATGGTTATGATACACGGGGGAATATCATCGGCGGGTTCAGCCACCTGCAAAGCCTTACCTATAATGCTGATAACCGACTGGAAAAGATCGTGATCGACAGTAACCGTATGGCTTATTATCAGTACGACAGTTCGGGACAGCGGGTGCGGAAGACAGTGGTGAATACCAGCGCTAACACAACCGATAGCAGGAAGTATGTTGGTGAATGGGAATTATACCATAAATTTACCACAAGTTCTTTGACTACGATCGTAAAGCGGGAAACCTTGCATGTGAGCGATGATACAGGAAGGATTGCATTAATCGATACCCGTACCAGCGGTACCGGTACAGAGCCTGTTCAGCTGCTGCGTTACCAGTACAGTAATCATCTGCAATCGGCTTCCTTGGAATTAGATGCTTCGGGCGCTATTATTTCTTACGAGGAATATTATCCTTATGGCAGTACTTCATTTCAGTCCGGCCGTTCTTCGGTAGAAGTGTCGTTGAAACGTTACCGTTATACCGGTAAAGAAAGGGACGAGGAGAGCGGTTTGTATTATCATGGAGCGCGGTATTATGTACCGTGGTTAGCAAGATGGACAGCGGTAGATCCTTTGGAATCAAAATTTGCTGGAAGAACACCATATTGCTATGGTGGAAATAATCCTATAATCTTTAATGATCCTGATGGACAACAGGAAAGACAAACATTCTCCTCTAATTCCCAAAAAAATACAGATGATGCTCAAGTAAAGTATGAAGAAGGGGAAAAGAGAACGCAAGCAATGTTTAAAGATAAGCTTACTGAAATTGTCGGTAGCAAAGCAGATAGTAGTTTTAAAAATTGGATTGCAGATATTGGACAAGAAGGAGTTACAAGCTTTAGAGATACATTATTTCAAAGTAAAGTAGATTCTTGGCAAAATAATGATTTACAAAAAAGATGGTATGGGACTGATCCTAATGATTCTTCCAAAGCGTATTTGCCTGAAGAGTTAAGAAAGAAATTTTGGAACGATGCTATTGCCGAGACAATTCCTACTTTAAAAGCGAGTTGGTCCGCATTAATGACGGGAGAAACATCAGGTATTCTTTTTACTCATTATAAAAATCTCACAATAAGTAATAGAGAGGAAGGATGGGCAGCTATAAAAAGTGCTGGGATATCAGTTGGCATTCAATGGGCTTTGCATTTATGCCTTGGCGGTTTTTCTAATTTAATGAAGTCTGCACAAACATTTGCAGAACAAAGTGCAGCATTTCAATTAGCAAATTTAGAAAGAAGTATACCGGGTGCTCACTTTTTATCAAGGCACGGTGCTCAAACAACATTAGCACAGCAATTGGAACGAGCCACTACGGGATTGACACCTGACGGGCTATTAAGGAAACCTATAGATGCGTCGAGGTTTTTATCTCATCAATTAGAGTTAAAAGCAGTAAAACAAGCTGAATTTATTCATAAGACAACTGGGGCAACCTCTTTTCGTTTTGATATGGGAAAGGCCGTTGGAGAAGGATATATAAAGGGAGGTAATTCTGTTATAGAAACTTCAACAGTTCAGGCAGTATTTAGAAATGGTAAACTATACACAATGTATCCAAAATTAAGATAAGTATATGAAAATGATTAAAATTAAGGGTGTTGAAAACCTTTCAAGATTTGAAGATTATGTTTCTTCAAGTTTAGTTGATATAGCTTACTTTGAAGGAGCTGTTGAAGATACAATAACTCTTTCGCTTGAAAGTGATGTTGATTTAGACAATGAAGAAGACAGAAAATGGATAATTGAATTAATTAGCAAAGGATTACTGGAATGCCAAGAGTCATCGGCAAAGATAATATTGGAATAAAAAGGGTAGTGTTCCGCCGTATTGGTAACAAGAAAATGCCATTGCAAATTATTGAAGACCAATAGGAGTGATTTTTGTATGGTACTATGGGCAGTGTTCCAAAAGCCACTTGATGCAAATTTTTTATTTATTTATTGATATAGTTCAAGAAATAAGTTGCCTTGGTAAGGTTAAAATGGAGTGCTAACAGCACTCCATTTTTTGTCCTTTAAACCGAAAACGGCTATAAGAATGCGATTTTAATCTCTTTGTGTTCCAAACGCCACCTGATGAATTGTTATTTATGTAAAAATGCCTGCATTAAAAAGGGTTATAAGAATCGTATACAGACCTATTATTGCAAAGGTTGCCAAAAATATCAACGTGCAACATCTAGCTATAAAATGCTGCGTAAAGAGAAATTACCATGGCTCATTGAACTGAATAATGAAGGCTGTGGTATAAGAAGCATGAGCAGGTTGTTGAAAATTCCGCCGAGCTCTGTGATAAGATACTTGAAGCAGCTAGCCGCAATAATTCCCCGGTTTGATGTAAAAGAAAGCAACCAGGCTTATGAAATAGACGAGCTGCAAACCTACATTGGTAAGAATACACCATCAAATTATATATGGATTGCTTATGCGATTAACCGAAGGACCAGGCAGGTTATAGATTTTGTAGTAGGCAAAAGGACGAAAGAAAACTTAAAAATGCTGACTGATAAAATATCAGCTCTTCATCCCAGGTATATTTATACCGATGGATTGAATATCTACCGAAGTCTTATTGACAAGGGAGTTCACAAAGTTCAGTCGTTTAAGATCAATTATATCGAGCGTAAGAATCTAACCTTACGCACTCATCTGAAAAGACTGAACAGGAAAACGATTTGCTTCAGCAGGAGTATTGCTATGCTGCAAGCTTGTTTGATGATCTATTTTTTCGGTTGAGCGATACCGTAATGCGGCTATAGCTTTAAGCATGCAAACCAATTTTATGAATAACGGATAAAAATATTTTTCTTTGCAAAAAAATATCATCATGAAAAGTATAGGAACATTTTGTTGCCTGCTGCTGGCAACCGGCCTGTTTGCGCAACGGCCCGCCGCTACCACGGATATAGCGCGATATGTAAAGGGCAGCGGAAAGGCCTATATAGCCCAGGTACTTGCCGGGAACACCTACACGCCTAAGCTGCAAAGACCTACTACAATAAAACAGCGCGTAATAGCGCAGGTTTTTCACAGCAGCATATCTGTGGCAGACTCGGTTAGATTTATCTACAACAGCAACGAGCGGGGATCTACATACAGGTTCACGCCATGGGATCATGTAGGACAGTACCGTTATCATCTTTTTGTAGGCAATCATATCGTGGAGCATGCTTACCAGTCGCAGGACAGCTATGGCGTGCTGGCCGACAGCTTTGTTGTCTACAATCCGGAGGGGCAAATAAATATGCAAAGCGTCCCTTATTATAATGCTGCTAATGCCTACGACTCGTTTTATAACAGCTATATCTGGGCAGGCGACACCAGTAAATTCCGCTGCCGGATCCGGTATAATGCCGACGGCTCCATAGATTCGGTGCTGGACGACACCCTGTACCCGGGAGACGAGACCTATACGATCACTCAGAAAATAGTTTATAGTTACGAGGAGGGGATCGCTAGAGGGGATACCACCTATGGCGATGGCCCGGACTTTATACGTGCCGCTGCTTACCATTACAATGCAGATGGGAAAGTAGATACGATCACCGTATTTTATGATTATGGCTCCATAACCGTCAGCACCTTTGTTGCCTTTTCCTATACGGGCGAAGGTAATGTGAAGACGGCGCATACTTACCAGCTCAGCGAGGGCGGCTATCAGCTGAATCACAAGGACAGCTTCGGCTATACTACGGGTTTCGACTATCCCACTTATTATGAAGGTATCCAGAACCTGCTTACGGGGCCCGAACCGGAGGGATATCGCTACAGGTTCTATGCCGATGGCTCATTACCGGATTCACTGGTTGCCGAGGAGTTTACCGGCGATGCTCCCTGGGCCTTTTCCCGGTCTGCACGCTATTATTATAACGACTATGGTAACCCTGACCACATTGTCAACTATTGGGCCGGCTGGCCTGAGGAGCGCATCACCAACTTTTATTATGAAGAGTACGACGATGGTCTGTCGATAAAGATGCCGCAGCAGCTTACGACAACTATTTACCCCAATCCCTCCAGGGGATATGTGCATATCGCCTGTAAAGAAAGCGGCGTTTTTGCAATAAGCATCAGCGATATTGCCGGTAAGCAGGTGATGGGCGGTGTTATTAAAGGTGATGGGTATGCAAATACCATGGACGTCTCCGCATTGGTCCCGGGTATATATATTCTCCGCATTGCCGGTAGAAATACGGCCGGTTTTCATAAGCTGATCATTAGCCAGTAGCGTAAGAATAAAACAGCATATATTGTAAATAGCCCCGCGCCTAAGCGAAGGGGCTATTATCACGTATTTCATGCCTTTTGCCAAAACATGCGGAATCTCTGACTACACAGCCCCGGATTTCGGGATGCAACCGGTATTGGTTAAAGGTAGTAATATGCAGAAATAACAGCCATGGTATACCGCATTACTTCATCTTTATAAAATGTCCGCCGGGAACTTTTGTTTCCATCCATTTTTTTAATTCGGCCGCCATCCGGTGGTGATTAGATGCGCCAACCGGCTGCACAGCATCGCCGGAGCCCGGTACGAAATGGCTGTTAATAAGAATTCGCTTATCATCGGCAATAAATATCATGACTTCCCGCTTTCCCTTAAAACCGTCGAGCGGGCGGCTGATGATCTGGAAAACTTCAGGCGCATCAGGGTGATGAAAGACGAGAATCTGTTTAGCGGCAAGAAAGCTCTCCAAAGCTTTAATGTTGTCGCTGGCGGAATAGCCCGTAGTGATACTGATAAAATAAAAGCTGCGGAACAGCCGGACTATAAATACGGCTATAACCAGCAGGGCTGCAACGGTAGGAACAATGCTGATCTTTATACCATCCGAAAATTGCCTTGTTATAGCAATTATAATAGTGGTCATAGCCAGGAGCAGTATTGCCATGGTGATAGCCGGCGCGGAAGTGCGCCGGTTCAAAGGATAGCGCAGGCGGCGCCTGATAAAGGAAATGTCTTCGAGTATGGGGCTATGCCACTGGTCGCTTCCGGAAGGCGGTAGATATTGCTGCATTACAGTAAATTCTTATCTGCAAAATACTCAAATTAGATAACGGATGCTTTATTTGATACGACCGGTCTCGTATCATAAAGACAGTAAATGACGGTTTGTCGCTAAGCAAAGTTCCAGCTGCCGGCAAATACTTTTGTCTCGTAATGAATAGTGATCTTCCCGGCCTCCTGGTAACGGTCATAAAGATCTTTCAGATCCGCGACCATTGCCGGGTAGCCCGGGTGACTTTTGTCGGGCATATAAGAGGAGGAAAGAAGGCGGCCTTCAAGACCGTCAAAACCGAATACCTGCTCGTTCGGGAAAATTTCCAGCCTGACCGGGGCAGGGTGGAAGAAGGCGCTGATCTTTTCCAGGTCTATATTACGATGATCTACCTGCACATAGTCTATGCCATGTTTAACGATCAACTGGTCGTATTCCTGCTCAAAGCCTGTATCGGTAAGACGCTCATTCCAGATAAGCGCTACCGAGCCGCCGGGTTTCAGTATCCTGGAGAATTCTTGCCGGGTCTTCTCCCGGTCGAACCAGTGAAAAGCCTGTCCGGCAACAATGGCGTCTACACTATTATCAGGAAGGGTCGTATTTTCGGCAGTGCCGTCTATGGCAAAAAAGGCCGGATTTCCACCCAGCAGCTCTACCGACTTATCCCGCATTTCCTTATTGGGCTCGACTCCGGCTACACGATAACCTTTATCCAGGAATAAAGCAGAAGAAATGCCTGTGCCGGATCCTATATCGGCAATAAGACTTCCCCTTACCAGTTTATATTGGTCCTCGAGGAAGCGGACAACCTGCACCGGATATCCGGGCCGGTATTTTACGTAGTCTTCAACCCGGTTGCTGAAACGCTCGGTATTTTTCTGCTGCATAGCCAAAGTTAGCAAATTCTGTCACGGGCGAATATCATTTACTGATCAGCTGTTTCTCGCCTTTTTCATTTCCCGGCCCGCGGTCCATATCTTATAGCGCACCTCCAGTCCAGCCGGCACATACACTACTATAGGTAATTTGCTGTTATAGTCCAGCAGCAGGGGATGAGACATATGGACGAATTTATTTTTCTTTTTATAGCCGGGACAGGCCATTAAGGTGCCGGCTACCTGTCCTTCAGAAGCAACATCATAATAGGTGTAGCCCCAGCCCTCTACCGTTTGTTCCTTTACTTCTCCCATAATGAAGTAGCTGTTGCAGTCTACCAGTTGTTCCTTACCTATAAACACTTCCACTTTTAGCTCCCGTTCATTTTTATTTACAGGCAGCTGGATATACACGCGCTTAAATCCTTCCTGTGCCGCAGGATACATAGACAGGTCGAGGGGATTGTATTGTTGTTTTTTTGCCGGCTGTGCATGGATGGTGGTAAATGCGGCAAGCAGAACGATAGCGGCAGAAAAGAAAAACGTTTTCATATTTATATATGTTTTTTCAAAGATAAAATAAAGCGGGCATGTTTTGTAGTATTGCCGTTAAGCGGATACAAAGAGAACATTTTGGAGTAAGGGTCCAAAGAGCATGCCAATCTGCTCCGGGAGCTTGCAGATTTGTAAGACAATAACAAAAGTTACCTTTAATTGTATTAAACAGGTACAATCATATGTTTTATTGTCTAAAATGCAGCAAATGAAACCGGTAATAAAAATAAAGCGGGTGTATGAACAACCGGCGGAGACGGATGGTTACCGGGTATTGACAGACCGGTTATGGCCGCGGGGTATCAGGAAAGAAGACGCGTCGCTGGATGAATGGGCAAAGGGGCTGGCGCCTTCCACGCAATTGAGAAAGTGGTTTGGACATGACCCGGCATTATGGGATACATTCCGGGAACGTTACCGGGCGGAGCTGAAAAATAATAGAGAGCTGACTGCTTTTGTTACAGCGCACCGGCACAAAAAAAAGATCACGCTCCTCTTTGGCGGGAAAGATACAGCGCATACACATGCGCTCGTGCTGCAGGAATACCTGGAGCAGCAGTTTTCCGCATAAGGATACTGAAAACTGAAGCAAAAATAAAGGCAGCATTACCTGCTGCCCTTATCGCTTTTTCTATTTAAGTCCTGCTCTTTCCAGTAGCGCGTTGGCATCCGGCTTCCTGCCCCGGAATGCTATGTATAATTCCATAGGATCCTCGGTACCACCCTTACTCAGCAGGGTCTTGAACTTAGCCGCTGTGTCCGGGTTAAAGATGCCTGTTTCCTTAAAATAGGCAAAGGCATCCGCATCCAGCACTTCAGACCATTTATAGCTGTAATAGCCGGCAGCATAGCCGCCCGGGAAAATATGGGAGAACGATGGGCTTTGCGCTGTTCCCGGAACGGAAGGATACAGCTGGGTATCCTTAATGGTCTCTTTTTCGAAATCTTCTATACCATCGCCAGGCTGCAGCCTGCCGCTATGGTAAGCCATATCCAGCAGCCCGAAGGAAAGCTGGCGCAGGGTCTGGTAACCTTCCATAAAATTAGCGGAAGCGACTATTTTGTCTATCTGCTCATCGGGCAGTATTTCCCCGGTTTTATAATGACGGGCGAATGTCGCCAGGAAATCCTTTTGGTAGCAGTAATTTTCCATGAACTGCGAAGGCAGCTCTACAAAATCCCAGTAAACATTGGTACCGGAAAGGCTTTCGTAGACCGTATCCGCCAGCATGCCATGCAGGGCGTGACCGAATTCATGAAAAAGCGTTGTTACTTCATTAAAAGTGAGCAGGCTCGGTGTATCGGCGGTCGGCCGGGAAAAGTTGCATACGATGGATATATGCGGCCGGTGATCTTCGCCGTTCTCTTTATACTGTCCTTTGTAGGAGGTCATCCAGGCGCCGGCGCGCTTGCCGGTTCTGGGATGCCAGTCGGTATAGAGCAGGGCTTTGTGGCGGCCGTTCTCCAGCACTTCATAAACAGTTACTTCAGGATGGTATTTTTGTATATCGTCCCGCTGCTTAAAAGTAAGCCCGTACAATTTGCCGGCAGCATCAAAAGCGGCATTGAGCACATTTTCCAGCGAAAAGTAAGGCTTAAGCGCTTCCTCTGAATAATCATATTTTTCCTCCCGCAGTTTTTCGGCGTAATACCCGTGATCGTAAGGCATCAATATATCAATGCCATCTTTTGCCGCCAGTGGTTGCAAGGAAGCTACATCCTTCACTGCATAAGGTTTCGCCTTTTCCAGGAGATCATCGAGGAATGCAAATACAGCAGCAGGATTGCCCGCCATACGCTCTTCCAGCACAAATGCCGCATGGGTGTCAAATCCAAGGAGCTTTGCCCGCTGATCCCGCAGGGCCACTATCTTTCGTATAACCGATTCATTGTTATATTCATTGTCCCGGAATGCCTTGGTCCCGTTCGCGAGATGGATCTCTTTGCGGCGCTCCCTGTTTGCAGCGTAGGTGAGAAAAGGTACCAGGCTGGGATACTGCAGGGTAAATACCCATCCTTCCAGTCCGCGTGTAACCGCTTCCTCCTTTGCCTGCTGCTTGATCGACTCCGGCAGCCCCTCTGTTTCTGTCTCGTCTGCCAGGTGCAGCATATAGCCGTTTGTTTCCTGCAATACATTTTGTGAGAATTTCACTTTCAGCGCCGCCAGCTCCTTGTCGATCGACCGCAGGGTTTCCTTGTCGGCCTCATTGAGCAATGCCCCGTTACGGGTAAAGCTTTTGTAGGTTTTGTCCAGCAGGCGCTGCTGTTCTTTATCCAGCCGGCTTATATCCACGGTGTCTTGCACCGATTTAACCCTTTTAAATAAATTTTCATTCAGGGTGATATCATTACCGTATTCGGCCAGCACAGGCGATATTTCCTCCTGTACTTTTTCCAGGTAATCATTGGTCTCCGCGGATGTCAGGTTAAAAAAGGCTTCTGTGGCCCTGTTCAGCTTACGGCCGCTCCGTTCCAGGGCTTCTATCGTATTCCGGAAGTCCGGAGTCGTTGTACTGTTTGCAATTCCTTTTATCTCTTCTTTCGCCTCCTCTATCAGCTGCAAAATGGCGGGCTGGTAATCTTCCTGCCGGATATTTTCGAAAGGGACGCTGTCAAACGGCGTGTCGAATGTATGTAAAAGAGGGTTGTGCACTATATTGCTCATGACTGGCTCCATTTATCAAGTTGTTTAACGGAAGCTTCCATATCCTTCGGTAAGGGAGCTTCTATGCTGATGGTATTACCACCGGGGTCTCTGAATATTATTTGCTGCGCATGCAGGGCCAGCCTGCCCAGCAGCGGCCGTTCCGCTTCTTCCGCATCGGATAGCCTGAATTTCTTTTTTATCGAGGATAAGAACAGCGGCTGGCCGTTGCCATAAAGCGGATCGCCTACTACAGGTGTGCCGAGGTGTTCCAGGTGCACCCGTATCTGGTGGGTGCGGCCGGTATGTATCTGTAACCGCAGCAGCGAGTATCCTGACCAGGACTTAATGACCTCATAATCGGTATGGGATGGCTTGCCTTTTTTGAATACGATCATCCTGCCTTTTTTTACAGGATGCTCGGCTATAGGCTCTGTTATGCTGCCTTTTGCCTGCATGGGTCTCCCGTTGACCAGGGCCATATAAAATTTTTCCACTTCCCTTCCCTGGAAAAGCAGGGAAAGATACCGGTGGGCCTCCTCATTCCTGGCAAAGCAGATGACGCCGCTGGTGTCCTTGTCGAGCCTGTGAACAATAAAAAGCCTGCCATACCGGGCTTCGGCAAGATGATGCAGGTTGGGTAACTCGGCATTGAACCGGTCAGGTATGCTTCTCAGGCCCGAAGGCTTATTAAAGGCAATGATATTTTCTGATTCGTAAATTATTTCCAGCTTCACCTATCCGAAATATTTGTTTAAATAAAGATCTTCCATCTCCCTCATCTCTGCCTTGTCTTTTGCAGATTTATCTTTAAAGCCGCAGAGATGCAGCATCCCGTGAAAAATAACGCGGTGCAGCTCGTTATTGTAGGATACGGAAAATTTTTCCGCATTGTCGGCTACCCTTTCTGCGCTGATATAGATCTCCGCCGCCAGCTCGTTATCATTTTCCGAAAGATCGAAGGTGATGATGTCGGTCAGCGTATCATGGTTGAGGAACTGCCGGTTCTTTTCCAGCAGGTAGGCATCGTCGCAGAAAATATAGGTTATATCCCGGCCGCGGACATCCAGGTATTCCGTGATCATTTCCTGCAGAAAAGCGCTGAGCTTTCTTTTTCCGGTTAAACGTGACTTTATGTTCTCTTCAAAAAAATGAATGGCCAATGGTTATTCTACTTTGGTTATCTTAAGCATATTGGTAGGCAGGTGGGCATTTACAGGTGTGCTGCCGGTGTTGACCACCACATCGCCGGTCTTGATCAATCCTTTTTCCTTTAGAATACTAATCTGGTCCGCAATGATATCATCCTGGCTCACTTCTTTATCGTAATAAAAGGCCTGTACGCCCCAGCTTAAGCTTAACTGGTTAATTAATGTCTGTGTTTTTGTAAATACATATAAAGGCGAGTGCGGTCTGAAGCTGGACAGCATAAAGCCGGTATAGCCGCTTTGGGTCATGCCAATAAGCGCGTCGGCATGTACATCCTCCGCGATCTTGCAGGCATTATAGCAAAGCGCATCACTCAGGAATGAGGGGGAATGCGCCTGCGGTACCAGGTTCCTGTTGTATACCGTTTCCTCTTTCTCCACTTCCCGTACAATGTTCACCATAGTCTGCACCACCAGCGCGGGGTGCATACCCATAGCCGTCTCACCGCTCAGCATTACCGCATCAGCGCCTTCTATCACGGCGTTGGCCACATCGGTTATCTCGCTGCGGTTGGGCCGGGTACGGTCCATCATGCTTTCCATCATCTGTGTGGCTATGATCACGGGCTTTGCCCTGTGTATGCATTTACGGACGATCTCTTTCTGTATCATCGGTATCTTCTCTACCGGCATTTCCACGCCCAGGTCGCCACGGGCTACCATTACCGCATCAGAAGCAAGAATGATTTCTCTTAAGTGCTGCAGGGCTTCGGGCTTTTCTATTTTCGCAATGATCTTAGCCGGGCTGCCTTTCTGCTTTAATATGTTTTTCAGCTCCAGGATATCATTCGGCTTCCTTACGAAAGAAAGTCCTATCCAGTCTATTTTCTGCTCGATGATGAAATCAAGATCCCGCAGGTCTTTTTCCGTAAGCGAGGGAATAGAAATAGCTGTGTCCGGCAGGTTTACGCCTTTTCTCGGCAACAGTACGCCGCCGCTTATTACCACAGCCCTTACTTTTCCGTCGGGTGTTATCTCTGTTACTCGGGTTTCTATTTTACCATCATCCAGCAATATCTTTTCACCTACCCGGGCATCTTTATGGAAGTCAGGGTAGGAGATATACAAGGCGTCTTTTGTACCGGCGGAAGGTGTATTGGTAAAGGTTATGATATCGTCTTTTACGAGCGCCAGCGCATTGTCTTGGATATCGCCTACACGGAGCTTGGGACCTTGAAGGTCGGCCAGTATAGCGATATTGAAAGGATACTCGGCATTGATCTGGCGTATATTCTGAATTACTTCGGCATGCTTTTCATGAGCGCCGTGAGAAAAGTTAAGCCGGAAGATATTAACGCCGGTATTTACCAGCTCCAGCAATTTCTCGTAAGTATCGCAGGCAGGGCCTACAGTAGCAATGATTTTTGTTTTGTGTAACATTTATTGTAAGAATTGAAAACGGGAATAGCCCATATATGCCGGCTACAAGCCGTTTATCATGCGCGGACCGGTCTGAAATTGTATTAAGCGATATCAAAAATAACCTTATCCCGCAAGATTACCAAAGCGTTCCACATCTTGCTGCATGCTGTCTATGCCGGCTGGGTGATCACAGATTTGAAATTAGCCAATTCGGTAAACTGCTTTAACCTTCCGGCAATATCATTTTGTGAAATTTCGCGCATACGGTCAGGTCCGAATTTTTCCACGCAGAAGGAAGCCATGGCAGATCCTACTACTACCGCCGTACGCATATTTTCAAATGAAATATCTCCTGTGCGGGCCAGGTAGCCTATAAAGCCGCCCGCAAAAGTATCACCGGCTCCTGTTGGGTCAAATACTTCTTCCAATGGCAATGCCGGGGCGGAAAAGATGCGCTCGCCTTCGAACAGCAAGGCTCCGTGCTCACCTTTTTTGATCACCAGGCAGCGGGGGCCCATGGCCATGATTTTTTTTGCGGCCTTTACTATTGAAAACTCACCTGAAAGCTGGCGGGCCTCTCCGTCATTTACGACCAATACATCTACCATTTTCAGCGTTTCTTTCAGCTCTTCCAGCGCTGTATCCATCCAGAAATTCATCGTATCCATCACGATCAACTTCGGGCGGGTCTTCAGCTGGCGGATGACGCTCTGCTGGGTGGCGGGCGCCAGGTTGCCCAGCATCAGGTACTCGCAATCCTGGTAGCTCTCCGGTAATCGCGGATTAAACTGTGCGAGCACATTCAGGTCTGTTACCAGGGTATCCCGGGTATTCATATCCATATGGTACCTGCCGCTCCAGAAAAAGGATTTGCCGTCTTTAATGATTTCCACTCCTTCAAAGGTAACGCCGCGTGCAGCGAGGGCCTCCATTTCTTCCCGCGGAAAATCCCCGCCGATGATGGATACCTGCCTGATCCTGTTATAGAAGTTGGAAGCGGCCCAGGCAACATAGGTTGCGCTGCCGCCTATGATGCGGTCCGTTTTGCCAAATGGCGTTTCGATGGCGTCAAAGGCCATCGTTCCTACAGAAATTAAAGACATAATTTGATTATTGGATATATTTTGTTTTATTGATTTATTGCAGCATTGTCTTCCTTTTCCAGCAATGCGATTTCCCGGATCAGCTTCTGCCTGTCAACCGGCACCACGCCCACTTCCTCACATACGAGTCCCCCGGCGATATTGGAATAGGCAGCCATCAGCAGGGCATCCCGTGTGACGGCATAAACGAGCGATGCTACCGCAATGACGGTATCGCCCGCGCCGCTTACATCGGCAATATTCCGGATATGCGAAGGTAGTATCTTTCCGGCAACGGCATCATGCGCGTATACTCCTTTCTCGGAGAGCGTAATAAAGGAAATACGGTGATCCAGCTGCTGTTTCAGCTGTATATGCACCTGGTCCAGGGTTTTCCTGCTGATCTCCTCGAGCGGTATATTAAGCCCTTCTCTTACTTCTTTCAGGTTGGGTTTGAAGATATCCGCCTGCTTATACGAGAAGAAATTCTTCTTTTTAGGGTCGACGGCGATAATGATGCCCAGATTCCTGCAATGCGTTGTTATTTTATCAATGATATTTTCCTTAAGCACACCCTTGTTATAGTCTTCAAATATCAGCACCTGTGGTTTCTGTATCTGCAGGTAACGGAGCGTGGCATCGATAAAGGCATGCTCATCTTTTGTATCCAGCTCATCAGTTATTTCCCGGTCGAGCCTGATCATTTGCTGGTTACGGCTCAGGATGCGGCTTTTGGAGGTAGTAATGCGATTATCGCTTTTTCTCAGCAGGGTTGTTTCTATGTCCTGCTCTTTCAGGAGTGCTTCGAGTATATCGCCCTCCGCGTCATTTCCTATAACGCTTGCAATGGAAACCCTTGCTCCCAGTGCTTTGCAGTTAAGCGCTACATTGGCCGCGCCGCCCAGCCGGTTCTCGGTTTTCCGGATGCTGACCACCGGTACCGGCGCCTCGGGAGAAAGCCGTTCGGCATCTCCCCAGCTGTAATTGTCCAGCATCACATCACCTACGACCACAACATGTAATCCTGCTATTTTTTCAAAAATATCTGTTGGCATATCAGTGTTTGTTTTCTGCAAAGAATAAAGCCCCTGTTCTGCAGGCTTTTTATTCTTTGGTTTCCTCCGCCTCTTCGGCGAACTTAAAGGTCACGGGCAGACGGAAATAGGTCTTGACCGGCTTACCCTCAACTGTTCCCGGCTCCCATGGCGGCATGGAACGCAGCACCCGCAGCACCTCCTGCTCGCAGCCGCTGCCCAGCGTTTTCATAAACCGCTCGTTACACAGGCTGCCGTCCTCGCACACCACAAACTGTACCAGCACCGAGCCCTGGACCCCGTTCTCCATCGCTTCATCCGGGTAACGCAGGTTAAGCGACAGGTAGCGCATCAGGGCATTTTGTCCGCCCGGAAAGCGGGGCGTCACTTCCACCTGGGGCACTATTTCTGATTCGGGAACCTTTGGGGCTACTACCGGTATATTTTTTTCAGTTCCGGGATCAACAGCCGGAGTATCAGGTTCCTGGGCCAAAGATAGCAAAGGCATCAAGAAAATGCAGAACGTTGGAAATATGTAGCGCATAAAGAAGGTTGTTTAAAAGTAATTTCAGTAATGGAATAGATAGTATATTGTTTTTGAAAAAAAATGCTAATGGTTAATGTGGAAAGCTATTGGTATTAAATAATAGCAGGCTACGGGTTTATTGCCGATTTTCCCCGGCTTCCATCGCGGCATATTTTCCAATATCCTGACAACTTCCCGGTCACAGCTTTCGCTAAGGCTTTTTTTGATATTAATCGAATCTATTGTCCCCGTTTCCGAAACGACAACCTCTGCTATTACCTGTCCCTGGACATTTTGCTCAACTGCATCAGCCGGGTATTGAAGATGTTCACGCAGATACTTCATAAGACCGGTCCTGCCGCCGGGAAATTCCGGCATATTTTCAATCCGTGGCGTGCGAACTTCATTATTGCTGATGCATGAGCCAAGACCGGCTACCCGGCGTCTTTGTTCGGGTAGGGCATTAACAGGTGACAAAGGCATATCGACTGGTTGTACTGAGCCCGGTGATGGTATTTCCAGTATCGGCTTAGGTATTTTTTTATCCTGTGCATTTATGCAATTATGGGATAGCATAAAAGTAAATGCAGCAAGAGCAGGTACCGTAACAAGTGGCTTAAAATTCATTAACGGAAATATTATAATAAGCATTCACTGCTTTACCGTTGGCTTTTGCAGGTTTCCAGCGGGGCAGGCGATCCGCGACTGCAGACAACCGCTGCTCCAGTTCACTGCTGCATCCCCGCTTCAGCAGCTTGATATGCTGCACCTTGCCATTACTTTGCACCAGGAATTCCAGGACCGCATCCTCCTGCCGTTTTTTTTCTTTTAATTCCGGTATTTCGGCTGCCAGGTATTTTATTAACGCCGCTTTCCCACCCGGGAATTCAGGAATCTGGTCTACATACCGGTACACCAGCTGCGGACCGGAGATGTCCTCGTTGTGCTCCGGTATTTTATCCGGTATGCTAAAGTGTACCGGCAGCCGGTATACAACATTTACAGGTCTGCCTTTATAGATGCCGGGAGACCATAGGGGCATAGTTCCGATCAGCCGGAGCGCTTCTTCATCGCATCCGCCGCCTATGCCACGCTCCAGCCTGGCATTGACAGCCTTACCTTCCCGGTCAATGGTAAAGAGAACGGTCACAACCCCCTGTATATTTTCCGCAAAAGCGCTATCGGGATAGTGTATGTTCTTGTTTATATAATGCATCAGCGCAGTAAGCCCGCCAGGAAACTCAGGTTCTTTGCTCAGCCTGATAAATTTTCCCTCAGCAGGCACCACACCGGCACTGTCCGTTACCTGCTGCGCGTGTGCGCAGACAAGCGACGAAACAAAGACAGCTGCCTCCAATAATGCACGTTTCATATGCTAGTCAATATTTAACGGATCGTAATTTTTACAAGGTGATCAAGGCTATAAAAATCCCGCAGCATATGCCTCGATCATGCCGGCCTGCTTGCTTTTTTGTATCTATACAATCCGTAATCAAAAGTAAATACATTTATTCAATTGGCATAAAACAGGCTGCCACTTTATCTGTTAACCATTAACTTTGCCCCATGGCTAAGATTTTTTTAAGGAAAAAGATAAGTAACAGGATAGCAGATGGTCATCCGTGGATATTTGGCAATGAAATAGGAGATGAGGAAGGTAAATACGAACCAGGGGATATTGTAGATGTGTTTTCATCAAACGGGTCTTTTGTCGGGAAAGGATATATTAATCCCGCTTCGCAGATAAAAGTACGGCTGCTGACCCGGAACCAGCAGGAGGAGATAAATGAAGAATTTTTCCTGAACCGTATCCGTAAGGCCTGGGAATATCGCAGGACATTGGGATATATTGAGAATTGCCGGCTGATATTTGGCGAAGCTGACCAGATGCCGGCCCTGATCATTGATAAGTTCAACGATTATTTTGTTATACAAACGCTGGCCCTGGGGATGGAAAAATGGAAAGAAGCTATTGCGAAGGCTATCCAGACAATCTTTTCCCCCAAAGGTATTTACGAGCGCAATGATGTTCCGGTAAGGGAGCTGGAAGGGCTGCAACAGCAGAAGGGATTTCTGAGCGCTCCCTTTGATACCGATATTGTTATCAACGAGAACGGGCTTAAGTTTCACGTAGACATCGTAAACGGGCAAAAAACAGGTTATTTCCTGGATCAGCAAGATAACAGGAGGGCCATAAGCCAGGTGGTGAAAGGAGCGGATGTGCTGGAAGCATTCTGCTACACAGGAACCTTTTCGATGCATGCTGCGCATTATGGCGCAAAAAGCGTGCTGGGCCTTGATATTTCCGAAACCGCGGTGAATACAGCCCGTCGGAATGCCGAGCTGAATGGTTTCCAGGATATATGCAAATTTGATAATGTAAATGCGTTTGACGTATTAAAGCAATGGGTAAAAGAGGGACGCCGCTACGATACCGTAATACTGGATCCGCCTGCTTTTACCAAAAGCCGCGAAAATATACAGAAAGCCATTACGGGCTACAAAGAGATCAATCTGAGGGGCATGAAGCTGCTGAAGCCCGGAGGCTTCCTGGTGACGGCCAGCTGTACCAACCTCGTTCCCCCGGACCTGTTCCTCCAGATAATCGAAATGGCTGCAAAGGATGCAAGAAAAACACTGCGCCAGGTAAGCTGGCAGACACAGGCTGCCGACCACCCGATCGTCTGGAATATTCCCAATACGCAATACCTTAAATTCCTGATCGTGGAAGTAAGCTGAGATTGATGTAATGTACACCCTATGAAAAAAATATTGCTGATCGAGGATGAAACCAATGTCGTGAACCTGCTGAAGAGAGGGCTGGAAGAAGAGGGATATGAAATTTCAGTAGCTATGGACGGGCTTTCCGGTTATGAAATGGCCGGCGGCCATATTTTTGACCTTATGATCATCGACATCATGCTGCCGGGAATGAACGGGATCGAGATATGCCGCAAGCTCAGGCAGCAGAAGAACGGTACGCCTATCCTGCTGCTTACGGCACTGGGATCGACAGAGAATATAGTTACCGGCCTCGACAGCGGAGCGGATGATTACCTGGTAAAACCCTTCAATTTCGCGGAGCTGCTGGCCCGGATGCGCACGATGTTTCGCCGGAAGCTGGAAAGCAATACGGATTTCAGGAACGATAATACCTTATCGATCGGCGACCTGGTACTTGACCTGGATACAAAGATCACTACAAGATCGGGCAGGGAAATAGCGCTTACCGCTACCGAATTCCGCCTGCTGGAATACCTGCTCCGAAATAAAAACAAGGTATTGTCCCGCATGGATATTCTTGAATACGTATGGGGCGTGAATTTTAACATGAATACCAATGTCGTGGATGTATATATCAATTACCTCAGGAAGAAGATCGATAAGGATTATGACCCTAAGCTGATACATACGGTAGTAGGTATGGGCTATGTATTAAAAAATAAGTAGACGATGCAGCAGCGAAGGATTACAACCCAGTTGAAGGTAACACTGCTCTATACGGTGCTTACCTCTTCCACGATCCTGCTGCTGAGCGTTCTGGTATATTTCTTTACCGAAAAATTTTCATCGCAGGATTTTTACAAGCGGTTGGACATCCGTGCCGTAATGGTTGCCCAGCAACACTTTCCCCAGGATGAGCGCGCCGGGGCCTTTATCCGCAATCTACGCAATGAATACCTGGAAAAGCTGCCTCACGAAAAAGAATATATCGTTACCGTTATAGATAATGACAGCTTTATTTCTTCTTCTTCCGTAAAGCTGCCGGAGCAATTCTACCGGAATATCATGCTGAACCAGCAGGCAACTTATAAGATCGGGGACACTTATTATGGCGGTATCCTGCATCAAAGAAACGGTGACAGGGTCCTGGTAATCGTTTCTGCCAGGAACGAATACATGCGTCACCAGCTTACCAACCTGCGGGGTATTCTGTTTACCGGCTTTATCTTATCTACCTTGCTGATATTTGCCGTTGGTCTCTTTTTTTCCAAGCAGATATTCCTGCCGATCAAGAAAATGACGCTTAAAGTGAATACGATAAGCACGGAAAACCTGCACCTGAGACTTAATATCGGTAAGGGTAAGGATGAGGTAAGCGAGCTGGCGCATACCTTTAATAATATGCTGGACAGGCTGGAGACCTCTTTCGAATCGCAGAATAATTTTGTCAGTAATGCTTCCCATGAGCTCAGCACTCCTTTGACATCCATTATCGGTGAAGCGGAGCTTGCCCTGCAGAAAGACCGGAGCCCGGAGCGCTACCGGGAGGCTATGCGCATAATCCTCCGTGAATCAGAAAGGCTGAAGGCTATTATCCAGAGCCTGCTGAATCTGGCGCAGACAGGGTTCGACGGAAAAAAGCAGAACTGGGAGCTGTTGCGTGCGGACGAGCTGCTGCTGGAAGCAAAAAACGCCGTGGACAGGATATATCCCGACAACCAGGTACAGATAGACTATACGCTTTTTCCCGAGGATGATGAAAAGCTTAACATCAAAGGTAATGCTCATCTGCTGGTGCTTGCCTTTACCAATATCCTGCTGAATGCCTGCAAGTACTCAGGTAATAAAGTGGTTATTGCCGCGCTTGCCGCAAGCAATACCAAGCTGTTTATCTTTATAAGGGACCATGGTATCGGTATACCGGAGCATGAGCTGGCGCATATTTATGACCCCTTTTTCAGGGCTTCCAATACCGGTGAGATCAAAGGTTACGGAATAGGATTACCCCTCGCCCGGAATATCATCCGGTTGCATAAAGGGGATATTAACGTTTCTTCTACGGTAAACCAGGGGACGGAGGTGAAGATCACGCTGCCGAACAGTTCAGAAAAGACATCTTAACCCCGTTCTAATATTCTAATCTTATTCTAATAATCTTTTTAGATCATTCTTACGACATTATTAGCTGCTCCTAATAGCAGGGCGGCATCTTTGCATTATAACCATAATTGTTCACAAGTAAAAGGTTTTATGCAATGAAAAATATCCTGATCCCTACGGACTTCTCCATTAAATCGTTAAAGCTGGTAGGCGCCGCGGTAAGGAGGTATGAATCTGAGCAGCTGAATATCATACTTGTACATGCGCTTCAGCCGGATAATTCCATATCAGGGCTGTTGATGCTGAGTAAGCGGCAGGCCGTCAACAGGATCTACAGCGAGGAATTTATGGAAGCCTGCGAAATTGTTAAAAATAAATACAGCAGCAATATCCATAAGATCAGCGTTGAGTTTTATTACGGCAGTACGAGAGCCTACCTGAGCAGCTTCCTGGATGCCCGTTCCATAGATGTCGTTCTATTGGCTAATGATTACGCGTTGCGTATTGCTGCCCCGGAAAGCGCTGACATGAAATTCCTGGCAGAGCAGACAAAATGCCCGGTACAATATGAAAGCATATTAAAGGACGGCTACAGAGCCCCGGTTGAAGAAGCTTCTATCTCTGAGCTATTGCATGTATAAAGTTTTTGTGTAACCCGGTAAAAGCTAAGGATTATGTTACTTAAGGAAAATATTCCGTTTCGTTATGTATTCGGAAAGATAAAGAGAGAGGTGATCATGATCACCATGTATGTAACGATCATTGCGCTGATCCATAAAGCGCTTCATCTTAATATATCCATACCTATTTCCGTTCCGATGATACTGGGTACGGTTATCTCGCTGCTGCTGGCTTTCAGGGCCAACCAGGCCTATGACCGTTGGTGGGAGGCGCGGATCATCTGGGGCGCTATCGTAAACGACTCACGGTCATTTGCCCGGCAGATCGTATCCTTTATAGACAGCGCTTTTGAGAGCGATGAAAAAGCGGAGTTTGAAAGCAGGATTATTAACCGGCAGATAGCCTGGGCCTACAGCCTGGGACGGAGCCTCAGGAAACAAGGCAATGACAAAAGCCTGGAGCGCTGGATATCGGCCCAGGATATCGATTTTATCAACCGCTTCGATAATACGCCTATGGCCCTGCTGGAGCTACAGGCGCGCGAGATAAAGTACGCTTTGGACAACCGCTGGATTAACCCGTACCAGCACGTGGAGCTGGACAGGATGCTGAGCAATTTCTCGGATCATATGGGCAAAAGCGAACGCATCAAGAATACCGTATTCCCTTCTACCTACGGTTTGTACCTTCATTTGTCCATGAACCTGTTTATCATGCTGCTTCCGTTCGCGCTTATAGACTACTTCGGATGGCTGATGATACCGTTGGTTACAGCGATCGCTTCCGCCTTCTGGCTGATCGAGAAAATGTCTATCCATTTGCAGGATCCCTTTGAAAACAAACCCACAGATACGCCGGTAACCGCTATAGCACAGACCATAGAGCGTGACCTTAAACAGGTATTAAGGCAGCATAGCCTCAGCCTGTACTCGTCTTCAGAGGCTAAAGCTGATCAATTCTATGTTTTATAAATCTTAACGCTTGACTGCGTTTTGCATGGGTAGGCCCTGTTCGTTTCTACGATAAGGGCTTTTTTTATTTTAACGGGATACGCTATAGCATATTAATTGTTTTTTTCGGATATTGGGCCAAATAATGATCAGATATGCCGGACACAGCTGCTCCCAACAATGACCAGGGACATTTTCAACGCTCGCTGAGCCTTACAGATGGTATCTTACTGGTAGCCGGTTCCATGATCGGGTCGGGGATTTTTATTGTAAGCGCTGATATCACCAGGCAGGTAGGAAGCGCCGGCTGGCTGATATTTGTATGGGTGCTGACAGGGCTGATGACCATGACGGCTGCTATCAGCTATGGGGAGCTGAGCGGTATGTATCCCAAAGCCGGGGGACAATACGTATACCTGAAAGAGTCTTATAACAAGCTGATCGCCTTTCTTTATGGCTGGAGCCTTTTTGCGGTAATACAGACAGGCACCATCGCCGCGGTAGGTGTTGCGTTTTCCAAGTTTGCGGCCTATCTTATTCCCGCATTAAGCGAGGACAATAAGATACTGAAATTGCAGACGGGTATAGATAGCTGCAATAATCCTACCTATTTTTCAATAAGCGTTGCACAGGTTGTATCCATAGGGATTATAGCGTTGCTTACTTATTCCAATACAAAAGGAGTAAGGGGAGGAAAGATCATCCAGAATATATTCACCTCTACAAAGCTGCTTTCCCTGTTCGGGCTGATCATTGCAGGCATTATCATGTTCAGGCCGGAAATATGGCATGCCAACTGGAGCAATGCCTGGGCGGCGACTAAAGCCTCCCTTGTAGATAGCTGCAATCCTGATGCAGGGTTCAGCGTTACGGGCATATCCGGTACGGCGCTGCTGGGTGGCATCGCAGCAGCCATGGTCGGTTCCGTATTTAGCAGCGATGCCTGGAATAATGTCACCTTTATAGCCGGCGAAATGAAAAATCCGCAACGGAATATCGGGCTTAGCCTGTTGCTGGGTACGCTTATTGTCACGGTCATTTATGTGTCGGCCAACCTTATATATCTTGCGGTATTACCTATGGACGAGATAGCCCATGCAGCTAAGGACAGGGTAGCTGTAGCTGCCTCAACAGAGATATTCGGAAGCTTCGGAACGGCCATTATTGCGATTATGATCATGGTATCCACCTTCGGCTGTGATAACGGCCTTATCCTTGCCGGGGCAAGAGTATATCATACGATGGCACAGGACGGGCTGTTTTTCAAATCTGCAGCCAGGCTTAACCGGCATGGCGTACCGCAATGGGCGCTCTGGATGCAATGCGTTGTAGCGGCCATACTTTGCCTCAGCGGTAAATATGGCGATCTCCTGGATATGATCTCTTTCGTGGTTGTCATATTTTACGTGCTGACGATTGCCGGCGTATTTATCCTGCGTCGTCGTCTTCCCGGTGCTGAAAGACCCTATAAAGCTTTTGGGTATCCCGTACTGCCTGCCCTGTATATCCTGATGGGTATCACATTCTGTATATTGCTGATCTGGTTCAAGCCCCAGTTTACCTGGCCGGGATTGATCATTGTCCTGATAGGCATTCCCATCTTCTTTATCGTAAAAAAGAAGGGACCAGTTGCCCGGGAGCTCTGATGAGTGTCAGGCTGTATCAGTTAAGAGAAGGGGATTGAGTAAAGGTATCCAGTGTTCTTCTGGAGATACCGATCAGGAAAATAGCTATAACACCCGTGGCTATGGCCAGTATTATCTCGAGATAGCTGCCCAGTGTGGTAGCGCCCAGGCTGGACCGGGTATCTTTATAAAGAAAGCTGCCTTCTTTTGCCTGCAGGTCAGACAGCAGTTTTAAGGTTGATACTGTTTTTTCAAAACTGTAGTCCTTATGCTGACTTTCTATAGCAGCGCTATTGTATTGTTGAAGATTCAATTTGAAAGACCTCCAGAGCGCAGCCTCCCTATGGGTAAGGACGGTATTTTCATACTTTTTTATCAGCGCGGCGATATCATTATTAATTGCCGATATTCTTTCCGGTGGTGCGGGGTGGGCAAGCCGCTCCTTTTTGTACAGGTTATCTGTCAGCTCAAAAAGGTAGGTAGATGCCATCAGGCGGTCATTATAAATAGCCGTGACGGAAGTGCTGGCAAGCTCCAGGTTATGGCGGGAGCTTATATTATTAATGATGATCCCTGCCATTAATACGGTTAATGCAAGGCCGATCTGTAACCTGTATCGTAGCTGGATGGGAAGCTTCATGACATATCAGTTTAAACTGACAGTTAAGTTACGCCAAATTATTTATTTAATCCGATTTTACAGGCTATTATGCTTGTTTAGCAATTGTCCTCATCATTATGGGATAAAATTCTTGTTTTGGTTAACCTGAATTTTTTGGTTTGCAGTCACTATTGCCATGAGGCGGCACAAGGCAGCTTTCTGAAGTTTTAAAAATATATATGTTGGATAAACGTTGGCTGATCTTTATCTTGCAGTTATATTGCAATGAGCCTCACATCCTCCTACAAAAGCATTAACAAGCGATTACAATCGGAATACCTGGAGCCCGCCTGGGGCTGGGGTATAAGGGTTGCCATATCGGTTACTGTGCCATTATTGTGGGGTATGTATGCCAATAAACCCCACGAGGCGGAGTGGATGGCCATAGCGGCAGAAAGCGTTTCCTTTATAGAGCTTAAAGGTAATGCAGGTCAGCGGGTAAGGCTCCTGGTAAGCGCAGGATTACTCTCCGTATTATTTTGCGTGGTCGGCAGCCTCGCCGGAAATGTGGTCTGGATAAGCCTGCCCGGAATGCTATTGGTCGGCTTTTTAAGCGGCTTGTTTAAAAATCTCGGGGACCGGGGTACCGGTCTTGCATTAAGCGTTTATATCTTTTATATCATCACGAGCAGCTACCCGGTGCACAGTGCTGCCGAAATGTGGGCAAGATGCGGCTCAGTAGCGGTGGGCGCGGCCTGGACTACGCTGGTAGGCCTGCTGGGCTTTCTTTTTATCCGTGTCGGAACGCCCTACAGGCGTACTATTGCGGTAATATGGAAATCTGTAGCCGGTCTTGCCAGGACAACGGGCAAGGGGTGGGACGGGCAGTCTACCCGCAGCTCATTAAGGGAAATATACCTTAAGGAACGGGATGTAAGGGCCGCTATAGACGCTTCCATCTACCTCTTTGAAGAAACGGCCGACCAGGTTGCCCAGAATGAAAAGGGAAAATATGCCCTGACACAGGCGCGTAAAATAGCTTCTTTGGTCAGTCTCCACATTATACAGATCAGCGAAATAGCAGAGCAGCTATCCAAGCAGACCAGGGACAGGCAACTGATGATACAGCTCTACAGCCTCTTTCGTGCATTGGAGCAGATAGGAGAGCGGATGGAAATATTCCTGCTTACCCTGAAGCAGGAGGAAAAGATCCTGGTAATATCCAGGATAGAGCGCCTGAGAAAGATCGTTGATCAGATCACCGGATTTCCGGACCAGCAATCAATTGCTGAAGCACACATAAAGAAGATTGCCGTTTTATCTGAAAGGGTTGCCCGTATGGTGGAAAGGTCCCTGGAGCTGCTGGCAAAACCGGAAAAAAGGATTTACCGGGCATATTCATTTACGGAAACGTTAAATATACTGCATCCCCGGTATCTCAGGAATAACCTCAGGCAGCTGGTTCATCGCGACAGCATTACCACCCGCTATGCCTTGCGTATCGGTATCGCCACCTTTACAGGCGCATTGCTGGCATGGTTGTTCTTCCCGGACCATGGCTATTGGATACCCTTCACGGCGATTATAGTATCACAGCCTTATTTCGGCGCCACATTAAAGAAAGGGATTGAACGTAGCGCCGGAACTGTTGCGGGTATTATAGTGGGATCAGGTTTCCTGATGCTGCCTTTTCCTTCCCTGAGCAGGCTGGTACTTGTATTTTTCAGCTCTGTATTCCTGATATATTTCCTGCGACGGCAATATTCTGTGGCTGCCTTTTTCATTACCCTTATGCTGGTGGGGCTGCTGGCCATCGAGCCGCATTTTGACGCGGGTCTTATGAAAACAAGGCTTATTTGTACGCTGATAGGATCTGCGCTGGCCATTACGGCCGGCTTCCTGCTGCTACCCTCCTGGGACAAAAATATGCTGCCGCGCTTTCTCGCAGAAGCTATAGGTGCTAACTTCAGCTATTTCAGGAACACTTTTTACAGGGGACAGGCAGAAATCGCCTGGACGAAACTAAAACGGATATCGGAATCAAAGAACGCCAATGCATTTGATTCCTTTACCCGGTTTATGCAGGAACCTGTAAAAAGGAAAAAGAGATTCTACGCCAATTATTATTTTATACTGACGCATAATGTGCGCATTACCCGCGAGCTCAATAATTTTCACAGTGAGACCGAGCTGGAAGAAGTGAAAATGCCTATACAGGAGAAGGAAAAATTTATTCAGCTGCTGTATGAATGTGATGATCTTTTCCGGGAAAATGTTGCCATCCTGAAAAAAACGGGAAACCTTTTCGTAGATGATAAATTCCTGAAAACCTTTCCCGAAGAAGGTTTCAGGAATATTGAACCTTCTGAAAGCCAGTTTGTCTTTGTAGAAAAGATACTGATTGAGCTTAAAGCGTTGAATTCAGGATTAACAAGTCATTAATTCCACCGACCAATTTTCGGTGAACACTTCTCCGCTACGATCTGAAAAGGAAAAATTTGAATTAAAAAGCCTTAATTTAGCGTAATTGATTTTTTGATTCATTGATTAAGCATTAAGAGTAAAAAGAAGAGTTGCCATCTAAAAACGTAAAACAAAATGGATTCTAATTTCTCACCGAAAGTAAAAGAGATAATTTCCTTCAGCCGTGAGGAAGCCTTGCGCCTGGGGAATGATTTTATAGGTACAGAACATTTATTATTGGGCCTTATACGAGATGGGGAAGGACTAGCCGTCCGTATCCTGCAATCGATGAACGTAGATCTTTTTGATCTGCGGAAGGATGTTGAGGTAGTCATCAAAGGAAAAGGAAATACCAATGCCGCCAATCTTAACAGTCTGCCCTTAACCAGGCAGGCCGAAAAGGTGATCCGTATTACTGTGCTGGAAGCAAAAACGCTGAAATGCAAAGTAGTGGAATCAGAGCACCTGATGCTCTCGATCCTGAAAAACAAGGAAAACCCGGCAGCCAAGATACTGAACAACTACGAGGTCGATTATGACCGCTTCAAAAATGAGCTGAGTATCCTTCAGGGGGATACCTCGGATCTGCCCAGCGCTGATTATGCCAATGATCCGGGTTCTGAAGAGTTTGATGATGACGAGCGCCGCCAGTACCAGCAACGTCAACGCCAGGGAGCTGCGGCGGGCGGTAATGTGAAATCCAAAACGCCGGTGCTTGATAATTTCGGGCGTGACATTACCAGGCTTGCCGAGATGGGCAGCCTTGACCCCATTGTGGGCCGTGAGCAGGAAATAGAGCGCGTATCGCAGATACTTTCCCGCAGGAAAAAGAATAATCCTATCCTTATCGGGGAGCCGGGCGTGGGTAAAACAGCGATCGTGGAGGGACTGGCCTTGCGTATCGTACAACGTAAGGTATCCCGTATCTTATTTGATAAACGTGTGATCAGCCTCGACCTGGCGGCACTGGTAGCAGGTACCAAATACCGCGGCCAGTTCGAAGAACGGATGAAGGCTATTATGAATGAGCTCGAAAAGAACCGGGATGTCATCCTGTTCATTGACGAGATCCATACCATAGTAGGCGCGGGCGGCGCGTCAGGTTCCCTGGATGCTTCCAATATATTCAAGCCGGCCCTGGCACGTGGAGAGCTGCAATGCATCGGTGCTTCGACACTGGACGAGTACCGCATGTACATCGAAAAGGACGGAGCGCTTGACCGACGTTTCCAGAAGGTAATTATCGACCCGCCAAGCGTTGAAGAGACCATTACCATACTGAACAATATAAGGGCGAAATACGAAGATTTCCACAACGTAACTTACGATGCGGAATCTATCGAGGCCTGCGTTAAGCTCAGCGACCGCTATATGACCGATCGGCTGTTGCCGGATAAGGCCATCGATGTACTGGATGAAGTTGGAGCGCGTGTGCACCTGAAGAATATCAATGTGCCACAGGCAGTGCTGGACCTGGAAAAGAAGATAGAGGACATCAAGCTGGAAAAAAACAAGGTAGTAAAAAGCCAGCGCTTTGAAGAAGCCGCCGCTTTAAGGGACAAGGAAAAAAGACTGGGCGAGGAACTCGAAAAAGCCAAGAGCGATTGGGAAGAGGAAGTGAAGCACAAACGTTACCCGATCCATGAAGAAGACATTGCGGAGGTGGTCAGCATGATGACCGGTATACCGGTGATGCGTATGGTAGAAGCCGAAAATGAAAAGCTGCGCCGTATGGGCGAGGATCTGAAGGGTGTCGTGGTAGGCCAGGATGACGCGATCCAGAAAGTGGTAAAGGCCATACAACGTAACAGGGTTGGTCTTAAAGATCCTAAAAAGCCTATTGGTTCCTTTATATTTCTCGGGCCTACGGGTGTAGGTAAAACAGAGCTTGCCCGGGCGTTGGCCCGCTACCTGTTCGACAGCGAAGATTCGCTGATCAGGGTAGATATGAGTGAGTATATGGAGAAGTTCTCACTCAGCAGGCTGATCGGAGCGCCTCCGGGCTATGTGGGTTATGAGGAAGGTGGACAGCTGACTGAAAAGATACGCCGTAAGCCTTACTCTGTGGTATTGCTTGATGAAATTGAGAAAGCGCACCCGGATATATTCAATATCCTACTGCAGGTGCTGGACGACGGCCAGCTGACCGATGGTCTTGGCAGGAAGGTTGACTTCAAGAATACATTGATCATTATGACCTCTAATATCGGCGTTCGCCAGTTAAAGGACTTTGGAGATGGCGTGGGCTTTGCCACCGCGGCCAAAGTGTCGACAACAGAGGAAAATAACCGGTCGGTAATTGAGAAGGCGTTGAAGCGGACCTTCAGCCCCGAGTTCCTGAACAGGATCGATGATGTTGTTATCTTTAATTCATTGAATGAAGAACACATCAATGTTATCATCGATATCATCATGAAGGATGTGCTGAAACGCCTGAGCACTCTTGGCTTTACGCTGGAGCTGACCGAATCAGCCCGTAAGTTCATTGCTGAGAAGGGCTATGATCAGCAATTCGGCGCCCGTCCGCTGCACAGGGCCATCCAGAAGTACCTGGAAGACCCGCTGGCGGAAGAGATACTGAACCATACGATCAAGGAAGGCGATAAAGCGGTTGCGGATTATGACCAGGAAAACCAGAAGATCGTATTCCGGATCGGCTCCAAAGGCAGCGCTAAGAAGCAGCCCGATAGTAAGAGCTAAAGCAAAATCAGTTGAATAATATGATACAGTGCCCCCGGTATTCCCGGGGGCATTTGTATTGGAAGAACCGGTATTCGGAAAAAGAGCGCTGCTGTAAATATTTTTGGCAGATAAAATACCTTAGATTGTTAATTTTATTGTCTTTCATCACAGCAAAATAATATACAAATATGTCAGCTCCCGATTTCAGAAATGTAGCCGCGCAATTACGTATGCCCCATGGCGAGGACGGTCTCAAAACAGCCGGTTATATGAGCGTCAATAACCGCAATATGATCGAAAGAACGATTGATCTGCTGGATATACAGAAGAATGATGAGGTGCTGGAGCTGGGTTATGGCGGTGGTATGCACCTGGGATACCTCCTTGGTGCCGCAGAAGATGTAAGCTATACAGGTATTGATATATCAACTGCGATGCAGCAGCTGGCTGCTGAAAATAATGCAGGTATGCCAGGCAGATATGCTTTTTTACAGGCTGATGCCAGTGGCGGTTTTCTGCAACTGCCTTTCCCCGATAGTTCTTTTGACAGGATATTTAGCGTCAACACCATCTATTTCTGGGATAATGCTCCCGCGCAGGCGAGAGAACTGATGCGGGTATTAAGACCCGGTGGTTGCTTTATCGTTACATTTGGCAGCCGCGATTTTATGCAGGGCCTGCCGTTTACACAATATGGCTTTGAGTTGTATGATATAGAAAAAGCCAGCGCATTATTGTCCGAGGCAGGTTTTTCGGTTAAGGCGGCTATTACAGAAACCGAAACCGTACCCGGAATGGAAGGCGAGGGTATTGTACGCGACTTTGTCATGCTTTGTGCCAGTAAGCTGTAAGCTTAGCTAGTTTCATCCGCAAATCTCAGCCATTGCTTCTTTGCATATTATAAAAATGCCGGAGCCGCCTTCCCGAAGTCCTGCTCATTTTAATACCGCAGCCATTATATCAACGGGGCAATCGTTTATACCGTCTGCTATTTTCCAGAGCAGCTTATAATCTTTATTGCCGTCTTTTATAAAATGAAAGGCAAAAAGCCCGATGCCCCTGCCGGTATCCTGATCCGCTTCCTCTGTGCCGGTCAGGATAAGCAGGTTATCGCCCGATTTGTCGACCCACTGCCAGGCGCCTGCTACGCTGCCTTTGAAGCGGAGCGAGGATGGCAGATGATTGGCTTTTACCTGTACAGGTCTTAAAGGCTGATAGGTATTTTCAGCGGTATTTTCTATAACTTTATCCATATTATGACTGGTATCATCAGTAGTATTGCAGCCTGCAACAATAATGGCCAGGAGCCAAAGGCACAATTTTTTCATAAGCAGATCGTTCAATCACAAGGTATATTTAACTAAAGCCGGAGAATATGAATTTAAGATTATTATTGTTACTGCTGTTGCTCTCAGGTTTTTATTATACGCGTGCCCAGGAAGACGGCGGCTATTTTGAAGACAGGTCTTTTTATGGTGGGTTGATAGCAGGAATGAATGCAGCGCAGCTCGATGGGGATACCTATGGCGGCTATCACAAGGTGGGGCTGAATGTAGGAGGCATAGTGTACGCGAAATTCATGCAAATGGCAGGCATAAGCCTGGAGCTGCTATTCTCACAAAAAGGCAGCAAAGGCGTAAGGACCTCTGAGAGCGGTGTCGGCTCATTTTATGAAAAGTATACATTGGGTATTAATTATGTTGAGGTGCCTTTAATGGTACATATCTTTCCTCCTTCCAAAAGGGTACACTTTGGCGCAGGCGCTTCCTATTCGCAATATGTCAATTCAAAGGAAAGCTACGAAGGACTTTATGCCATGACCTTTGATCCTGACCTTTACCGCTTTAAAAAATACGAAATAGACGTAATGCTGAGCATCAGCTATATGATCTATAAGGGCCTGATGGGCGATGCCAGGTTCCAGTATTCCGTTACGCCGGTCCGCGATGGTTATTACGCGCCGCAGGGTTTTAGCAATGCCGGTAAGCAGATGAATAATATGTTCGCCTTCCGGCTCGCCTACCTGTTCTGACCAGCCGTTTTGGGGTATACGGGGATTACACGGCGCAGCAGCAAAAATACGCAAAGGCAGGTAAGCGCGCCTACCATGCTTCCTGCATAGACATCATCATAAAAATGCTGGGAAAGATAGATACGGGAGTAAGCTACCGCCATAGCAATAAAGAAAAAAAGAATGCTCATATATCGCTTGCTGTCCGGCAGCAGGAGCGATAAAAAACAATAGAAGGCAAAAGCTCCGGCAGTATGCCCGGAAGGAAAGCTGTAGTAATATTGCTCGGGCTGTCCTTTCACCAGGTGCATCCATTCTGCTTTGTTGAAATATCCTAAAGGCCGGGGAGCATTGATAGCATATTTAATAGCCCTGCAAACCAGGAAAGGTATGCCGTTGCATAATAAGGCCATCAGTACAAAGCCCCAGCTACGGAATTGCCTTCTAAAAGCAATAAGCAGCAGGCAGGCGCCAATGATAAGCGGAGCCGTACCCATATCGCTTACCAGCGGCATCAGCCCGTCCAGGAATCTGCTGTGGCGTATATTTATATACCGGTATATCTCTTCTTTATCTGAAAGGAATAATAAGGCAGAACCGCCGATCCACCATAGTATGCAGCAGGCGAAGAACAAGGTCAGGCCCTTATTGATGCCTGTATGATAACGTTCTGGTTCCGTATGGTACTTGCTGATCCGCTTCATCATGTCAATGTCTATATTGCCGTATATAAATTATGCTGTTTTAGCCGAAGCCTTTCTTTTTAAAGATGCTTTCAGCCTGTTCCATAGCCTCGTATAGGTCTCCTTATTGAAAACATTGGAATCGTTCCGGGCCTGTGTCATAATGATCAAAGCTATAGGTAGTAATACACCTGTAGCCAGCCACATGCCATACCAGGGTACCACAGCGCCCTGCTTGGCCAGTTTTTCGCCTGTGCTGTTAATGATAAAGTATATTACGAAGAAAGCGATAGCCACTACCACAGGCATACCTATACCTCCTTTTCGGATGATGGCTCCCAGCGGAGCGCCGATCAGGAACAGCAAAAGGCAGGCGAAGGAAAGAGTGAATTTTTTGTGCCATTCGATCTTCAGCTTAGTTATCTTATCCTTCTTGATGCCGCTGTCGTTCACAAAAGGAAATATAGCGCCTTTCAGACTGCGTATGCTGGATTCGGCTGAACTGATCGTATTGGCACGGAGAGAATCGGGTACATATTCCAGGAAAGAGCGCTTATAGGTAAACCCAGGCTTTGTGCTGGTTATCTTCGCGGCCAGCAGGCTGTCCTGTTTATTCTGGTTCTTGTAAACGGAAAAATACGGGCGGAGGAAACGGTTGAATTCCCTGACAGTATTATTGAGCTTTACCTTATTGCTGTCAATATTATGGCTTAGCTGGTCTACATTCATCATCACTTCATTTCCCTTGAACAGTTCCTCCTTGGTCCTGGAAAAGGCAAATTTGGAAAGATCAAATACCTTAAACCATTTACCGAAGTGCATACGTGTCTGCTCGTTGTTTCCCTTGCTGTTCGACTCTTCGTAACGCCAGCCGTCATGCAGCTCAAATATCAGGTAATGACCATCAGGAGAAGGGTACATCTTGCCGTCTTTCGCAATGACCACATTTCCGTTGCCTCTCGACTGGGAATGGTCGTAAATGATGACATCCTTTATTGTACGGCCGTCTTTTCCTTTCTTGCCGACACGGATCGCAAATCCGTCAATATCCTTATTGAAGACTCCTTCGCGTATATTCATGGCAGGCTTTTGATTGCGCATGTCATACAGCAATGAGAATGTTTTCAGGTTGGCGACCGGTATCACATAATTATTGAAAAGGAAGGCTCCTGTGGATACTATAATAATAAAGACCGTCAGCGGGCGCATGAAACGGAACAGGGAAATGCCTGACGACTTTATGGCTACCAGCTCGTAGTTTTCCCCCAGGTTGCCAAAGGTCATAATGGCCGCAAGCAATATGCCTAGCGGGAGCGCCATAGGTATCAGCGTGGCTGCCCAGTTCAGCAGCAGCTGGGTCATCAGCAGCCCTCCCAGTCCTTTGCCCAGCAATTCATCCATGTACAGCCAGAAAGTCTGCATTACCAGGGCAAACAGCACAACAAAAAACGTAACCACGAATGGCCCCATAAAACTACGGAGGATAAGAAGGTCAAGTTTTTTTAATCGAAGACTCATCAGGTATTGATCGCCGGAGGGGAAAGATATTTTTATTCGCCGGCAAAAATAAGTTATTGGTTACAAATAAAGCGTACCCCGGGAAGGATACGCTTTATAGTGTGCATATCATTTTGACGGTCAGCTGCCGATCCTGTGCTTTAGATCATTAACCTGTGTATCCCATAGCTGCTGCTGGTCTTTAATATCTCCTTTGTCGGCAAAGTCAGTGATCTGTAGGATTGTTTCGTTGGTAACCGGGCTCTGATCTATTCTGAACTCAAAATACTCATCGTCATTATAGTAATCCCATTTGTAGCGGACGAATTCATTTTCTGCAAATGCAACCCGCTCTGCTTCATCACCTGCTCCGTTCCAGCTGAACGTAAAAACGTCTTCCCGCTGATCCACTTTATCTGCAAACCATTCCTGCAAGCCGTTAGGGGTAGATAAAAACTCATACAGAATAGCCGGGGAGCATCTCACCGGATATTCAAGTGTAAACATAGTTTTCTTATTCTTCATAAAAATTATTTCTTAACTCTTTGTGATATTTTCCAATACTTTGCAATAATAGAAAAACAAAGCAATTATCAAAGCTTTTTTGCAATTTCTTTTTATTTTTTAATCGTTAAAAAACCGCCTAATTTTCAGTGTTAAGGATTGTTTAATTTTTTTTGGGTTGAATTATCAGGATGCTTACATTTGCTCTAGTTGTATAATTGTTAATCACACTAAAAATCACCTCTTTTTTATTTGTAACTAAAAATTTACACTCGCTATGTCTATGCGTCAATTGAAAATTACAAAATCCATCACCAACAGGGAAAGCCAGTCGCTGGAGAAGTACCTGCAGGAGATCGGAAAAGTAGATCTAATTACTCCCGAGGAAGAAGTCCAGCTGGCAATAAGGATAAAACAGGGAGATCAGCGGGCGCTTGAGAAGCTAACCAATGCCAATCTGCGATTTGTGGTATCAGTAGCCAAGCAGTATCAGAACCAGGGGCTGTCCCTTAGTGACCTGATTAATGAAGGTAACCTGGGCCTTATCAAGGCCGCGCAGCGTTTTGATGAAACCAGGGGATTCAAATTCATTTCCTATGCCGTATGGTGGATCCGTCAATCCATTCTCCAGGCGCTTGCCGAGCAGTCCCGTATTGTACGGTTACCGCTTAACAAAGTAGGTCTTACCAATAAGATCAGCAAAGCTTACTCGATGCTGGAACAGGAGTTTGAACGGGAGCCATCCAGCGAGGAGCTGGCCAGCCTGCTGGAAATAGGACTGGACGAGGTAGAGACAACTTTAGGCGTTGCGGCACGTCACGTAAGTATGGACGCACCTTTTGCTGATGGCGAGGACAGCACCCTGCTGGATGTGTTGGAAAATCCCAATTCCTCCAGTGCGGACAGGAGCATTGAACACCGCGACTCCCTGCGCCTGGAAGTAGCCCGTTCTTTAAGCTCCTTAACCGACCGCCAGCGCGATGTGCTGATGCTTTACTTTGGCATCGACACGGAAAACCCCGTATCCCTGGAAGATATTGGAGAGCGCTTTGGCCTTACAAGAGAGCGTGTACGGCAGATAAAGGATAAAGCAATTACTAAATTAAGAACAACCAACCGTTGCAAACTTTTAAAATCATACCTGGGATAAATTTGATGGAATAAACTTTTACATTTAATACGAAGCGCCGGCTTATGCCGGCGCTTCTTTATTGACGCAGGGCTGACATATACCGGATAAAATCTTTATTAGCCGTATCTTTGCAGTTGCTTATGACTATTGAACAAATAAAGGAGATGCGCGACCGGATGGCGCACCTGGACCGGTACCTGAAACTGGAAGAAAAAAAAGCCAAGCTGGAAAATGACCGCCAAATATCACTTTCCCCCGGTTTCTGGGATGATAATAAAAGGGCTACTGCAATATTAAAGGAAATACAGGTCAACAAATTCTGGATCGATCTGTATGAGAAAGTAAATGCCTCGGTAGAGGATTTCGCTGTGCTGTTCGATTTCTGGAAAGAAGGTGAGGCGGAGGAGGAGGAAGTGAAGGTCGCTTATGAAGCGGCGATAAAGAACATTGATGAACTGGAATTTAAATCTACGCTCAACCAGCCGGAAGATGAAATGCCGGCTATTGTGCAGATAAACTCCGGCGCCGGTGGTACCGAGAGCCAGGACTGGGCCGAAATGCTGGCCCGTATGTACCGTATGTACGGACAGAAGCAGGGCTGGAATGTTACCGAACTGGACTGGCAATGGGGCGATGGCGCGGGTATCAAGACCTGTACCCTGCAGTTTGACGGGAACTTTGCCTATGGCCTGCTTAAAGCGGAGAATGGCGTGCACCGCCTGGTTCGCATCTCTCCCTTTGACAGCAATGCCCGGAGACATACCTCTTTTGCCTCGGTATATGTTTACCCGCTGGTAGATGATACGATCAATATTGAAGTAAAGGACAGCGAGGTCAAAATGGAAACTTCCAGGAGCGGGGGAGCAGGCGGACAAAACGTCAACAAAGTAGAGACCAAGGTAATGCTGACGCATATTCCTACGGGTATAGTGGTGATATGCCAGACGGAAAGAACGCAGCTGGGCAACAGGGAAAAAGCCATGCAGATGCTGAAAAGCCGTTTGTATGAAGAAGAGATGAGGAAACGGGAGGAGCTGAAGAACGCCACGAATGCTTCCAAGAAAAAAATAGAGTGGGGATCGCAGATACGCTCTTATGTATTTCACCCATATAAGATGATCAAAGATCACAGGACTGATTATGAGGTAGGCAATGTTCAGCCGGTAATGGATGGCGAGATTGATGAGTTTATCAAAGCTTACCTGATGATGAATGAAGAAGCATAGTCGTTATGCCTTTATCTATAGACCATATTATTAAGGAAGACTTTCTCTCGCAGGATATAGAACGTATCCTGCTTGCGCTGGCCATTGGTTTCCTGATCGGGGCGGAAAGGGAATACCGGTCCAAATCCGCTGGTCTCCGGACGATGATCCTGGTGAGCCTGGGCTCCTGCCTGTTTACTATACTTTCTGTAAGAATAGGGGCGCCAGGCAGCGCTGACAGGATCGCGGCCAATATTATTACCGGTATCGGTTTCCTGGGTGCGGGTGTTATTTTTAAAGATGAGAACAGGGTTGCGGGCATTACCACTGCTACTACTATCTGGATGGTGGCCGCATTGGGCATGGCTATTGGCGCCGGTCATTACCAGGCTGCGCTGGTCGGTACAATAGCTGTCATGACCGTGCTTATTTTCCTAGTGCCCCTACAAGGGGTAATCGAGAAGCTTAATCGTACGCGTCATTACCGTATTGTATGTCCTTACAGGCATGAAACCCTGCAGAAATACGAGCATCTGTTCAGGAAGTATAAGCTGAAAGCGACCAGGGGCAAGCAAAGCCGGATCGGTAATGAGATAATCGGTAACTGGGAAGTGCACGGGCCGGATAGAAGCCATGAAAAATTTATCCGCCATCTTTTGGAAGACCCCGATATCAATGAATTTGATTTTTAAAAAGCTGCCCGGTAAATGGCCATATTTTTACCGGGCAGTTCAATTATATACTCAAGGCTGTGGTGTAAAGCGTAGGTAAGGTTTTATGATCCTCAAGCCTTTCGGAAACTTCTTTTGCGCATCTTCTGTAGAAACAGAAGGAATTACAATCACATCTTCTCCCTGTACCCAATCGGCTGGTGTAGCCACGCTGTGTTCTGCTGTGAGCTGTAGGGAATCGATCACCCGCAGCACTTCGGTAAAATTCCGGCCGGTAGAGGCCGGATAAGTGATTGACAGTTTAATCTTTTTATCGGGTCCGACAATAAAAAGAGATCTTACGGTAGCTGTCGCCGAGGCATTGGGATGTATCATATCATATAAAGCGGCTATCTTCCTGTCCTCATCAGCGATCACAGGAAAGGTTACCTGCGTCGTCTGTGTTTCATTGATGTCCTTTATCCATCCGTAGTGCTGCTCGAGTGGATCGACGCTTAAAGCGAGCACCTTTACGTTTCTTTTTTCGAATTCTTCTTTAAGCCGGGCAGTTTTCCCGAGTTCTGTCGTACATACGGGTGTATAGTCGGCAGGATGGGAAAATAATACGCCCCAGCTATTGCCAAGGAATTCATGAAAGCTGATCTCCCCGATAGTCGTATCGGCTTTGAAATCGGGAGCTTCGTCCCCAAGTCTTAGTGACATATTGTTCTGGTTTTAAGGATGAAAAATTTTTGATGAATTATATGGCAACCTCTTCCACGGACAAAGTTGCTTTCGAAGGTCTTAGTGATTCGATTTCTTCCTTTTCAATAATAGCATCAGGAGCCAGTATCAGCGAGATACCCTGTTGTTTCCACCAATCGCTGCTTTTAAGCCTGCTGTAGTGAATAACCCCTGTCAGGTAGCTGCGCTGCCCGCTATGCCATTCATCCACCCATTCCAGCTCATGCTTTGGCAATGATGACCAATCGTCGAGGCTGATGAATATGCGCAGGTAAAAATCGTCAGACAGCCTGGCAGGCTGATAATATAGTTTTTTATACTCGTATTTATAGCCATATCTTAACGCCGAGATGTCGCTTAAAACTGCCGATGCTGTAGGGAAGCTCCCTGCGCCTTTCCCGTAAAAGAACTGTTTGTCGGCAAAGCCGCTTTCAATGACCACGCCGTTGTATTCATTTTTTACAAAAGCCAGCTGGTCCTTGCGGCTTACCAGTTGTGGCAGCACAAAAGCAGCGATATTACCATCGGATAATTTTTTTGCCTGGGCCACGAGCTTTATTTCATATCCCTTTTCCTTCGCTATCCGGGCGTCACTCAGCTGTATATTCTGTATGCCGTTGAACAATATGTGCTCCGGCTTTTCCACTATTCCATAGGCATGCGTCAGTAAGAAGGTCCATTTATTCACCGCGTCATAGCCTTCGATATCCAGCTTGGGATTGCTTTCGGCAAAGCCAAGCTCCTGAGCCAGCTTTAATGCTTCTGGAAACTCAAGCTTATCTTCAAATATCCTGGTCAGGATGAAATTGGTGGAACCGTTCACGATCGCTTTGATAGAATGCAGGAGGTCATTGTCATAGTACTCTTCGAGATTGCGTATTACCGGTATCGAAGCGCATGCAGCGCTTTCGCAAAGAAAGGAAAGACCTGTATCCCTTTGTAATTTTAATATCTCAGGCAGATGTTCCGCGATCATTTTCTTGCTGGCGCTTACCACGGATTTTCCATTGGCAAATGCTTTTTTGATGATCTCAAATGCCGCATCGGCGTCATCTATTACCTCAACAATAACGTTGATCTCCGGGTCATTGAGCAGCTCATCCTTTTCTGTTGTAAAGAGGGCGGCGGGCGCATCCCTTTTCTTTTCAGGATGCTTGATGCATACTTTCCTGATCGCTGCATTTAAAGACGGTGTTTGCTGTAATACCTTATAGAGACCTTCTCCTACTACGCCGAAGCCGAATAGCCCGATGTTCAGTTGCTTGTTTGCTGACATGTTGCTGTGTTTGTTTAGTTCAGGTGAACTATTGAGTTAAAAGAATAATTGAATCTGGTGTTTTTAATATTTCTTAATGCCTGTGTCCTGGTTCTTGCCTTTGCCAGTACTGCTGCCAGTATCCTGTCTGCCGCATCCGATGTTATATCTATAGCAATGTCTATATTGCCGAATGACCTGTTCTTTTTCCTGCCGTTTGCCGTTGCGCGTACAATATTTCCTGCAATGGTTATCTGTAGTCTCTTTATGCTGATCCCTTCAGCAGCTGCGGCGGCATACAGGTTGTCATTCAGGGTTTCAGCCAGCTCATCGATACGGCAGAAGAAAGCGACCGATGATATGGTATGGTCAATGCTTTTTACCGGAAGCCTGCTGTCTGTGCCGAGATCGAACTTCCTGCTTTTGCTTTCCAGCCTGCCTGAATGAAAACTTTCTCCTTTGATCGAGAAGCTGAACAATGCCATGTTTGTATTATTTGAATGTGAAAAAATGAAGCGGACCTGCAACCTTTGAGTGAGTTGCCTGGTAGCAGATAACAGTAGTAAAAACGGGGGAATTTGTTATCAACACATATCCTGGCAACAATACCAATCCATGCAGCAAATAAGCTGTATCCGGAAGAAATGATTGGTATATATAGTATGTTGCATCAGAATATCCTGTTGGATGTTGTAAACAAAGCTAAGCAATTGTAAGAATATTATTACTGCTTTCCCAAGTTAAAAATAAGTTACCTCTTCATTTCTCAAAACACGGCAATTACCGGAACTCGCTGTCGATCGGTTGTTGCAATATGCCTGCCTGCTCAAATGCCTGTTCAATATCGGCTATCAGGTCTTCGGTCTCTTCCAGTCCTATGGAAAGCCTGATAAAGCCGTCCGTCACACCGGTAAGCTTTTTCTTTTCATCCGGTACGGACTTATGCGTCATTTCCGCAGGCAGGCAGCAAAGGCTTTTTACCCCGCCAAGGCTTTCCGCGAGGTGGAAAAGCTGCGTGCTCTGCAGGAACGCGGTAGCCGCTTCCCTGGTGTCGTTTTTTAGCCGGAAGCTGATAATGCCGCCAAAGGCGGATTGTTGGGCTTTGGCTATCTCGTGGTTCGGATGCGACTCCAGGCCGGGATAATAAACCTGATCTACCTCCGGGTGCTCCTGCAGGTAACGCGCGACTATTAAGGCTGATGATGATTGCTGGCGTACCCGCAGCGGTAATGTTTCCAGGCCGCGTATGATCAGCCAGCTGTCAAAGGGCCCGAGTATATTCCCCGCTGCATTCTGCAGGAACTTCAGGCGTGCGCCCAGCTCCGCATCTTTCGCTACCAGTACGCCGGCTATAAGATCGCTGTGACCACCCAGGTATTTTGTTGCGCTGTGTACAACAATATCCGCGCCGAGGCTCAATGGCTGCTGCAATACAGGAGAGGTAAAGGTATTGTCCACGCAAAGCAAAGCGCCGTATTGTCTGGCGAGCTTACTGATAGCGCTGATATCCGATATCTTGAGTGTCGGGTTGGTAGGTGATTCGAGCCATACCAGCTTTGTTTTATCTGACAACGCATTTAAGACATTGCTGACATCTGTAGTATCCACGTAGTGGACTGTAATGCCCAGCTTTTCATATACATGAGCAAACAGCCTGTAAGCGCCGCCATAGATATCGTCTACCGCAACTATCTCATCGCCGGATTTAAGGAGCTTTAAAACCGTGTCTATCGCTGCCAGCCCGCTGGCAAATGCGAGGCCTGTGCTTCCTCCTTCCAGCTCGGCAATTATTCTTTCCAGCGCGGCCCTGGTAGGATTATTGCTGCGGCTGTAGTCAAACCCTTTGTTAATGCCGGGAGCTTCCTGGACAAATGTTGCTGTCTGGTAAATGGGCACGCTGATGGCGCCTGTAAGCTCATCAATGGGAATGCTGTTTAAAATTCGGGTAGTGGCACTCATTTTTTTAGTTTGAAGGGTGAAAAATGAATTTTGTACGCCACGTACCCGAAAGAGAGAGTTGTCCGGCCTGTGATCTTACCGGGTGAGCTTAATAAAAAAAGCTCACCCGATAAAATCAGATGAGCCTTGAATATATTTTTGAATTTTTTCTTTCAGCTTTGAATCTGACTTATCTATCCCGTTTTACAGGATGGAATTAGCACCTTATATCTGCGTATAGGTTGCCAAGGTTTCGTCGGGCCATTTCCCTCCACCTTTCTGGATAAGTAGCAATACTTTAATTAAGAACTTCGGGTGCAAAGATATGATGATGGAAATCAAACTTCCAAATTTTTTTTCAAAAATTATTTTCCCGGGCGGATTTAAGGGTAGTGGTTTGCCTGATCACCAGCAGGTGCGAAAGCAGCACCAGCGGCACTATAACGTGGTAGCAGGCTGTAGGGAAATCTCATTAAAGCGATATTAGGCTGATTAAATCCGAATTGCTGAAGCGGCAAGGGAGCAGATAAAAAATGCAATACAGACGATAACGGAAAGCGGCAGGATGCCGGTAACATTCCATAAAAGCAGGAGTGTTCTGCCCGGACCTTTCGGGGATATGACCCGATATATAGTAAGCGGTATGGCTGATATCCCGGTAAGAATATCAAAATTCCAGCCCCTGAAAGTCATGATCCCCGGTATGATCCTCTGCAGGAAGAGCTGATACAGCACCAGCTCAACGGGTAGCCTCATTATAACGATCGCCCGGGTTTCTGTAAATAGGATTACCTGTTCCCCGGTCTATCACCGGGCAACAGTAGTTTATAGGCAGCTTTTACTTTTCCGTTCATTATCTTTTTAAGCTTTGGCTGCAGCAGCCTGCGTGCCAGCGGGGTTATGCGGTCGGGGTACAATATGCCTTTTGTATGGTCATATTCGTGCTGAATCATACGGGCGGTAAGTCCTGTGTAGTATTTTACCTGTGGCTGCATACCGGCATCCAGGTAATGTATGGCAATACCCCAGGAACGCTGCACAGGTTGCTGCAGGCCGGGTATGCTCAGACAGCCCTCTTCATCCTGCCATCCCGATTCCGAAAAGCCTGTAATCACAGCGTTGATAAACGTTTCTCTTATGCCCTTGTCCCCTTCGTCGAAATAAGCGGTCCGCTCTTCGGGCGTCATATGTTCAAAAGTAGTACGGCTGTCTACTATAAACAGCTGTAAAGGTACCCCCACCTGGCAGGCGGCGAGGCCGCAGCCGTTTGCCTGCTGCATCGTATCCCACATATTTAAGAGCAATGTTACAGGCGGCGATTGCGGATCCACAGCTGCCGACGCAGATCTCAGCAAAGGGTGTCCGTAGGCCAGGATAGGTAATATCATAGTTGCAGTTTTACGCTGCGAAATTCGGACCTTATCCTTTTCCAGGCAATGAACCTGGGTTAAGTAATCCGGCGACGTATGCGGCTAAGGGCTTGTGGAGTAATGCCGATATAAGAAGCTATATATTTTAGCGGAACCTGCTTAATTATATGCGGTTCCTGCTCCAGCAGCATCAGGTAGCGGTCGGTAGCCGTAAATTGCAGCAGGTAGCGTTCGCGCCTGCTTTTGCTGAGAAAAAGCTGTTCAGCCGCATAGCGGCCGATATGATTACCTGCCCGTGTACAGCTATACACCTGCTGCAGGTCGCCGTAGGATATCTGCCACAGGATAAGCGGCGTGAGCGCCTGAACTTCATAGGTTGCCGGCGTCTGCGTAATAAAAGAGTCGTAAGCGCAGGTGAACTCCCTGTCAAAACCGAAACAGAATGTAATATCCTGTTCATCGCCCGGGATATAATGTCTTACCATACCTTTTTCGATAAAGGAAAGGAATTGCTCTTTTTGGCCTGCCTTAGTAATTACAGCTCCCCTGTCATATTTTCTTTCCCTGAAACGAGCGGCAATAAACTGCCACTCATCTTCCTGTAGCCGTATTATTGCTTCATAATATTCCTTTATATAGCCCATAGTACATTTTACCTTATTATGCCTGTTATTGTTTGTAAGGAAACAGCAGCCTGAATGCTTCGTAAAGGCTGTGATGCAATATCGTGGCATGGTTCTCGTCTGCAAGGGGCAGGAAATCCAGCTTTATTCCGGGGATTCCCGATTGCTTAATGATAGCTGCCAGCTGCCGCGCATCTTTTTCCATAATATCTCCTTCCGCACCTACTGAAATATATACATAGGCATTAATATCCCTCTGCCCTGCTAATAATCCCGGTCCTTTTTTCAGGAGCGACTCCTTATCCCACCAGAGGCTGGGACTGATGATCAGGTAATGTGTAAAGAGCGATGGCCGCTGCAACAGGATTTCCGTAGCCAGCAGGCCGCCCAGCGATTGCCCGATAAGATAGCGTGTGCCGCTGGTTTTATAAGCAGTCCCGATATATGGTTGGAGCTCTTTTTCTATAAAGCTGATGAACCGGGCGGAACCACCGGTAGTAGGGTAGTTTTCCTTGTCTTTTTTTACGGTTGTAGGGAAAGTGAGATCCCGTTTGCGGTCTACATTTACAATGCCAACAACCAAACAGGGCGGCATATTATACATCAGGTTGAAGAACTGTACCAGCCCTGTTATATGCAGGAAGTCCTCGTCGGTCCCGCCGTCGAGCACGTATATTACCGGGTAGGTGCTGTCACTGCTAAAGCCCTGCGGCTGGTATATGTTGATCGTTCTGTCTTCATCAAGGATTGCCGATTTTATTATCCTTGTTTCGCCTATGACGAGTGGTTTGGCAGATATAGTGCTTACCTGTGCTTTTGCCGGCAGGAAAGAGGATAAAAGTATAGCGACTACAACAACGCGAAATTGCTTGCTGAATATTGTATGTGACATTTTATTGCTTGATGTTACTAAGTAGCCGTATTAATCAGGCATTTTACAGATTGCAATGGCAACGCCTTAATATCAGCCCTGTTAAATTGCTTCAGGCGTTCCTCCGCATTTATGATCATGGTTTTATTGGCAATACCCCAGCTTTCCATCATGGAAATGACCGGAAGCAGGTCTTTGCCCGCTTCGGTAAGGAAATATTCCACCTTTAAGGGGAAGCCCGGGTGAATTTTTTTGAAAACAATGCCATAATGTTCCAGTTCTTTCAGCTGCATTTTTATAACCCTGTCGGGAGCCTCCGGAATAGCACGTTGCAGCATCCCGGGACGGTTAATGCCTTTTGCGATGCCGTCGATGATACAGGGCTTCCACTTTCCCGATAATACCTTTCCTGCCAGTATGATACCGCAATCCAGGTCCTCTGGTATCTTTTTCTGATACATACCTGTTTATTCTTTTCTCCGATAAAGTTAAGGGAAAACTGCTTGTCACCTGTAGTGAATAATTTTTCACCGGGTGAAAATATGCTCCCTTATTGCCGGGAAATGGATACTGCCGGAAATTTGGCGCTCAAAAAAGAATTATGAAAAAGTATCTGAACCTGCAGTTCTTTACTGCTCTTTTCCTTATGATATCCTCTATTGTCTTTATCGCGCATTATACCCATTTCTTCCGGCTTACACCGGAGGCGATGGGTAAATATTTCCCGGTCCGCTGGATCATTATCGGGCATATTACAGCCGGTGCAGCGGCATTGCTTTCCGGATCCGTACAATTTGTAAAAAGTTTCCGGAATCGTAACCTTAAGCTGCACCGCCTGCTGGGAAAGATATATATTATCAGTATTCTTGTCTCATCGTTATGCGCCTTATACCTCACCTTTGTTACCACGGACCAGGTCGGGATATTGTATACCATATCATTGTGGTTCATGATAGCGGTATGGCTTACAGCCACTGTCCTGGCCTATCATACCGTCATCCGCCGGAGGATAAAGGAGCATGAGGAATGGATGGTGCGCAGCTATATCATAACATTTGCATTTATTGTCCAGAACTTTATCCTGAAGATTCCTTTTGTTATGAGCCTGGCGCCTTTCCCCCAGCTGTCGCCCAATATTTTCTGGTGCTCATGGGCTATACCGTTATTTGGTTACCAGGTCTTCCGGACACTGAAAAAGTAGGTTGCCGGCTTTGCTGGTCCGGTAATTGCGCTGTCGAAGCGGGAGGGGGCAGGAGCTTTGTTTCGCAAGCTCAGCGACCGGTGGCCCATTATCCGCCAGACGAAATGTTTAATCTTCGTCTGGTTCTTTTTTGCCAAGATAATTGTAACGCCCGCTGCCTAACGAGTAAGACCTTTTTCCGAAATTGGTGGACAGACCATAGCTGGCGCCGCCTTTAAAGGGCGCTACTATTTTGTTGGTCACAGTGATCAGCCCCAGGTTGCCATCTTTCTTCACCAAAGCAATACCATAAGAGAAAGTCTCAGCACTTTCGTATTCGAAAGGTATTACGGTTTCATTACGGCTGTTAACAAATCCCCACTTTTCTCCTTTCTGTACCGCGAACAGCCTGTCCTGCTCTGTATAGTTGGTCATGTCGTCAAATTCTTCTGCTCCGTCGTATATAGCAGGTATGATCATATCGCCGTTTTTATCTGCAAAGCCATACCTGCCATCTTTGCTTATTATTGCATAGCCGTTGCTGAATTCCCCGATGCCATCTATATCTTTCAGCCATTGCTGTTCCCCGCCAGGCGTAATTATCAGTATGCTGTTCTCCCTCCAGGCGGTGATCACCCCTTCGTTTTGCTCAATTTTCCGGAATGTTCCTGATGGCTTATTGGCCTTGTCCAGCAATATATAATCCGAATGCTCATCTTCTCTTGCAGCTACATACAGGTCTGTGAGCCCGCTGACGGAATAGTACAGCAGCTTTTCCAGCTTTTTGCTGCCGGGATTAAAATGATAATAATACTGCTGATCCTCGTAATAATACCCGTTGATTTGTATCAGCGCCTTATCTGTTTCCAGCAGTGTATCGCCATCGTTACCGGTGAGAACAGAGACAGTATCCCTTGCTGCCAGGTGTACATCGGGCCAGCTTTGCGGCCTGATCATTATATCGGCCGACCTTATATGCCGGTCTTTAACAGTGTACAGCCGAAGCGCCTTTACCATACCTTCAAACTGCAGCTTCCGGTACAGCGTATCGGTAGCCTCGGGTATTGTACTCAGCAGTGCTTCCATTTTGGCAGCATACTTATCCCGGAATTTCTCCGTGGGTATCAGGGTATCCCGTTCTGCCTGCCCGATCAGCTTCCTGAGCGGGCCGGTTAATGCCAGCAGCTGCTCCTGGTCGCTATCGCGATAGGCAGAGTACCAGGACGCTTTCTGGCTGAGCGCCTGTCCCTGCGTATTTAGTCCCTCAATACGGAAGATGTCCAAGTCAGTATGATGCATCAGCTCAGCCTGGTTCTTGTCCAGCTTCTTCAGGATAACCTTTTTGCCCTCCAGGCTGGCTTCAGGACTGGAAGGGCTGATGGTTGCCTGGTCAAAAGCCGTTATATAGCTTACCTGCATTTCATAGGCAATGCTGTCGATCCTTTTCCGGAAAGGCCATTGTTCCATAAAGCTGAAACCAGTCTTCAGGCTTTCCAGGTCGGATGTCAGTACCGTACCATCGTAAAAGAATATTTTTCGGGGAATGAAAGTAACTGTATAGTTTTCCGATTCCTGTTTTATTTCATGCCAGGTGTCTTCTATCCTGACGGAGGAGCTGGTATCATTCAGCTCCTGCAAAAGATACAGCTTCACAGACTTTGCTTCTTCCAGGGTACGGATAGCCGAAGCAGTATCCAGGCTGAAGGCTTCAGTCAGCTCTTCAGCAGTCACCTGCCCGCCTTTAACCAGCATAAACCTGTTTATGAATTTATCCAGCCGTTCCATATCATCCGCTGCATCTTTCATCAGCATGATCATCCCGGTATTGGATTTGTTCTTTAGCCTGTCGCTGAGGCTTGGCTCCTGTGCGTGACCGGCTAACGCCGGTAGCAGGAGCAGGAAGACAATGCGGTATATATTTCCCATATTAACGTATAAATTGCAGCTCACGCGTATTCTTATCTTCATACATAAAGAGTGTAAAGCCTTCTGCCTTTTGTTTTCCGATAGCGCGTAGCATATCAGGCTGGCTTTTCGGCTGCGCCATTACCAGCTTTCCGTCTTCGCTGAACGCAAGGCCAAAATCCTGCTCTATTTTCAGGCTGTTGGTATAACCGAGCATTTCCATCCATGCTTTCCATGTGTCGGCGCTGGGAGTGCACAGCATATTGTAGGTCGATTTTATGATTTCTTCTTCCCGCCTGTAAAGCAATTGGCTCAATAATACTTCATCTTTATTCCGGATCGCATCTGCCAGCCTCTGGTATAACGCTATGATCCTTTCCTTCAGCTTTGTATCCGTTCTAAGGTCACTGCCGTTCCGCCATCCCTCAAGACGGTAAGCCACGTCCGGGGTGAAATCCAGGGAGCATTCAAGCCGGGCTTTCCCATATTGCGTGTTGCCCCGGTAAGTGTAATGAAGCTCCCTGCCATCTTCGAAGGTCGTATCGGTCACATACTCCATAAAGTTACAGAAAGGCTTTTCCTCCAGGCATTGCAAAGTACCCTGCACCAGCACGCCTTTACAGAGCTTAGCCATACAGTAGGCTTCTTTAGTAATAGCGGACATGCGGCTGCCATCTTCGTTATATCCGGGTTTTATAATTACCTTCAGATGTACCGGTTCTTTCCCCAGCAGGTAGCGGTTGAGCACCGGTAACTCATTATTGATATACCGGTACCTGCCTTCAAGGTTATAAATATTGATGCCATTCAGCCATACTTCTGTATTCACATTAAAAGTATTGAGATCCAGGTAATAGAATTTCCCCTGCGGATCAGGTGGCACATTGCTGCTGATATTGGCTAAGGGTTGGGTATACTGTTCCTTAAAATAGATACGCAGCTGTGAAGCGGTATGACGGCCGATGCTGTCGTCTTCAACGGCTTCTACCTTTAGTTTGAGCTTCATGTCGTTATTATTAACGGTATAGGAAGTATTGCTGTAGCCTGCTTCCGTGCTGACGGCATCCTTGTGCTGCTGCCGGATATGCTGCAGCAAGCGGGCTGACGCGAAGTCTTTTTTCTCATCGGCGGTCAGCTCTATATGATCTTCAAATACTGAAATATCCTTCACCGGGATACTGTTCCAGGTAGCCGAATCTATCATTATATACCGCCACAATGCCCGGTAAGTATCTTTCTCTTCCTGCTTTTTTTCTTTGTAAAAGGTCTTCAGGCTCTGATGGTCCTTAAGTGTACCGAGCTCTGTTCGTTGCGCATATACAGCATTGCTGTATATCAGGAATATCATAAAAAGGCCTTGCAGGTATATCTTCATAACGGTATTGCCGGATAATATGTGGCCAAAAATAGGCAATATAATACCCGGTAAGTATGCAACCGGCTATTGGAGCCTTTTGCGTATAGATTTGACGGAAAATCCCCCTAATTCGCAATGGACCGGATTATGTGGGGCGATATAAAAATATGAAGAGGGTGGTTTTTATTTTATGTGATAAATTTGGTCTTTATGCAACCGGTCCGGAAAATAATTCATATAGATATGGATGCCTTTTATGCATCTGTAGAGCAGCGCGATCACCCGGAATATGCCGGGAAGCCGGTTATCGTAGGCGGCAGCCCGCAGGGAAGGGGGGTAGTGGCCACGGCAAGCTATGAGGCCCGCAAATTTGGTGTCAGGTCGGCAATGTCGGCCCGCAGGGCTTTTCAGCTCTGTCCTGACGGCATTTTTGTCTTTCCAAGGTTCGATGTGTATAAACAGGTATCGCAGCATATCCGTGCCATATTTCACCGGTATACGGATATCATCGAGCCGCTCTCCCTGGATGAAGCTTTCCTGGATGTGACGGAGGATAAGCAGCGGATCGGATCGGCTATCGAGATCGCCAGGAGAATTAAGGACGCTATTCGTGAGGAGCTGCAGCTTACGGCGTCCGCTGGGGTATCATCCAGCAAGTTCATCGCCAAGATAGCTTCCGATATGAATAAGCCGGACGGGCTCACCTTTATTCATCCTGACCAGATCACTGCATTTGTAGCAGCCTTGCCCGTCGATAAGTTTTTTGGTGTAGGGAAGGTAACGGCAGCCAGGATGAAAGATATGAACCTGGTTACCGGCGCCGACCTGAAAAAGCTTACAGAAGCGGAACTGGTAAAATATTTCGGCAAACCGGGCAAGTTCTATTACCAGATCGTGCGGGGTATTGACAACCGTCCCGTTCGCCCTGACCGGATCATAAAGTCGCTGGGTGCTGAAGATACTTTTGCCGCAGACCTTGATAGCCCAGAAGAGCTGCATACGGAGCTGGACAAGCTTGCCGGGAAAGTAGCTGAGCGCCTGGATAAACGGGGACTTAAGGGCCGGACGCTTACGCTTAAGGTGAAGTTTTCCGATTTCCGGCAGATCACCAGGAATCACTCGTTCAGCATTCCTGTCTATGACAAGGCTACAATTCTCAAAACTGCTATTGCTTTGCTTTCGGCTATATCATTAACAGGAAAGAAGATCCGGCTCCTGGGGATAACGCTCTCCAACTTTGACGATAATAGCCGGCAGGCGGGTCAGCTCAGCCTTTTCTGATAAAGAAAATGGGCTGCCCGATGACAACCCATTTTCTTTATCAGGGATCGTATCAATTTATTTTACATCCTGCATCAGCTTTCTTACAACTGGCGAAATGATGATCAGCGCTACGCCGGCTATGAGCGCATAAATGGCCAGCTGCTTATAGCCATCCGTATAGGCAATCAATTTGGCTGATTTGGTAGCGTCCTGGATATTTTCAGCCATACCCGCGCCGAGCAGGCCCGCGGCATATTGCCCGTAAGCGCTTGCCAGGAACCACATACCCATCATTACGCCCCATAGCTTTTTAGGCGATAGCTTGGTCATCAGGGATAAGCCTATCGGAGACAGGCATAGCTCCCCGAGCGTGATGACCAGGTAACCCAATGTGAAAATATTAAGCGAGGTTACGCCGTTCTCATCCATAAAGAAGCGGGTATAATAGAATACATAAAATGCCAGCGCCAGGAATAAAAAGCCCAGACCGAATTTTATCACGGCATTCGGCTCTATCCTTCTTTTAGACATCCCCAGCCAAAGCAGTCCTACCAGCGGGCTGAACAGCACCACAAAGAACGAATTGGACGAGTTGTTAACTACGTTCGGGTCTATATTGAAAAATAAAAGCTTTGAATGCAGGTTATCCTTTGCGAACAGGTTAAGCGAGCCGCCGCTCTGCTCGAAGAAGGCCCAGAAGAAAATGGAGAATATGATAAAGATCAGCGCCGCTATCACTTTTTTATTTTCTTTGGCGCTCAGCTTCGACATTTCGAAAATAAGATAAAGCAATGTACAGGGGCCTACAATATACATGAACAGGTCTGTGTATTTTGTATTGGTGATCATCAGGTAGATCAATGGCAGCACCGCTATTGATGCGCCGTAAACGATATATTCCCTGATCTTTGAATTTCCCTTTTTTACGTCCGCGCCGGCCTGTCCCGGTTGCAGGCCTATAGGACCCAGGTGCTTTTTGGTCATCATGAAGATGATAAGCCCCAGCAGGATAAAAATGCCCGAAAGCATAAATGCCAGGTTCCAGGAATATTCCTTACCTACCCACACGCATACAGCGCCGCCAAACAGGGCTCCTATATTGATGCCCGAGTAAAAGAGCCCGAAACCGGCATCGCGGCGGGGATCTCCTTCCTTATAGAGCTCTCCGACCATGGTCGAAATGTTCGGCTTAAAGAAGCCTGTACCGACAATGATCAGGCAGATACCGATGTAGAAAAAATCCTTGGCGGAAACACCGAGGATCACGCTGCCGGCTATCATCAGCAGACCACCCCAGAAGAGGGATTTCCTGAACCCGAGGATCTTATCTGCAAGCAGCCCGCCCAGGAAGGTAAAGGCATATACAAATGCCTGGATGGCGCCATATTTCAGGTTGGCATTTTTTTCAGACATCAGCAATATGTCCGTCATAAAGATGGTCAGCATTCCCCTGTTGCCGTAAAAGCAAAAGCGTTCCCACATTTCTGTGAAAAAAAGGTACCATAGCTGCCTGGGATATTTGCCTTTAAAATTCTGGATAGCATCCAGCGATACGCGTTCCTGTGAGATTTCCATTTGAAAAAATTGTTCGGGAAGATATAATATAATGGGAAAGGCCTCCTTTTGGTAAAGAGGCCTTTGGTTATTATTTGACGCCGTGCATCATCTTCTTCAGCAGTGGCGACAGCAACGCCAATATAATTGCCGCGATACCGCAAAGCACCACGAATACCATGAAGAACTCGTAGAGATTATGGATTTCAAAGCCGGCAAATTGCGTATACTGTGTGCTGATCTGGTTCGTTTTTAAAAGCTCAAGCTGATCTGCTGTAGGGGTCACTTTTTTATCCAGTACAGCCTGCAGGTCTATGCCCAGCTCGGTAGCTTTTTTGAATTTATCACCCGTAGCCGGCAGTATGGATCCTAATGTACCTGCAAGGGCATAGCCGGCAGCATTGGAGATAAAGAAAACCCCATATAAAAGAGAAGCAAATCTTTTAGGTGATAATTTGCCCACCAGCGATAAGCCGATAGGAGAGAGGCATAGCTCGCCGCATGTCTGGATAAAATACAGCAGGATCAGCCATTTGATAGCCAGCAGGCCGGAATTACCCAGGTCTTTTACATTGTTGGCTATAATAAAATAGCTGATAGCGATCAGGAGCAGGCCTATTGCCTGTTTGAACGGCGATACCGGCTCTTTGCCTTTTGCCCTCAGCTTATCCCACATCAGGCTGAACGGAACGGCGAGGATCACTACGAACAGGCCATTGAATATCTGTACCATGGATGGCGGCATATTCCAACCGAAGAAATTCCTGTCTGTCTGGTTATCCGCAATAAAAGTTAGTGAGGAACCGGCCTGTTCAAAGGCTGCCCAGAAGAAAATAATAAAGAAAGAAACAATATAGATAACCAGGATTCTCTGTATTTCTACCTTGGTAAGGCCTTTATCCAGCAATATTAATACTGCCAGGGAAATGCCTGACGCATAGATGATGGGATAAATGATCCCTTTAATGATGGTACTGATACCTAAGGTATTAAACCATATTTCATCAACCTGTATGTATCTGAATGTAAAGAACAGTACTACAAACAATGCCAGTGTACCTATCAGCGACCCGGTTGAGAAAGACGCCTTTTGCGCCTCCCCTTCGTCGTCGGCCGATTTTACGGTTTTATGCGGAAGATCACCTATGGCGTGTCCTTCAGGGGTAACGACATACTTATTTTTCAGAAACAGGAACACCAGGGTACCAATGGTCATTGCTATAGAAGCGGCAAGGAATCCCCATTTAAATGCGTGAATATCCCTTATGCCCCCTGCATCCTTAACATCACCGATGATGGGACATATGAATTGCCCCATGAATGCGCCAAGGTTGATACCCATATAGAAGATCGTAAATGCCGAGTCGAGCTTGGTTTTCTCCTGTTTGGGGTACAGGCTCCCTACCATAGAGGAAATATTCGGTTTAAAAAAGCCGTTCCCGAATATAATAATGCTCAGGGCCAGCCACATAAAGCCTTTGGCAAGTCCCAGATCGCTGTCGAAAGTAATCGCGCTGACAAACAACAATAACTGACCCACTGCCATCAAAGAACCTCCAGCAAGGATACAGATACGGTTACCTAAAAACCTGTCCGCAATAAACCCGCCCAGTAAAGGTGTCAGATAGCACAAAGCCAGAAATCCACCATAAATTATAGATGCATCCGCTTCTCCTAACCTCAGGGAGTTTACCATAAATAAGGTAAGCAAGGCGCGCATACCGTAAAAGTTGAAGCGCTCCCACATTTCGGTTCCGAAAAGCACCCATAGTCCCTTAGGGTGACCCTTGGACGGCTCCGGGATATTCAGGTCTGTATTTTTAGTTGTAGCAGTTTGAGACATTCGTTGGTTTTGAATTTAAAAATAAAAACAGGCGTGTAAGGTAATTATTTTTTTTAATTGATCGGCCTGCCGGCAGTATTTTTACCCCGTTTTTTACCCCCTGCTATTTTACCCCGTGCATCAGCTTTTTAATGGCGGGATGCAGCAGCATGATGATCACACCCGCTGCCACAGGTACAACAGTGAATATCAGGAAGAACGTAGGCATATTGTATTTTGCCGTTATCTTCTCGATTTCCCCGCCCAGTGTGCCAGCCAGCTTATTGCCTATCGCAATGGCCAGGTACCACATGCCAAACATGAAAGCGATCATCCTGCCGGGAACCAGCTTGCTTACATAGCTTAATCCGACCGGTTGTATGCACAGTTCTCCTATGGTATGGAACAGGTAGGCCAGTATCAGCCATATCATGCTTACCCTTATGCTTCCCGCGGCGGCACCCTGGGGAATGACCCTGGAGCCATAAGCCAGCAGGCCGAAGCCGATGGCGGTAATGATGAGCCCTAATCCAAACTTAATGGCCGCCCCGGGATTGTATTTGCTTTCCCACCATTTGGAAATAAGCGATGCCAGTGCAATAATAAAGAAGGAATTGAGGATGCTGAACCAGGAGACAGTGATTTCCGTGCGCTCTTGCGAAAAACTTTTGTTTAACATCCATAGCACAAGGCCCCATACACCTAAAAAGCTTATTCCCAGAACAATGTTGGAAAAAGGTATCTTTTTATAGGTTTCCCGGAACAGCCTGACGAGCACCCAGCTGATGATGATCAGCGGAACTACCGTAAGTAAGGTATTGATAATGTTAAAGGTGGTAGCCGCACTGCCGGTAAGCTGCCTGTCGGTAAAATCCCTCGCAAAAAGGACCAGGGAAGTAGCGCCCTGCTCGAAAGACAGGACAAAGAACACGGTAAAGAAAACGAAAATAATGACCACGATCATCCTGTCCCGCACTATCTTATCATAGCGCAGGATCCTGGAAATGGTAAGCGCCAGGAATAAAGCCAGGCCGATGATGATGATGATGGAAGGGCCTGGTAGCACCTCCTTGTCCAGCAGGAATTCCTGTGGCAGCAAATGTATATTGCCGATCTTGGATAAAGGATCGTTCAGCAGGTACAACAACCCGGTTACAGCAGACAAAACTATCAGCACCTTATCTGCCAGGGTGAAATGATTGGGTTTATAGTCAAGCACCTTTCCCGTTTTTTCAGCTGCTGTATTTTTTATAGGTCTGTCGCCGATAGTGCCAAAGAGCGGTTTTGCCAGCCAGAACTGGAGGCTGCCCAGCAGCATAAAGATACCGGCGAGGCCAAAGCCCCAGCTCCAGCCGATCTTTTCGGCCAGGTAGCCGCAGAGCATCATCCCGAAAAAGGCCCCGGCGTTGACTCCCATATAAAATATGGTATAAGCGCCGTCCTTCTTTTCCGGAAGATCTTTATACATCTGCGAAATGATGGAAGTTATATTAGGTTTAAAAAAGCCGGTACCTATTACCAGCAATATAAGGCCGCAATAAAGTGACGCTTCCGTTTCCAGCGCCATGGCCGCATGGCCAAGTGTCATGATCAAAGCGCCTATTACCACCGCCCAGCGGTAGCCAGTATATTTATCAGCAATAATGCCGCCCGGGATTGGGGTGATATAAAGCAGGCCCGCATAAGTGCCGAACAATGCGCCGGCATCCTCGGCAGACCATCCCCAGCCGGGATTGCTGCCGGTGATGGCCATGGTCAGAAAATTGAATAGCAATACCCGCATCCCGTAGAAGGAGAACCGTTCCCACATCTCGGTAAAGAACAAGACGAACAAGCCGGAAGGATGGCCCAGTACCTTGCTTTTAAAAAAATCGTGTGTTGAAGTCTGCATTTGTCGGAACCGTAATTAGATATCAGCGTATGTTTTTTTCTTTCATAATCGTATTCAGCCATTTCAGTATGGCCAGCGCCAGCAGGGCAGAACCCAGCAGGAAAGCGCAGTTCACCAGGAAAAAAGTAGCTTTATGCTCGTAGCCGTACCACATGCTGGCCATAACGCCGGACAGCTTGTTGCCGATAGCTGTCGATAGAAAAAAACCACCCATCATCAGAGCGGTGAGCCTTGGCGGGCTCAGCTTTGATACGAGGGAAAGGCCCATCGGGCTCAGGAACAGTTCTCCCACCGTGATAACGCCATAACAGGCGATCAGCCATAAGGGTGATACCTTTACTGCTCCATTGTTACCAATATAGACGGCCGCTACCATTACCAGGGTAGATAGTGCTGAAATAAACAGGCCGATCACTATCTTGGAAGGCGTGCCCGGCTCTTTTTTCCTTTTCCGCAAAAAGGCAAAGAATGCAACGACAAGCGGTGTAAGCGCTACTACCCAGCCTGGATTTACCGACTGGAAAAGCTCTGTATTGACCAGGTAAATATCCGAGCCGTCTGCCGGAATATCAGCGGGCTGCATATTCTTGAAATACACATCGCGTCCTTCCGTTTTCATTGGTTTGCCGCTGTCGTCCTTCTTTACCCGGAACTGCTCGTCGTAGTCTGTTACCGTTTGGACCTTTGAAGAAACTTTTTCAGCCAGGTACAGATCGCTTACGGGTTTTTCAAAGCTTCCCGATACATGACGGTCTGTATAGAACTTAGCCCAGTTGGTCAGCGCCGTCCCGTTTTGCTTGAACACCGCCCAGAACATGACGCTTACCGCGAATATGGCGAGCAACGCTCCAATGGGTCTTTTGTCCTCTTTGCCGGCCTTTATATACAGCGAAATAAAAAAGCCGATAACAGGTATGCAGGCAAAGATAAAAGCGTCCGTACTGTCGCTGCCGAGAAGATTACCTGGTATCAGCCAGCCTAAAACACCGGCTGCGATGGCCGGCAGGAAGACAACGGTTACAACCTTAAGGATACCCATATCGCCTTTTTCGGCAGGCTTGCGTATGTTCACATGCCTGTAATGCTTCAGGCCGATGGTAAAAATAACCAGCCCCAGGAACATGCCGATACCTGCAGTCGCAAATGCCGCGCCCCAGTTGAACTTGTTACGCATAAAAGCGGCAATGATATTGCAGACAAAGGCGCCGATATTGATCCCCATGTAAAAAATATTATAGCCGGCATCCTTCTTTTCTTTGTAAGGCTCCTCTGAATAGAGATTACCGAGTAAGGTGGAAATGCTGGGTTTGAAAAAACCGTTCCCTATAATGACCAGCGCTATGCTGGTATAAAAGAAGGCAAGCCCCGGGATAGCCAGTCCGAGGTAACCTATGCCCATCAGGGCGCCACCCAGGTAGATGGATTTAATATAACCAAGCTTCCTGTCGGCCAGGAAGCCTCCGAGGAAGGGTGTAAGATAGGTAAAGGCAATAAAGGTGCCGAAAATATCATAGGCAGTGACATCCGGGAAAGAGAGTCCGCCCTTGTCGGCGTCGATCATGTACAGTACAAATATTCCCAGCATGAGGTAATAGCCGAACCGTTCCCACATTTCGGTAAGGAATAAAAACGGTAAGCCTTTCGGATGGTTCCTTTTCTTTTCCTTCGCGGGAAATGCGGGTACATCTGCCTTTGTCATCTACGATAAATTGTTTTAGCGGGCAAAATAAGCATTAAAATATAGGTAGCCAAAAATCGCCGGCTGCAATTCCACGTAGCGTGCTTATCCCCGGCAGGCGATTACTCGTTTACATATACTCTTTTCACCCGTTGGGAAATGCTGGTCATGATCTCATAAGGGATGGTATCAGACCATTCTGCCAGCCGGGTGACCGGAAGCTTTTCCCCGAATACGATTACTTCGTCGCCTTCATGCGCGTTTTCAATATCGGTAATATCCAGCATACACATATCCATACAGACAGAGCCCAGTACAGGAGCAGGCTTGCCGTTTACCAGCATATAGCCTTTACCGTTACCGAAATCGCGGAAATAACCATCGGCATACCCGATGCTCACAGTCGCTATCCGGCTGGCCCGGGTCACTTTCCCGTTCCTGCTGTAGCCTACGGTCTCACCTGCAGACAGTTCTTTTATCTGCGCGATCACGGTTTTCAGCGTGCTGATATTTTGCAGCTGTGCCTGGACTTTTTTATTGGCGTCTATGCCATATAAGCCTATGCCGAGCCGTACCATATCATAATGCAGCGGATGATGGCGTGAAATGCCGGCGGTATTGGTCAGGTGCCGGATGGGCTGATATTTTAAAGCGGCGATCAGCCTGTTGCTCATCATGTCGAATTTCCTGGCCTGCTCCTGTGTAAATCCGTCCAGCAGTTCGGTGTCGCTGCCGGCCAGGTGACTGAAAACAGAAGCGACCCTCACTTCCGTACTTTCAGAAAGCATAGTTATCAGTCCCTCGATGTCCTGCTCCACGAATCCCAGCCGGTGCATGCCGGTATCCAGCTTGATGTGTACAGGATAGGCGGACACATTCATTGTGCGGGCTATTTCCGTGAACTGGTTTAAAGAATACAGGTTGAATATTTCCGGTTCCAGCTTCCAGGAGATCATCCTGTCAAAAGAGCCAGCTTCCGGGCTCATGACCATTATCGGCAGGGTAATACCAGCCTTTCTCAGGGCAACGCCTTCGTCGGTATAAGCTACCGCCAGGTAATCCACTCCCGCAAACTGCAGCAGGTTGGCGATTTCATAGCTGCCGCTCCCGTAGGAGAATGCTTTTACCATCGCCATCAGCCTGGTTTGCGGCTGAAGGAGGGAACGGTAATAATTAAGGTTATGCGCAATGGCAGACAGGTTGATCTCAAGAATGGTCTTGTGGATCTTCTGCTCCAGCAGCTTCTCTATTTTTTCAAACCTGAAGGTACGGGCGCCTTTCAGCAATATGGCTTCATGCTCGAATGTGATCAGGTGCAACTTTTTTAAAAAATCTTCTGTTGATTTGAAAAATATGCTGCGCAGCTTTTTATACTTCCTGAAGGTTGCTTTGTTTTTTGCCGTTGCCGGTCCTATGCAGATGATCCGCTGGATGTTTTTCTGTGTTACCATTTCAGCCACCTCTTCATATAGCTGTGTATCCGGCTTTCCTATCTGCAGCATGTCAGATAATATAAGTGTCTTATGCGGATGCTGCTTTTGCTGCTCCAGGAAATCCAGCGCAATTTTAAGCGAGGTAAGGTCTGAATTGTAGGTATCATTGATGATCGTGCAATCGTTGATACCCTGGCGCAGCTCCAGGCGCATGGCAACCGGCTGCAGGCGTTCCATTTTTTGCCGGATGATTGCATCATCAATATCCAGCAGCAGTAATACGCACCAGCAGTGTATGGCATTTTCTATATACGCATTATCTGTATAGGGAATAATGACAGAGACATCCCTTGCTGCTGAGCCGTCCTGGGGAGTATATATTGCCTGTATATGCGAATGCTGGTTGATCCGGTCTATATTGCTGATCCTGAGTGTAGCCTCCGTTTTCTGCGACCAGGTAAATAATCTGAGACCCTGTTCATCATTGCCTGATACCTGGTGCCTGTATTGTAAAACGGCTTCCTGCAGATCGTGATAATCTTTGCAATAGACTAAGTCCCTGGCATGCCTGAAAAGCTTCAGCTTCTCATTTATTTTCTGACGTAGGTTCAGGAAGCCTTCGCTGTGGGCTTCCCCGATATTGGTGAAAATACCGATGTCCGGGCGAATGATCTTTTCAGACCTTTCCATTTCATCCGGCTGCGATATGCCTGCTTCAAAAATTCCGAGCGTATTGTTCTCCCGCATCAGCCATACGGATAAGGGTACGCCTATCTGCGAATTGAAGCTTTTAGGACTACGTATTACGCCCCCTTTCTGATTGTATGGCGCTATGTCTGAAAGCAATTGAAAAAGCCATTCCTTAACGATGGTCTTGCCATTGCTGCCGGTGATGCCTATAACCGGGAAGGTAAAGGTATTCCTGTGCGCAATGGCCAGCTGCTGCAGGGCATTCAGGGTATTGGCAACCAGCAGGAAATCAGCGTCAGGATACGGCGCTGTCTGTACCTGTTCGGATACAATGAAATTTCGTACGCCTTTATGATAGGCGTCCCTGATAAAATCGTGTCCGTCTCTTCTTTCTCCTTTTAAAGCAAGGAACAACGCTTGCTGCGGATTAATGATCTTCCGGCTGTCTATCAGCAGTTCCGTAATTTTTTTATCGCCGGAGCCGGACAGGCGTTCTGCCTTTGTAATGTTCTGAATTTCGCTGAGGTACATCTGGTTGTGGTTTCTGCCGTAGTTGTGCTGTGCAGTCGGCAAAATTAATAATAGTTAGGAGACAAACAGCAGCGTTCATATGCAGGAATATTATTTATCTTACAGGTATGAAATATCTTAATCTGTTCTTCGCTCATCTGGTAGGTCTGTATATTTTCATAATGCCGGTACTTGCCTGTGGAAAAAGCAACCAGACCGGACCTGCAGATAGTATATTGTGCTATACCAAAGTTCCTTTGACAAAAGCACAGCCGGAATGTACGTCCGGGAACCTTATTGCCGATAACCTGCTTGCAGCTGCCCGGGAGCTGGACGGAAACGTACAGGCGGCTGTTATAAACCAGGGGTATATCGGGAAAGATTATTTAAGTCCCGGTCCCGTTACCTATAGTATGCTGAAAGAACTGCTTCCTTATAATAATAAGCTGATGATTGTCGAATTGACAGGAAATGAACTGATACTGCTTTGTAATCATATTGCCCGGAAGGGAGGCTGGCCGGTAAGTGGCATTACGTTTCATATAAAAGAAAAAACAGCGGTCAGCATACTGATCAATGACCGGCCTGTGAATGAAAATATTGTTTATAAGATTGCTGTAAATGACTATATGGCTTATGGCAGAGGCGGTTGTGATTTTCTTAAGAAATGCACCAGGAAAAAAACGGGTATGCTGATCAGGGAAATACTGGAAAAAAGATTACGTTTGCTGCATGAAAACGGTAGTGGTATTGACATACAGCTTAACGGGAGAATTATTTTCGATGATGAATAACCAGTGTTTCAGACAAAGGTTTATAGCGCTTTTAACTAAAAGAGTAATGCCGGAACTTGGCTGTTTAAAAAGAATTTTTTATAGCAAAAAATATACCAAACTCATCAATGACCACACTGTAATAATTAGCAAACAAACAAGAGGTTTGGAATTTTTTTTTTCAACAAAATGTTGGAATTTCGTTTTCCTGTTTTCAACCATTCACTATAGGTGGTCGCCGTTGAAAAATAAGGATAAGAACATAGTCAGCTCCGCCCGGTTTTTAGCTTAAGCTCCTGATGCCTTGAATAAAGGCTTAACAAAATAATAGTAGGAAGAATACTAAAAGCGGCTTGATTTTTGATTAAAGCAAAAACAGCCGTCGGGGAAGTTGTCGCTGAAAGAATGTGGTTTTGTAATAAGAAGGAACTGTAAACAGAAAATTGTATCTAAACAGAAAATGACGCCAACTCAACCTGTATCCTCATCTATGCACCAGTCTGAACCTTCCGTGGTTTGGGAAAGATGCCTGGCCGTTATAAAAGATAATGTGAACTGGCAGGCATTTAAAACATGGTTTGATCCGATAAGAGCTGTTGGTCTGCAAAACAATATTCTTACTATACAGGTACCCAGCCAGTTCTTTTATGAATGGCTGGAAGAGCACTATGTCGAATTGCTGGGTAAAACAGTAAGACGCATCCTGGGAAGAGAGGGGCGGCTTGAATACCGGATACAGATGGACTCCTCCAAGCGTCCGGCAACTATAGATATACAGGGCAGCGCTCATCCGAAACCATCCAAGGAGACCAATTTCGTGGATATGCCGCTGAAGGTCGAGGATCCAAGGGATATCATTAATCCCTTTATCATACCCGGCATGAAACGCATGCAGGTAGATCCCCAGCTGAATGTTAACCTGACTTTTGAAAATTATATAGAAGGCGAATGCAACCGCCTGTCCCGTACTGCGGGTATGCACGTAGCGCAAAAACCCGGAGCAACCGCGTTTAATCCCCTGATGATATTCGGCGGAACAGGGTGGGGGAAAACACACCTGATGCAGGCTATCGGCAACGAGGTACGCCGGGTGCATCCGAATAAATCCGTATTATACGTAAGCGCCGAAAAATTTATCAACCAGTTCATAGAGCATTCAAAAAACCAGCAGGTAAATGATTTCATTCATTTCTACCAGCTGATCGATGTGCTGCTGGTAGACGATATACACCTGTTTGTTTCCGCGGCCAAGACCCAGGAGGCTTTCTTTGCCATATTTAACCATCTTCACCAGAACGGTAAGCAGATCATACTGACCAGCGATACGCCGCCAAAAGACCTGGAAGGCATGAATGAGCGTTTGCTGAGCCGCTTCCGCTGGGGGCTTACTGCCGAGATACAGGCGCCGGATTATGAAACGCGCCGCGCGATACTCGAAATGAAAATGAGGAATGAAGGACTGGTCGTTCCGGAAGAGGTAGTACAGTACGTTGCCTATAATATACAGAATAATGTCCGTGATCTTGAAGGCGCCATCATCTCCCTGTTCGCGCAGGCGACGTTGAATAAAAAGGAGATCGATATAGAGCTGGCAAAACGTGTTTTGAAAAATTTTGTCAAGGCATCTTTTAAAGAGCTGAATATAGACGATATCCAGAAAATGGTTTGTAAGTTCTATAACATTCCTTATGATGACCTGCTTTCAAAAACACGTAAGCGGGAAATTGTGCAGGCCAGGCAGATCACTATGTATCTTGCCAAGAAGTTTACACGCAGCTCGCTGAAAACGATCGGGGAACACTTTGCCGGTAAGGATCATACTACCGTAATACATTCCTGCCAGACAGTGGAGAACCTGCTGGATACAGATAATAACTACCGGGAGCGCTTCCTGGAGCTGCAGCAGAAAGTACAGCTGGCTGCCATGTAAGAACAGGAAAAATTATTTTGTTAGTATTGAATCGTTTTTTACCTTTGCATCCCTTACAGCATCAGGATGATGCTTTTATAAAATAATGGTGAGGTGGGTGAGTGGCTGAAACCACTAGTTTGCTAAACTGGCGTACGGGTCAAACTGTACCGGGGGTTCGAATCCCCCCTTCACCGCAGGGCGAAAAAGTGTCAATTTTTAAACACTTTTTCGCCTTTTTCTTCATAGCTCTCTACATCAATCAGTTAATGCATCTTCAAAGGCTTTAAAGTTCCGAAGTGAATGATAGTGTAGCCCATCAGCATATCTGACAGATATGTTGATGAGCTCTGAAATGCATTAAAATCAATGCTGAGGTTTAAATAAGACATTAAAGCAGCCAGGTATAACCTGGCTGCTTTAATTTTAATGCTAAATTCGCCCGCTAATACAGAAAGTACCCTTAAGTGCTCTAAATGTTAATAGGCAAGAGTCAATCACGGTACTGCTGCTTACGATAACAAACATCCGAAATTACTGACCTGCCCCGGTAAAAACAGAAGGCAGTGGGTAGCTGCAGGCCACCGCTCAGAAAAAATTTCTTTCAAAAAAGTTTTGTTGTGATTTTTAAATGTAGAGTAATATGAAGTATCAGATTGGCTCCTGTTCTCAAATAAGCAAAAACATCCCCGAGAGAATATCGGAGATGTTTTGCATCATTGTCGGGTCAGTTACCTACGATGATTTTGTCAGGTCAGATTGCCAGGCGTTGATCAATTATTGCGCAATAACCAAACGAATGGTCTCTGTTCCCTGGTTGACCAGGTAAATACCGTTGGCCAGCGAACGGACATCGATCAACTGCGATCCTTCAGACACGCTGGCTTCCTGTACCTGTTGCCCCAGGCAGTTGAAGATCCGTACCATTCCCGGTTTTGCAGCTTTAACATGGAGCCTGCCATCACAAACAGGATTAGGGAAAGCAGATAGCAGGGAAGCCTTTACAGGATTGCGGCTGACCATTCGTATAGCGCTGTAATCCGTTTTCCCGTCAAGGTCCGTCATTTTAAGCCGGTAAAACGCCCGGTCCTCAGGTTGTGGCAGCTCCGTGTTGTAATCGCTGCCGCTTCCGGCAGCCTGCACCTGGCTGATGCTATAAAAGTAAATGCCATCCGCAGATTTTTCAACACTGTAATAATTCAGCCCCGACTCTGTGCCGCTTTGCCAGCTCAGCACAGCAAATGGTGCACGATAGGCAGCATCAAATGACTTTAATGTTACAGGAAGCGCCGTGCCACATCCTTCGTCGTATATATCACCGCTGATAGTCCATCCTTTAGTGGTCGTGAGCGTAGTATGAGCAGCCAGAGCAGTACTGTCATAGACGATACCCGCAGCGCCTAAGGAGATGCCGTCCGGTGTAGCGACATTGGCTTCCCAGCCATTGAGCGTCAGGGAGTAGTTAATGCAATCCATACCGCTGTTATTGAACATAATGGCCATGCTGCTGATGGAAGAGAGCTCCCATGCGCCTATATCCTGGTTAAAGCCGATAGCATCAAGAAACATGCCGCCCATATTGGTTACAGCGCTCACGTCCCACCCACTGATAGGCTGATTGAAGGCAGTGGCCTGACTAAACATATCGATCATGTTGGTTACAGCACTTACATCCCAGGCGCTGATATCCTGATTGAAATCGTTGGCAGATTTGAACATGCTGCCCATATTGGTTACAGCTGCGGTGTTCCAGGCGCTGATGTCGGCATTGAAGTTGTCCGCATTTTCAAACATATTGAACATATTGGTAACATTGGACGTGTTCCATTCGCCTAGCGGCTGATTAAACAATGTATCGCTCCAGAACATGCCGGACATATCGGTAATATTCTCTGTATTCCAGCTGTTAAAGGAACTATTGCCCGTAAGATTATAACAATAAGAGAACATTTGTGATAAAGTTGTTGCCAGGCTTAAGTCTGGAACATCCGTGGCTGTTACATCCATATTGAAACAGGAGCGGAAGGCCTGGTAGAAGCCGGACCAGGCCGTGGTACCCCATTGGGATACTTCCAGTAATTTCGATCTGTCGGTGGCCTGGCGGAATTGTGTAAATGTACCGGAAGCAATAGGGTCTACCCTTACCCTATAGGTACCCGGAGTAGGGAAAGTGATGAGCTGATAATCGCCTGAAGCTATGGTACCTGCTGTCAGCGTGCCGTTATTGGCCAGTTCGTTACCCACTTCTTCCCAGCTGATGGTATAGCCGCTTCCGATACCGTGAAACCTGATTTCATCGGTGCCTGATTCGCCCGGATTGTCGGATTGCCACACCGTGATGAATTCATCCGCGGGCCCCGCAGAGGCAATCGCAGCATACAGTAATAATCCTGATAGTAAAGCGGAAAATTTAAATTGCATAGTATCTTAAGTTTTTGTCAAAAAAGTAGACTAGAGATTAATTAAAATCTGGATTTATACCAGGATAAGCATCGCCTGTTTTACAGTTACGCTCTTAGAAAGGAGGCCGGATTAGATTTGTGATATTATGAAATCCGGACCTATACAGGCCCCAAAGTAATTGTATTGATATCGGGAAGACAAATTCAAGGCGTGACCATGCCGTTGCAATACCGTTACAAAAACGTTGCGCTTATAGATGATTGGTATTCAGTAGATTGTGTGTTAAGGGTTAATTAATAAGTTGAAATTTCTTAAGGTGTAGATATGAAATTATATCTCATTTAGATTGATCACTGGTAACTTGGTGATACAAGGACCTATCCATGCTATGAATATGGTGAAGTAAAATGGATTGTATGGGAACGGTCACCTGTTCTCGTTCCTTGTTTTCAGGAGCCTGGTAATAGCCATCAGAGTTAACGATTATTTTTATTTTTGCCTGCGTACATTCACCGCCATCATTATCATTGTTCACAATAACATTAAGTGCATATTACCACGTTTTGATTATTTCTATACCATTATATAAAACCAAACAAAATTTCCATAAAAGCCTACTTGCTATCAATACGCTTTACCGGATATTTGCGGGATTGCTCCTCATAGCCTGCCTTCCTCATTCCATAAATGCAAAATCGACTTATGATTCTCTGTTCCATCAATCTTATGCAGTCCGCTCTGTTTATTTTGATCAGGCAATTGCATCTGACTGGGTAAAACTAACGCCGGCGGCCTATTTGCAGAAACTAGATGTCCTACAGCAACGGGCAAAAAAAGAACAGGATTATGGTGCAGAGCTTGAAGTAATTATAGGTAGATTTCAATTTAAGGACTATGCCAACCTTATAGCCCTGGATGAAAAAATAGCAAGACTGGAAAAGCTGCTTGAAACACTGGACCGGGAGCGATATCCGGAATACAGAGCCGTTATCATGGATTACCTGGCGCAGAATTATTATGGCAAAAAGCGTAATTATACCTTAGCCTTCGAGCATTTTATTAACGCTTATAACATTGCTACACGATTTGCTCAGAAAGACTTTCCAGATAAAAAGCAGCTATTGGTGGGCTTAGGCAATCGTTACTATACCATCGGCGATTATGAAAAAGCTAAACGGGTCTTATTGGAAGCAGATAGTCTTGAACATCCCTGGGACAAGTTTGTAACCTATAATGAAGAGAATACATTAGGCCTGATTTATCGTTCATTTGGTTATTATGATACTGCAGTTAATTATTTTGAACAATCAAAAAAAAATGCACTGGCCGATGGAAATAAGGTATGGGCAGCTATTGCATCAGGAAATATTGGTATTTCCTATTATCAGCAACAGGAATATGACAAAGCAATTCCTTTACTGGAAGAGGATATAAAAAGTAGTTTCAGCACCAGCAAGGCCATGGATAATGGTATCAATTCTCTTTTGATTCTTGCCGATATTCATTTGCGTAAAAATGAGCTTACAAGTGTTGCCGCAGATATCCGGCTGGTGCAACGCTACCTGGATAGCTGTAGAGACAGGATTAAGCCGCTGGGAATGCTATATCCCGTTATGGCACAATACTATTTTAAAAAGGCAGATTATAAAACAGCTTATAGCTACCAGGATTCTGCTGCAATATATAAGGACATCCTTTACGAAAGGGATAATATTTATAAGTTGGCAAAGGTGGAGCATAAGAAAGATCTTGAAAAGGTGGAAATGGAAATAAAAAAACTGGGTGCTGAGAAAAAATTACTTTCTTTTACCAGAAATGGGTTACTTATCGGTATTGTCTTATTATTTATTATAACCGGACTAATCATTAACCGGCAACGATTGAAGCACCATATAAAACAAGTAGCTATGCTGGCAAAAAAGGTGCAGGCAGAACATGACCTGAAAGCAGCTACACAGGAACTGGAAAATTTCACCAGGCATTTACAGGAAAAAAACCTGCTGATCGAGCAATCGAGAAAGGAAATAGAAAGATTAACAATGGCGTTGGATGATACAGAGCAGGAAACCAATGAAGTCCTACAACAAATATATAGCACAACGATTCTTACAGATGAAGAATGGACCAAATTCAAGTTACTTTTTGAGCAAGTACACAAAGGATATCTGCAACGCCTGAAAATCAAAATGCCCGAGCTTACGCCTGCTGATACGAGATTCATCGTATTGAGTAAATTGAATCTTTCCAATAAGGAGATGGCAGGTGTTTTAGGTGTTCAGGCCGACACCATCCGTAGTTATAAACATCGGTTGAGACGACGCTTTAACCTGCCGGAGGATGCAAGTATTAGAGAATTTGTAGATTCTATTTGACTGTTTGGAGACAATAACTATCCGTACGTAGTATTTTGAAGTAATCAGGTCGGATCGCAAAGGGTATTATTGGAAGCATGATGCAGGAGGAGGCCGATACAGCCTGAGCGATTGCCATGAAGGCCTATTTTGAATACCGCTCGGTAAGCGGCTTTATTTTGACAAGTAGGAGTCTCAACTTCGGTGCTGACAACTTGGTTGACTATCTTTAATATTCCGCCAAGGTGTTCAAATAGACTCCCGCCTCCATCGCAACAGCGACAAAGTGCTGGAGCACTATTTATCAATGAAGGTAAAAAATCTTTTTATAACAGGCATTGTTGTCCTATCAATGGCGAGCTGTCATTAGGCGCGATGCTGCAGGAATTAAAGCAACTCATTCCGGAACAATGGCGAACTGCATTGATAGTGTAATGCGGGATGGTTATATTTTTAACGAAACTATAGCCGGTAACATTGCTGTTGGTCGAGAAAATCCTGACCGGGAACGCCTGCGTTATGCTGCCGAAATAGCTAATATATTATCTGGATGGGCTACTTCTTACCTTCCATACCAGTTCTTACCTTCCACACCAGAATTGGTATGGAATAAGTATGAGTCAAAGGTAACGTTTGCAATCTATTTATTAAATGAGTACCAAATCTGAAAAAAATTATCTATACTAAGGGTATTCTCTCAATATGTTTGTCTTACAAATACTTTAAAATGGTTAGCAGGAGTTGCCGATAGCCAGTGCCGACAGTGTTTGTTGTTATCTTAACGCCTATCAAGTATATAACCTGCTTTGCGGAAAAAAGGCGATATGGTATGCAGATCACGATTAGGTCAAGCGATCTGCATCATTACTGACTGAAAAATAATTGTCTAATTTAAATACCTTGAAATATGAAACAGCAAATGTTATTACCGGTATTATTGATGTTGGTTAGTGCTACTCATGCGCAAACTCCGGGTACGCTTGATTTGACCTATAATACAAGCGGAAAGTTAATCCAGTCATTGGGTACCGGACCAGATTTGGGATATGGTGTCGCCTTACAAGACGATGGAAAAATTATTGTTACCGGACTGGATTATGAAAGTGGGGATTTATATCTTGTCCGCTATAACAACGATGGTACGATTGACGCCTCTTTCGGAACAGGAGGTGTTGTGAATACTGATTTTGGCCTGATGGAATCGACCTCCGTTGTTCGGATAACCAATGACGGGAAAATTTTGGTTGGAGGTTGCAGCAGTAATACTATAAATCCGAATATGCTATTGGTAAGATATCTTGAAAACGGATCTATAGATGCATCATTCGGCATTGATGGTAAGGTAATTATTGATATGGGCAGCACAGAATCGGTGAGGGATATTGAGATAGCCCCTGATAATAAAATAATTATTATCGGTGAATATGAAGTGCCTCCGGATGTCGCATGGCTCCTCGTGCGGCTGGATGCTGATGGCAATTATGATAATACTTTTAACGGAACAGGATATAGAAAGATACTGACGGCTTTTCCATTCGCGGTGTTCGGAATATTACCCTCATCACTCGCTTTACAGGATGATAATAAGATAATTGTATCCGGAGAACGTTTTTATACAAGGCGGTTCAATTCTGATGGATCAGACGATCTCTCTTTTGCTGAAGACGGGATTTTTTTTGATCCTTCCGGCGGAATTGCATGTTGGGACATAGCGCTGGATAGTTATGGAAATATCCTACTTGGCGGCAGGTCAGGGGAAGGCTTCGGTAATTTTGGGACCATTATGAAATTAGACACGAACGGAGACAAGGATCTTAGTTTCGGTGTGCTGGGTAAAGTCGCTGCTGATATAGGACCTGGTATCAATAGGAATATCAATACCTACAGGAGAATATTGATCCAGGATGACGATAAGATACTTGCAGTGGGGGATTGGCAGTACGATATTCTCAAAACGGATATTTCTTTGGCAAGATATAGCAGTAGTGGTGTTATTGACGAATCCTTTGGCAGCAGCGGCATAGTAAAGTCTTCTCTTGGCAGCGCGGGTTTGGATTTTTGCAATGATGCAATATTGCAAGCAGATGGAAAGATCCTTATTGTAGGACAAAGCTTTGATGGTGTAAATTACAACACGCTATCCGCCAGGTACAATAATAATGGCAGCTCCTTAGGTAACATTGAACTAGCCGCTAATGTCAATGATATCAAGATATATCCCAACCCGTTGAATGAATTTTCTGTATTGGAGTTCACCTTGTCAAAGCCCGGTAAAGTAACTGTAAGTATTTCAGGGATTGGCGGAAAAGCCCTGGGACAGTTAGCGGAAAATGAGTACCGCTCTCCAGGCAGCTACATAGTATCACTGGCCGATTTATGCAAATCTTATGCATCAGGAATTTATATCTTGAAAATCCAGTGCAGCGACATGGCTGCAGCTATTAAGGTTGTAATTCCTTGATATACCTGCACAAAATTCTCATGACTTTAAGTGCAGGGGACATTCCAGGTCGGAACTGTTTAGACTCAGGGGCTATTCAATAGCCCCTTTAATTTTAATACACTTATGATAATGTAAGCACCTCCTAAAGTGCAAGCGGTTTAAAATTAGAGAAATGATCTAATTTTTAACTAAGGAATATGAAAAAGACAAGGTTTACGGAGACGAAGACCGTCTCTATTCCCAAGCGACAGGAAGGTGGTCTTCTGTTAAGGATATCTGCCGGGAGCACAGTATATCTGAAGCAACATTCTACAACTGGAAAAACAAGTATGGGGGCATGGAAGCCTCAGATGCGCGACGGCTTAAGGACCGGGATTCCGTCCAGGTCATTGCTAATAATGGCATCTCCCGAAGATTGCCAAGGGCAGAGAATAATACCATCTTCATTTACCGCCACCCCAGTCCGGGTGCTACATGTTCCAGTATGGCAGAAAGTACGTGTATGTTATAATCCACACCTAAGGTGTTGGGGATCGTCAACAGAATGGTATCTGCTTCCTGTATCGCCTCGTCTTTAGCCAGCTCTTCGATCAGCTGGTCAGGTTCAGCCGCGTAGCTCCTGCCAAAAATCGCCCGCCTGTCCTTTTCTAAAATACCTATATGGTCTTTCCTGCCGGCTTCCTGGCCAAAATAATACCGGTCCTGGTCGTTGACCAATGCAAAAATGGACCGGCTTACCGAAACCCTGGGCTGATGCGGATGACCCGCTTCCTTCCAGGCTTGCTTGAATAACCTGATCTGCTCTGCCTGCTGTACATGAAACGGTTTACCGCTTTCATCAAATTTCAGGGTGGAGCTTTGCAGGTTCATACCCGTTTTGCCTGCCCAGGCAGCCGTAGCGTCAGAAGCGGAGCCCCACCAGATGCGCTCGCGCAGGCCCTGGGAAAACGGCTCTAAACGCAACAGGCCGGGTGGGTTGGGAAACATCGGATTGGGATGCGGCTCCGCAAATCCTGTACCTTTCAGCTGTTCAAAAAATTCTAATCCCTTCCGGCGCCCCATATCAGCATCGGTTTCTCCCGCTGCCGGTTCATATCCGAAGTAACGCCATCCGTCAATTACCTGTTCCGGTGATCCCCTGCTGATCCCCAGCTGCAGGCGGCCACCTGATATCAGATCGGCCGCGCAGGCATCTTCCACCATATACAATGGGTTTTCATACCGCATATCAATTACGCCAGTGCCTATTTCAATTTTGCTGGTTTTAGCACCTATGGCTGCGAGTAAAGGAAACGGGGATGCCAGCTGCCGGGCAAAATGATGGACCCGGAAATAAGCGCCATCAATACCTATTTCTTCGGCGGCTACTGCCAGGTCAATAGATTGCAGTAATGTATCGCCTGCTGTTTTGGTATTGTAAGCCGGATGGTCGGCCCAATGGCCAAATGATAAAAATCCTATCTTTTTCATCTGTTTATCTGTTGCTCTTTTATTCTTCAGAGGGTTAAGTACATATAATCCTCAAATTTAGTTATTGCCAGGTAATTATCCGCCCTGTAAACCACTGACGAAATCCATATAGGTAGCTATTACTTAAAGCCGATCATCAAAGAACTTGAAAAGTGGGGTAAAAAAGCATAAGGAACTTTGGTACATGACAGACCTGTGGCTTCACCGCGGCCTTAGCCAAAGGTCCAATCCATGCCGCCTTCTAGTATTATTGGCCAGCTATCGAAATTTTTTTGCGTATAACACCATCATTCGTAATAACCTCTACCAGATAGGTGCCAGAAGGGATATGTGGCAGGAGTACATGTATTTCCTTACTCCCTGTTTGATAATAAACCGCCTGTCTTTTACCCTGCATATCATACAAATTCACCTTAGCTTCCCCCAATTTAACCCAGTCTGATTTTACATGTAGCAGACCTTCCTGCGCAGGATTGGGGTAGATAAATATTTCCTTTTCCAGGGTGGGAATTCTTAGTGCGGTAGTTGTATCTGTATCTGTTGTATCTGTCAGTTCGGGCCATTGCACAGCCGCTCCCCAGGCATATCCGGGATCACTAATTGTTGCATAAGGATTGGTGCAAAAAGAATCAACTATGCCAGTTTCCGTATCAATTAAATACACAGTAGTATCAGGACCGAATGACAATAGTTTTTTATTGTTTTCACCAATAACATAACCGGCCAGTCCCCAGGAAGCGGGAATAGGCTCGTCCAACTCTGACTCATTGATCAGGGTGCTTGATAGAATGGCTGTGCCTTCTTCATTCAGCTCGATCCGGAATAGCTTGCCGCCTGCAACAGTATATAAGTAGTCGTCTAACCAGGCAAGGTCACCATCGCTATGGAAACCATATTCATGATTTGTATATGGTGAATAGCCAATATCGCCTAATGCTTTTATACTACAGGTATTGAGATTAATAGCATATAGCGTGTCCGCCAAATCTGTCAGCAATACGGAATCGCTTAATGCTTCCAGTGAAGGGTAGCTTGCAGGTATAAATGGTAAAGCACATATCAGCTCACAAGAACAGGTTACCAGGTCTATTTGGTATATCTCGCGGAGATTGACTATCCCATACAGCCGGCCGTTCGGGGTAAACGTGACATCCGTAAATACCCTTCCGCCACCAATGAGGCCTATATAGCAGGAAGAATCATATACGCAGGTTTCTGGCTGGAATGTCTTAAACCTCAATTCAGGATAATAAGAACAGGTATAGATCTGGCTTTGCGTGAATCCGCTTATCCCTGATGCGATAAGTAATACTAGCAGTATGATTTTTTTCATGATGGATATTTTATATGTGAGACAGGGATTATCCAAGGAAAGTTGGGCAAATCTGTTCCAGCAACTATTTGTATCGGGGCAAATATACGGTCCATCTGAAATAGCGTTTTCTGTTATCGCAAACGCTATACCCTCAGCTCAGGCAATAGCAGCCTGCCGGTTTTCATGTTATTGCAAAAGCAGCCATACTAAAGCGAATTATAGAAAAAATCTTGCGGATTGTAAATGATCTGTCTTCTCCGCTAAAAAATATCGTTTATTCGAAGCAGGATAAGGGAACTGCCAAAATGGAGGTACAATACAAAAGCGCAAAGACAGCTATGAAGGATTTCAGAACTTCAGAAATGAAGAAATTACGACAGACCCGGAATGTGATGATCGTTTTTTTGCTGATGGTCAATCTTTCGGTTCTTTCTTTTTTTGTATATATGTTCTATTCGGTATATACAGAGCGTCAGATCAGTGAGCCTTCATTCCCCGCTTACATACTGCCAACGATATCATATATTCAGGTAATATTATCATTAACCATAGGACCGTTGATCTGGATCGGCTATAGAAGATTCCGTCGCTTTACAGATCTGCTAAAAGCATTGGACCAGGAACATATGGCCCTGTATGAATCGTATATAAAGCGGTTAATGCGCATCGCAGGCGCAGGCATTGCTCCCTATGTATTTACCGCAGATAAGCTTATTGTGCCGGGGTTGCTCTCAGATAAAGAGATACCATACAATGCCATTGTAACTGTAAAGGTCAGTCGTATATGGAGTGGCAATCCTTTTAAGTACAGGGTAAAGGTTAAATTGGCGGACGGCAGGAAATATTATTTTTCTTTTATCCATGGTCATCACCTGGATTTTCTGATCAGCAACCTCCGGAGTAAGAATTCCAATATTACTTTTGTACAACCCGGAAAGTGAATTTTTAATCATCAGTTTGCTAAACCTATCAAATATTTAATAATTGAAAGCCTTCCAGACAGATAAATCATATTACTTAACCCGGTGGCGTTCTGTAACGATTGGTGTCATCCTGGTACTATTGGGCATAGCGCTTACCTTTATAGGGTTTGACGGCAGCCGGTCGTTTTGGGATAATTTCCAGGGGATGCTGCTTGATTTCCGGAGTGCAGGCAGCTTTTTGGTTTCCCTGCTGATGCTGGTATTCAAAGCCGGCTTCATAGGGCTGGGGATACTGTTCTTTAAGAACAGGGACAATATTATCAGGGCGAAGATAACTTCTGAAGGGTTTTACTTTAAGCGGATAACGGGAAGCAATAAATATGAGCGTGGCTTGTCAGACCTCAATCCCCTGGTATTAATACCCTATAAGGAAATTGTTGATATCCGGCTCGTGCGCAGCTTTTGGCAGGGATTACGCCTGGAGCTGGAGACCATGCAGGGCAGGGAGATATTAACGATGCTGAATGTGCTGACGAAAAGGGAGAAGATCGAAATATGCGCATCAGTAAAAAACACCTTAATTAAAATGAATGCTTTTAAGGATAAAGCTCCGGAGGCTTGATATACCATGGCAATTCTAAAAAAAGAGTTATTGCCGCCACGAATCAGCCGTTCTTAAAATACTTTCTATAATTTCGCTTTTTCTTAAACGGAGGATGAATAAGACTGCAAGAAAAATACTGTTTTGCCTGCTTTCTGCGCTCGTATTGCTTCATATGGCAACGAACACAGTTCAGGCGCATACGTATGCAGATGCCGATCATCCCGGCTTGTCATTCGTAAATGACAACAGCGATACTGACATCAGCCATAAGCCGGCCTGTAGCCATAGCGATCATAAAAGGATCAAGGCCGCCCGGATCTGTCAGCGTTACCATGAAAGGCTTTTTACTTTAATGGCTAACCTGTCTGACGGGACAGTACGTGGCTCTCTTCATTTTTCACCTGCAGGAAAACACGCTGGAACAGCAGCGTATTATAATAAGTTCTGTCTTTCGTCCTGTTACGATTATATCTTCAGGCTCTCTCCTTTCTGATAGCAATCCCTTTTGTGTGATTATTTAAGGATTCCGGCACGCCCCGCCGGAATAAAATTGTATTTACATCAAATGCTGTGCGATTAAAAAGCGCAGTTAAAAAATATTTGCTATGAAAGACAGGTTTCTATTCCTGATCCCGGTTATATTTATTTATGCTTGTTCTGACAGCAATGCTTCCAGGCAAACGGAAGCTTCGCTTAAAACATATCCCATTGTTCCTGTTATTGAAAAGGATACGTTCTTTCACCTGCAATATGTTGCAGACATCCAGGCCAGGAAAAATGTAGAGATACTTTCCAGGATTCCCGGTATCCTGGAACATATACACGTAGACGAAGGACAGATGGTCCGGAAAGGCCAGCTGCTTTTTACCATAAATGACGACGAGCTCCAGATAGCCCTGACCAAAGCCGAGGCGGTTATCAATAACGCAAAGGCGGATGCCCGGGTTGCTGAAGTGGAGCGGCAGCGGGTGCAGCACCTGGTAGATAAGAAAATAGTCTCCAGGACAGAACTGGACCTCGCGGAAGCAAAGCTTAATGCATTAAAGGCACAGCTGGAAGAAGCCGTTTCAGAAAAGGCAGCGGTACAGAAGCGTATTTCCTATACACGTGTACACGCGCCTTTTGACGGGATCGTTGACCGGCTGCCACTTAAGGAAGGGAGCTATCTTTCGGAAAATTCGTGTCTTACAACCCTTTCTGACACCCGCTCTATGCTGGCTTATTTCAATGTTTCAGAAGCAGATTACCTGCGGCTTAAGCTTGGCGATAAGCAGAAGCTTGATGAAGCCGCAGTACAATTGATCCTTGCGGACGGTACACCGTACCCGTTAAAAGGTATCATCGAGGCTAAAGGTAGTGAGATCGACGAAAATACAGGCGCCATTGTCTTCCGGGCCGATTTTCCCAACCCGGACCGCCTGCTGAAGCACGGGGCATCCGGTACGGTTTTGATCAGCAGACAATCATCAACGGTATTAATGGTTCCGCAGAAATCTGTGCTGGAAATTCAGGATAAGAACTATGTATTCATCCTGGACCAGGATAACAAGGTGCATATGCGGCATTTTCAGCCATCGGGCCGGATTAAAGACTACTATATCGTAAAGAGCGGGCTATCGCCCAGGGACCGGATCGTATACGAAGGCATCCATTCCATTACCAACGGCGAAAAAATAAGACCGGTCAAGCCTTCGCAGATCTGATAGCATAATCTCTTTATTCATTGGCACGGCCTTTGGCTGTGCAGCATTTTCATTCCTATGATCGAAACGTTCATAAGGCGGCCGGTATTGTCGCTGGTAATCTCCCTTATTATTACTATAGTCGGTGTAATTGCTTTGTTGCAGCTACCCGTATCTCAATTCCCTGATATCGTACCACCATCAGTCGTGGTTACCGCCAAATATACGGGCGCTAATGCCGATGTTTCGGCCAAAGCCGTCGCGATGCCCGTGGAAAGGGCGATCAACGGGGTACCCGGAATGACCTATATGTCTACAGTGACAAGCAATGACGGTATTACCATGATCCAGGTTTTCTTTAAGGTGGGAACGGATCCTGACCTGGCTGCTGTTAATGTGCAGAACAGGGTCACTACGGTTCTGGATGAGCTTCCTGAAGAAGTGATCAAAGCCGGTGTGACTACTGAAAAGGAAGTTAACAGCATGCTGATGTACCTGAATATTACCAGCGCTGATTCCGCTTCCGATGAGCAGTTTATTTACAATTTTACGGATATAAATGTGCTCCAGGAGCTGAAGCGCATAGAAGGGGTAGGCAGGGCCGAGATCATGGGGCAGAAGGAATATGCCATGCGTGTATGGCTGAAGCCCGAACGGATGCTGGCCTATAACATTTCCACGGATGAAGTTATCAGTTCCCTCCGGGAGCAAAATGTGGAAGCCGCTCCCGGAAAAACGGGCGAAAGCTCCGGGAAAACAACACAGGAAGTCCAGTATGTGCTGCGGTATACGGGAAAGCTGTACGAGCCGGTACAATATGAAAATATTGTACTGCGGTCGGATAAAGACGGCGCGCTGCTCCGGCTGAAGGATATTGCCGATATCGAATTCGGGTCCATGAGCTATAACATGATCTCCAAGACCGATGGCCGTCCTTCGGCATCCATTATGATCAAGCAGCGCCCGGGATCCAATGCGCAGGATGTGATCAATAATATTAAAACCCGGATGGAAGAACTGAAGTCATCGTCTTTCCCGCCCGGCATGTCCTACAATATGGCTTACGATGTTTCCCGGTTCCTGGATGCCTCAATAAGCGAGGTGATCCGGACATTGATAGAAGCATTTTTGCTGGTAGCCCTGGTTGTATTTATCTTTTTACAGGATTTCCGCTCTACCTTGATACCTGCGCTGGCTGTGCCCGTAGCGCTGGTCGGGACATTTGGCTTTATGCTGGCAATGGGCTTTTCCATTAACCTGCTGACGCTTTTTGCCCTGGTTCTTGCCATTGGCATAGTAGTAGACAACGCCATAGTAGTAGTAGAGGCCGTGCATGCCAAGATGACGGAAAAGCACCTTCCGCCTATGGAGGCGACGATCGAGGCCATGAAGGAAATGACGGGCGCCATTATCGCGATCACTCTTGTAATGTCGGCCGTATTTATTCCCGTCGCCTTTTTGAGCGGCCCCGTAGGTATCTTCTACAGGCAGTTCTCGCTTACGCTCGCCATCGCGATTGTGATATCCGGCATAAACGCGCTCACACTTACCCCAGCGCTTTGCGCCTTAATGCTGCGCCATGACCCGCAGAAAAATAAGCAGGGCCGGGTCCAACGCTTTTTTAACGGGTTTAACAGGGGCTTTGATACCACGAACAGGAAATACAGGGATTTATTGATGAAAGTCGCGGGAAGGAAAACGGTTACCCTGGGTCTGCTGGTACTATTCTTTCTTCTTACATGGGGCGGAACCGCCATTGTACCCTCGGGATTTATACCTACAGAGGATCAGGGCATGATCTACGTTAATGTAACTACGCCTCCCGGAGCTACCATGGAAAGGACCGAAGATGTGCTCGGACAGGTAACCCATATCGCAGGAAATATAGACGCTGTGGAGAATACCACATCGCTGGCAGGCTACAGCCTGGTAAATGAGATAGCCGGCGCTTCTTACGGGATGGCGATGATCAACCTCAGGCCATGGGATGAGCGTAGCAAAGATGTGAATTCGGTAATTAAAGAGCTTGAATCTGCTACACGGAACATTAAAGATGCGCGGATCGAGATAGTTGCGCCGCCTACGGTACCCGGCTTTGGGAATACAGGTGGATTTGAGCTGCGCCTTTTGGACAAATCCGGGAAAGGAGACGCGACCCAGACAGCTGCGATCACGCGGAAGTTTATTGACGCGATCAATAAAACGCCCGAGGTAAGCAATGCCTTTACCAGCTTTGATGCTTCCTTCCCGCAATACCTGATCCATATCGACCAGGATATGGCTGCCAAAAAGGGTATTACCGCAGAAAATGCCATGAATACACTTCAGACCCTGCTGGGTAGTTATTATGCTACCAATTTTATCCGGTTTAACCAGATGTACAAAGTGATGGTGCAGGCGGCGCCGGGTTACAGGACAGCGCCGGAGGACGTGCTGAAGCTCTATGTAAAGAATAAGTACGGCGAAATGGTACCTTTCTCCGCTTTTGTAAAAATGGAACGCGTCTATGGTTCAGAGCAGCTGACCAGGTATAACATGTATCTCTCATCCATGATCAACGGCAATGCCGCTGATGGTTACAGCAGCGGTGATGCTATTGCGGCCGTAGAACGGGTAGCCGCTGAGGTGTTACCCAGGGGATACAGCTATGAATGGAGCGGGATGACCAGGGAGGAAATCTTATCGGGTAACCAGACCACTGTTATTTTCCTGGTATGCCTGTTATTCGTATATCTTTTGCTCGCGGCCCAGTATGAGAGCTTTCTCCTGCCGTTGCCGGTAATCCTGAGCCTGCCTGCCGGTATCTTCGGCGCTTTTATATCATTGAAGCTTTCAGGGCTTGAAAATAATATTTATGCCCAGGTTTCGCTGGTCATGCTGATCGGTCTCCTGGCCAAGAATGCCATACTGATTGTAGAGTTTGCCATACAGCGCCATAAAGAGGGCTATAGCCTGCTACAGGCTGCTGTGGAAGGCGCCACCCAGAGATTACGGCCTATCCTCATGACCTCATTCGCATTTATTGCGGGTCTGATCCCGCTTTGCATTGCAACGGGAGCCGGGGCAATGGGCAACCGGTCAATCGGCACCGCGGCGGCCGGAGGAATGCTGGCGGGCACGGTATTCGGGCTTATAGTCATTCCCGGCCTGTATGTGCTGTTTGCATCAATTAGAATAAGAAAGCAAAGACCATAAAACAAAACCAGTTAATATAATGAGGATTTTTAAGAAAGAATTCCGGCTGCTGATATCTGCCTGCCTGTATTTGTTTTTTATCGGCTGCGCTATACCGAAGCGGGCATCTTTACCACAGCTGAGGCCATTGCCGGAAACCTATCCTGCTGATTCAGGAAAAAGTAACATCGCTATACTTCCGAGAGACTCATTTTTCCGGGACCCGTATCTGAAAAAATTAATGGGAGATGTACTGCAGAATAATCCGGATATGAATATTGCTTTACAGCGTATAGCGGAAGCAGGTGCCTGGTTAAAAATGAGTAAAGGCGCCTTATTACCCGCTGTAGGTCTGAATGCCGCGGCAGGCGCAACCAAATACGGGAAATATACCATGGAAGGTGTCGGTAATTTCGATACCAATCTTTCACCGAATATTGACGAGGACCAGCGTATAGGTACCAATCCTACCCCCGATTTCTGGCTGGGGCTTAATGCAAGCTGGGAAATAGACGTATGGGGCAGGCTTAAAGAGCTGAAAAAAAGCGCCCGGCACCGTTTTATTGCTTCGTTGCAGGGGGCGGATCTCGTAAAGACCATGCTGGTAGCGCAAACAGCTATCTTTTATTATGAGCTGGTAACCCTGGACAAAGAACACAGGGTATTGCAGGAGAACATCCGCATACAGGAACAGGCTGCCGAAATAGTAGCGATACAGCAGGAGGCCGGCCGGGCAACGGCGCTGGCCGTAGAGCAGTTTAGAGCCCAGTTACTTAATACGAAAGCCTCGTTGAGACAGGTAGCGCAGCAAAGAAAGGAGCTGGAAAACCAGCTGAACGCTTTAGCCGGCCGTTATGAGGGTACCATATTGCGGGACACGATTTTATCTTTGAATGAGGCCCTGGGCCCTGATCCGGGAACCGGCATTCCGGCAGGCCTGTTGCTTAACCGCCCGGACATAAAACAAGCTGAATCGAAGATGCTGGCCGCGCATGCGGACCTTGCCGCCGCCCGGGCCGCTTTCTTTCCCGCTGTCAATATCTCTGCCTATACGGCGCTGAACTCTTTTAAAGGCGATCTGCTGTTCTCTGCCGGGTCTCTGGGTTACCAGGTGCTGGGAGGACTCACAGCCCCCATATTCCAGAAGCATCAGCTCCGGTCGCATTATAAAATTGCAGCGGCTGCAGAGAAAGAAAGTTATTATGCCTATGAGCAAACAGCGTTGAACGCCTACAGGGATGTCATTAACCATCTGAATGAAATAAGCAGCCTTTCCGATATTGATACTTTTAAACAGCAGGAAGTAGAAGCGCTGACCAGGGGCGTTGATATTGCCGGTGACCTGTATATTACGGGATATGCCTCATATCTCGAAATAGTAGCTGCGCAGAAGAGTAAGCTGGAAGCGGAGCTGCAGCTGCTGGCGGTAAAAAGAAAGCAGGTCCATGCTTTCATTAACCTATATAAGGCGCTGGGCGGCGGCTGGCGCTGAGATGACCGAGATACGTGTCTGGATACAGCCGCGTTGTATTTACAGCAAGCGTCCATTATAGCAGCAGGTTGGAGATCATACGATCTCCAACCTGCTGCTTAGCCTTGTTAACGGCCTGAGGTTACATTCCGTAATCGCTCCATGATATATTTTCCGTCGGTTCGCTGGCTTTAATTTCAGCGCTGCGTTCTTCACTGAGCGCCTTGTTCATATTGGCGACCTCTTCGGCCGTGCGCATGCTGCCGGTAATTTCCTCCTCTGCCAGGCCATTGGTATTGCGCACATGCTCCACCGGATTGTCGATGTACTGCCACGATTCTCCGAGCTGTGTACTTTCTCCTTCGTTCCAGGGGCCACGTACCGCGCTGCCGTCCGACATGTTGAAATATTTATTGCTATAGCGGGGATCGCCCTGCAATATGCCAGGGGGGAAGTTGGGCTGTATGCTATCCAGGGCTGCTTCAAACATCTGGTAATGCGCTATTTCCCGCGTCATCAGGAATTGCAGGGTTTCCTTTACATAAGGATCGTCAGTAAATTTCATCAGGTATTCATAAACGATTTTGGCACGGGATTCGGCAGCCATATTAGATCGCAAATCGACCGTCAGGTCACCGTTAGCCGTTACATAGGCCGCACTCCAGGGGTTGCCGTTACTGTCTGTCAGCGTGGGGCCGCCACCGGAAAGGATCCCGAATTGCGGGTTGACCATTGCCTCATGGATATAGCTTTCCTTTGCAGCCGGTCCATCCAGCACCTGCATGATCTCTTCTTCATCGGCAGCGTTCTTTAGCTCGCCGCTGACACCGGTGAGGAGCATTTGTATGGTTGCGCCTACTATTTCCAGGTGACTAAACTCTTCCGTCGCGATATCCATCAGCATATCGTATTTGTCCGGGTAGGCTTTCCTGCAGGGAAACGCCTGGACAAAATACTGCATAGCCGCTTTCAGCTCGCCATTAGACCCGCCGAACTGTTCCAGCAAAAGACGTGCGAATCTGGGATCGGGTTTTGACACCCGCGCATTGAACTGTAGTTCCTTAACATGATGTAACATAATATATCCTGGTTTTAATGGTAAAAAAATCAGCAGCGGTTATCGCCGTTATCCATTGTTCCTGTTTACAATTGCTGTCCCGTCATTCTTTTACCAAGTAGCTTCATCGCAAGCAAAAACGCCGGATATACGCGGCATGTTCTCGAGCCTTATGTCTTGTTTCCGGCAACGGATCACTTTTTATACAAGAAAAGATGAACGATGAAAGCGATGGTGGCAATGGTTATTAAAAGGCTGGCTATGCCTGCCAGCATCCCGGCTCTTCTGCGTAGGCCTGCCTTTTCAAATTGGTAATGCATAGACTGTTGTTTAAAATTCCTGGTATTCGGTAAAGCGCTGATCGCAGTCCTTTGTTTCCTTTAGCGTACCACAGCTACTCAGGACTATCCCTGGATTTCCTGTTGCTCTGGAGGAGCATAAATATTATAGCGCAAAGGATAACTACTATGGTCGCGATTATTATTACGAACATAAGCTTGGTTTTAGTTGTCAGGGAATTCCGTACCGGATCCGGCACTCCTTTATAGGGTCTATATTGCGTGTGCAATAAGCGTGCCCCGTGAGACGGGCAGACTCAAACAAAAATATACGGAAACATAAGCACCACATTAACAGTCGCTAATGTAAGCTGCCTGCCGGGCAAGGTATTTTTGGCTGGCAGGCAGACCGTGGACAGATGAGGCAATAATCGCCACAGATAATCCACCAGATTGCCCAACGTATGTACATATATGGCTACAGGAGCAACACTATTTTCGTTATTTCCTGGTCACTTTATAGCTGATTGTCCTATAACTCCTATGAAAACTATAGAACAGGCACCATCAGGCGACAGGCTCCCTGATTCCCCGCATCCATGCCGCTGAAGCGTTAATTTATTCCGGGTACGCTGATGATATGACTTGCATTAATTTTGCATACATCGTTTTCCCGGTTAATATTGCTTATTAAACAGCAGTTATGGACAGAATATTCCATCTTAAAACTTTAAGCCTGGCCGGTGTCTCCGGTTTAATGATAGCCCTGCTCTCCTGCGGCCGGACTGTTGACCCGGAAAAGTCCGATGCCTACTTTTTGAAAAAAGGATCTGTTTATTATGTTCCGGGTGGCAACTGGTTCGAAAGGGGCAGCAAGAAAATGGATGCGGATGCGGAAACTTTTAGGCCGCTGGCCCGGGCTTATGGTAAAGACCGGCATTATATCTATTTCCGTGCCAGCAGGCAGCCGGGAATAGATGTCACTTCTTTCGTCATTGAACAGGAGATCCCCAGGGATAAAAATAATGTATACTATTACAACGGAAAAGATATTGACTTTAACAGGAACGGAGAAGATATGCTGCTTATAGTGAAAAATGCCGATCCGAAGTCTTATCAGAAGCTGGATAAGCCATACACCGCTTTTACCAGGGATAAGCAGCACTATTTTTACCGGAACCAGGCTATAGATGTAGACTATGCCAGCTTCCATATGCTGAATCCCTGCTTTATGAAAGATACCGGCTTCCTGTATCTTGATGATGGCAGCACATTCCAAAGGCTGGATATCTCTTTTAAAAAAGCAGCTATGCTGACCGGCAGGTATATATGCATTGACGACCATCTGCTTCTATATTACCGGCATTACCGGAATGAGGGGCTTATCCGGCAGCATATATCCGCCGAATCGCTTCCTGCCCGTGTTGTGGATGAGGATATCCTGAAAACAAAATCATCCGTATACGTCTTTGGCAAAATAATAGGAAACGCTGACCCGGAAAGCTTTGAAGTGCTGTTTAAAACCGCCACAGAGCTGGTAGCTAAAGATAGGAACCATGTCTACTGCCAGGATAAGGAAATGGATGTGCCGGATGTAGCGGGTTTCCGGAGAGCGGTCAGGCCCGGCGGCAAAAATATTTTCTTTGAAGATGACCTGGGTAATACCTATGATCGCAGTGTCCGTAAAGTACAGTAAATATTGAAGGCGCGGTTAAAACTGCGCAAGATCCGGATTGCATACCCTGGTTCAAATGGCGAGCTTTGCTTTTTGATTCCTCTTTTGATGAGGAACGGTTAATCAAATTTATACAATGGAAACGCAACAGGAGCTGGATTATAGCAGGATCGCGTCAGCGATCAGTTTTTTAAAGGAAAATTACAGGTCGCAGCCAAAGCTGGAAACGGTGGCAGAGCATGTACATATCAGTCCCTTTCATTTCCAGCGGATGTTTCATAACTGGGCCGGCGTTACACCGAAACAATTCCTGCAGTATTTAACGGCGGAATATGCCAAGGATATGCTGAAAAATACAAGGGCCAGCCTGGCCGATGTTGCCTTTGAATCAGGTCTCTCCGGTACAGGCCGGCTGCACGACCTGCTGGTTAAGATAGAAGGTATGACCCCGGGAGAATACAAGAATGGCGGAGCGGCATTGAAGATCAGCTATTCCTTCGCAGACAGCCCTTTTGGAAGGATGCTCGTTGCCGCTACTGCTAAAGGTATATGCCACATGTCGTTTGTAGATGAAGATGAGCAGCAGGCGCTGGCCCGGTTAAAAGAAGATCTTCCAAACGCGCTCTATGTACAGGTGTTTGATAAGATACAGCAGAATGCCCTGTCTGTTTTCTCCCGGGACTGGAGCAGGCTGGATGAGATCAGGCTTCATCTGAAAGGCACGGATTTCCAGATCAGGGTATGGGAGACTTTATTAAAAGTTCCGTCGGGGGGATTCACAACCTATGGTGATTTAGCGGGCAATGCAGGTTACGCCGGGACGGCAAGGGCCGTGGGAACGGCTGTAGGCAATAATCCCGTAGCTTTTCTTATTCCCTGTCACCGCGTTATAAAATCTACCGGGGAAATCGGGCAGTATCATTGGGGGGCAGTACGGAAAAATATCATTATCGGTTGGGAAGCGGCCCGGAAGGAGGGAGCTGATCGGAATAATTCCAACTACATTTAATGAGCGGGTGTATTGTCTGCTGAATTGCCGTGTCAGGTTATAAAAATTCTGTAGATTTCTTAACCTGGTTTAATTTATTTTATTTTTTTGTCTGCTAATTTTATCCTTTCAAAATTAGTAGCCAATGAACACCAGAACAACAACGATCTTCCAGCTGTTTTTAAGGTTAGCGCTTTCCTGCTCTTTCCTGTCGGCTGTTGCAGACAGGCTCGGGATCTGGGGAAAGCCGGGAGATGCATATATTGCCTGGGGCGACTGGGAGCATTTTATTCTTTATAGCAATGCGGTAAATTCTTATGCAGGGCCGCAGTTAAGCAGCCTGTTGGCTTTTATTGCAACCGGGCTGGAAATACTGCTGCCGGTTTTATTATTATGCGGGTATAAAACCAGGCTGGCATCAATAGCGACCGGTATTCTGCTCCTGGCTTTCGGGCTTGCGATGACTCTTAGCTTTGGCATCAAACCCAGCCTGGACTATTCTGTATGGACGGTCTCGGCAGCTGCTTTCCTGCTTGGTTGTTTAAACAGCTATCCATACAGCATTGATAGCCTGCTGTCGAAAAGATAGACAGGAGCCTGCCCCTATGAGTTTACCGCATTACTCAAAGGCTTATTTTCGGCAACTGTCCCAATACGGTGTGGCAATACAGAATTACCTTTAAACAATTTCCTCTTTTTCACCGGGAGAATTTATAACCACTTTATAGTGCTCCGTTAATATTGACGGTTCCGGAATACCGGCTTGTATATCCTCCGGTTCAGGTAGGGAAACAATGGCCCTGGTTTTTTTCTTGAAGGTAATAAAGCTTAATCCCAGGGTAAGGGCCAGCAAGGATACGCTCATCCACACAATATGATGGACGCCGTAACGGGCTATCGCAAATCCCCCGAGCATGGTGCCCAGCGATATGCCGATATTATAGCAGGAGGTCAGCAGGCTGTTGACAAATTCCAGGGCATCGTGCGGCACTGCCCGCGTAGTGCGGATATTGCCTATCAGGAAGCCTCCGGTATGTACGGCGCCCCAGAAGGAGAGGATAATGACCATGGGTATGAAAATGGTTCCGAAGCTGTAAGCGAGTATCTGGACAGCTATAAGCAGGGCAAAGAATATACGGGTGGTCAGCATGACATTCCTGCTGAGGGCAATACCGGTCAGCCAGTTGCCCAGCACACCCGCGGCGCCGAACAGCAGCAGCATAATGCTGATCTGCACGCCGTTCATGTGGGTGATCTTTTCCATATAGGCGGCCAGGTATCCATAGCTGGAGAACATGCCGGCCAGCATCAGGATGGTAGAGACGAGGTTAAGCCATAGCTGCGGGTTTTTCAGCACATACAGCTGGCTTTTACCTGTTTCTTTTTTCGGTGCGGGCATGGAAGGGACAAACAGCAGCAGTCCGCTGAATGCCAGCAGGCTTACAAAGCTGGCCAGGAAAAACGAGGCCTGCCAGTTACCAAAAAATTCGGCGGCATAGGTAGTGATCGGAACACCCATTACCGTAGCGATGCTGACACCGGCCATCACAACAGACACCCCCTTGCTGCCAGCCTCTTTTAATGCGACAGCCAGGGAGATATTCCAGAATAAAGGATGCAGCACAGCCGGCAGGACCCGCGCGATCATTAAAACGGTAAAATCGGGAGAAAAGGCCGACAGCAGGTTGGACAGGATAAAAACACCCAGTACCAGGGTCATGAGCAGCTTGCGGTTTATCCTGCCGGTGAATGCCGTTATAATAGGAGATGATACAGCCACGGTTAACGCAAACGCGCTTAATAACCATCCTGCAGTATCAAGCGAAACATGGAATACTTCAGCCAGGTTGGGCAGAACGCCGATAACACCGAATTCGGTGGTAATGATGCCAAAGGCTCCGAGCGCCATTGCGTAAATAGATTTTTTCATTGCCTTTATTTATTCAAATATTTAAATGTTTCTATTTATTAATTCTTAAAATCTGTCCTGTCCGGGAAAGGTTTTATTCCTTCAATGCATTAAGACGGTCAATATAATCGTTTAATACTTTCTGGTTCAGGATGTATTTCAGGTTCCGGCCTTCCTTTTCCGGTATCAGCAAATCTGCTTCCACCAGCTGTTTCAGATGATGCGATACCGATGGCTGGGTAAGCTCCAGCATTTCGGTTATCTCAGCGCAATAGAGGCAGCCCTTCTTTTTTTTGAACTGCTGCAAAATGAAGATCCTGCTGGCATCGCTCAGGGCCCTTGATACTTTTTCAAATTTTCTGTTGTCCATATCCGGAATACGGGTGATCTGGGAGCAAAGATAGCGGATGAAACATAGAAGCATGTCGATGTTTCTATAGATTTTCATTAGGGCAGGATAGAGGATACCGGTTATACGCTATCACTGTAATCGCGGGAACAGGAGCACGATAAATGCCAGGTTACTTCCCTGTTTCCATATGCGCGGCGTCTACCGGTTTGGATTCCGGCGAGCCTTTTTGTCTCAGGAAAATAGTGAGGATCACGATAGATGCGATGGAAAGGAACTCGCTTTGCCAGTTCTGGAAGGTCTCAAACCAGAATGCCGGTTTGACGATAAATTCACTGAATGCTTCAGGCGCCTTACCTTCAATTATAAGCTCCTCGTTATTGTTCCGGAAGCTGCCATAAAGATGCAATCCCCAGCTTGCCAGGAACAAAATGAGGAATACGATGGACAGGGAATGCTGGTAGATCGCCAGCCGCCAGCCCCCCTTTTTTACCGGGCCGGGGGCATCGGGCCGGGTCGGATCGGGCACCCGGTCTACTTCTTCCTTTTTATCCAGGTCTTTTGATTCAGCCGATCCTATTTGCCTGAGCGAGATTGTCAGGACAACATACAGGGCCATCTGCAGGAACTCGCTCTGGAAATTCTCAAAGGTTGCTTCAACAAAATGCCCCGTAGCCAGGTAAGCAAAGAAGGCGATCTCCTTCAGGCCATGTTCCGTAATATTATCATTATAATCTTTCCATCCCGATACGGCCTGCGCGGCCAGCGTTAGCAGGAAAAGCAATATAAATACGATGGACAGCCCGTTGCGGTACAGGTATGAATGCTTATTTTTTGACATGATGCTCTTTTTGCCCGGTCAGGTGAGTGATTGTTTTTAATATCTGGTCGATAGTATGCCAGATAATCTCTTCCGGTTCACCGGTGAAGATCTTCTTCCGTTCGGTTATTATTCCTTCGGATAGTATGCAATAAAACATTGTTCCCACCGGCTTGCCCGGTTGCTCGCTGCCGCCGGGTTTGGTCAGCCCGGTAATGGCTACTGTTATGTCGGCCTTGATGAGCTTTGCCAGCCGGAGCGCCATCTCCCTGGTCACTTCAGCAGATTCGGGTGTGTACAGGCCGATCGTCTCCTGTGGAATGCCCAGTATATCTTCCTTAAGGCAGGCATCATAGCATACAAGTCCGCCTTTCAACACCCGGCCGGCATTGTTCGCCTGGGAAAAGGCATAGCTGAGACCACCGGCAGTGGCGCTTTCGGCAAAAGAAATGGTAAGACCCTTTTCGGCAAGTAGGTCAGTACAGGCGTCAACTTTCTCTAACAGTTCCTTTGGCAGCATATTCGGTTGTTTACCGGAATAACATTCCCAACGTCTTATTGTTTGAATCCTGCCGGTACAGTTATGTTGGCCTGGTTCAGGGGTATCATGGCTGATCAATGCTATAGTAGCGGATGCGGCATGGCGTCCGGATCTTAATCAGACTTCCTGCCGGATGATTCCCGGATATATGATTTTTTATAGCAGCGGAAGCACAGGTATCTTTTCACCGGCAGCCATCCGAGGAATAGCTTAAGCCACAATGGCCTGGGAACGCGTTCATCCAGGTAGCCTCCGCAATGTGGGCAGCGCCTGGTAGCCCTGGAATATGATCCACCGGAAAAGCTTTCCGTACGTACCATAATGCAATGATTTTTTGGTTGAAAGAAGTTCAGGGGATAGGTGGTAAGCCAATAAAGTAAATGAAAAGGATAATGCCAGGCAAGTCTTTTCATGTTTTTTAGCATAAATATAATGATCTGTATCCCCTGAAGGCTCCTTCTGTTAGCCGGCCGTTTTTCAGAAATACACTATCTTTAACTCATATAGCATTCATACCATTTAACTACCGATACGCTATGCAGCAAATTATGGATATGAGACTGGCGGTGCTGATCGATGCCGATAATGTTCCTTCTGATAAGCTGAAAGAAATGATGGAGGAAATAGCAAAATACGGTACGCCTACATTCAAACGTATTTACGGCGACTGGACCAACCCGCACCTTAACCGGTGGAAGCAGGACCTCCTGCAGCATGCAATAACGCCCATACAGCAATACAGCTATACACAGGGGAAAAATGCTACCGATTCGGCCATGATCATAGACGCAATGGATATATTGTATACAGGCAAGGTGGAGGGGTTTTGTATCGTGTCAAGCGACAGCGACTTCACAAGGCTTGCGCTTCGCCTGAGGGAGGCGGGCATGCTGGTCATTGGTATAGGGCAGAAGAAAACGCCGATGCCTTTTATAGCCGCCTGCAATAAGTTTATCTATATAGAAATTCTTGCGGCTGCTGGAGGCCAGGGTAAGGACAGGCCGGAGCAGGACGATGCCGCCGTCATAAAAGAAATTGACCAGCAGCTGGTGAAGCTGCTGAGAGAATCCGTAGCGGACCTGGCGGACGATGACGGCTGGGCCTTCCTGGGAGAAGTCGGGACCTTGCTATTGAAAAAGCAACCGGATTTTGATCCGCGGAATTACGGATTCGATAAGCTCGCGCGGCTTGTAAAAAAAATGCCTGCATTTGAGGTTGATGAAAGGGTGAACGAAAAAGGCAATCGCAACATAAAACATATTTACATCAGGAACCTGGCTAAAATGCCGCAACCACGCAGGCGGAAGTCTGCTAAATAGCGCTATGCGATTAACTTCCCTTTCCTGTAGCCGTGCTACCGCTTAGTACGGTCCCTGTTATAAAAATCCAAAGTCTTGTAATGCGATCCGCAAATCATTTTGTCCGGGTCGCTCTATTTTTGCGCAATACCGGTAAGGGTTCCGGCAGGCTGCCTGCTGGCTGCTAAAATTTTATATACAGGGCAGCGCGGGGAAACAGGATACTTAATGACTTAAATATTGCACCTTCATGTCTTTCCTGATAGAATCTTTTGATAAATTTTGCTTTGAATTAATTTTTGAAAAGAAAAAGTACATTTCAGAATGCGCATTGCCGGAAAACGGGGATAGTACCGAGTTCGAGGAGTTCCTTATCCGTCATTGCCTGGACCTGATGCAGCACCTGTACTTCAATATACAAACAGTTACTCCCGAGACCCATATAAAAGATCATCTCAGGATGATCGCCCGTACGCACCTGGCCTCTTTCTGGGAATATATCCATGAGCAGTACGATATTTAGTAAAACTATCAGGGAGGACGAGAGGGACACCGAATTCTGAATACGCAATAGCTTTGCATACCGGTCAGGGCAAATTTTTACAGGGGTGAGGGGGATAAGGGGCTGTTTTAACGTGTATCGCTTCCTTTATAAGCTGATGTGGCTTTAAACAAGGTTATAAACTTTGTTTGCCGGTTAGCTTCAGCTTCCAGCAGGGGGCTGTTTTTAAGATTATCTTCCTGGTGCGCATCAGCTCCCAGGGAAACAAGCAGCCTGGCCATTTCCCAGTTCTGATCCTTTGTTGCGATCAAAAGCAAGGAGCGTCCGTTGCGGTCTGATGTATTTACATTTTCGCCTGTTCCTATTTTATGCCGGACATCCGCTATCCTGTTTTTAGCGACCAGGGTCACCAGGTCTGGCTCTTTCCCGTTAATATACCTGGTCTCGGTCTGGGTACAGCGGCCCAATACCAGGGAGGAAATAAGGAGCAACGAAAGCTTCATCGAGTGCAGGTATTAAATGTTTATTTGTTCTCTGAAGGCCGGATTAATAGAGTAGCGCAAAGTACGTTTGTCCGTTTTGAAAATAGTTTTAATATTGCTTCCGGGATTTGCAAATATGCTAACTGATACCGGGCCTGCCAATTAGATACACCGGCTTGGGATATAGCTTGCAGCAAAGTGGCAGCAAAGCCTGGTGGGCCGCTAATGCATCGTGTAACTGTTTTAAAGACCGGAGCCGCTTGCTGTAAAGAAAGACCTGTTTATTTACTTATTGATCCCGCCATTGTTGTAGCTGGAAGATATTAGGTTGAATAGGGCAGTACCGTTTGTCTTCGGGATCAGGTGAGTTTACGTTCTGTCGCGAACTTGATCAGCTCGGCCGAATTCCTGACGCCCGTCTTCATGATAATGCTGGTGCGGTGGTTATCTACCGTGCGCTTGCTGATGAAGAGCTTTTCTGCTATTTCCTGGCTTGACAAGCCATCAGATATTGCTTTCAGCACCTCTATTTCCCTGCTTGTAAGGCTTGCCCTGGCCTGCTCGGTATCTTTGCTGAAGTCTCTTTTTATCTTGTCAAAGTTTTTTATTGTAAGGCTGCGATCCAGGTATATCCTGCCTTCCAGGACCGTGCTGATAGCTTCTATAAGAGTTTCCGCATTGGCCGAGGTTTTCAGGAGATAGCCCATACATCCGTTCTCCAGCATTTCGTAGGACAACCCGGGTTTGTCAAAACCGGTCAGTACTATGATCCTGACCTGTGGGTAGTGGTAACTCACGAACCTGGCCAGCTGCGCGCCGTTGGTATCCTGCAGGTGATAGTCGAGCAGCAGCACTTCCGGTACCGCTTTCCTAAAACCTTCTATAAGCGCATCTCCTGTTGTATATACGCCGCATATTGTTACTGGTAATGCAGCTTTGACCGTAGTTTCAATGCTTGTCAGCATTAGGGGATGATCGTCAACAATCGCGATATTAATTTGCATGTCCGGACATTTTAATATATGCCTGCCAGGCTCAGGCAGGCAAAAGAATTTTATAAGGCACTTCTATAAAGATGGTGGTTCCTGTATATTCGGAGCCTTTGATATCTATTTTTCCTTCCAGCAGATCAATTTCCTTCCGGATGTGGCGAAGCCCCCAGCCCGAATCTAAATTCCCGCTGATGCCTACACCGTTATCTTCAACAGTGAGGCTGAAGCCGTCGTCGTAAAAGTTCAGCTGTATCAGTGCTTCGCTGGCATAAGAATGCTTGATGATATTCTGTATCAGCTCTTTTACTATGAAAAAAAGCATCTTTTCCATTCTTTCCGGCAGCAGGCCCGGGCTCCCGTACGATTGAAAGCTCAGCTTCAGGTTCTGCAGCCGGATGTTCGAGATAAATCTCTTTATTGCTTCCGTTATACCTGCTTCATTGATCTGCGCCGGCATCATATTATGAGCGGTTTGCCGGAGCTGCTCTGCAATGTTATCCGACTGCAGCAATATATTCCTGAAATCATTACATTGCTTCAGCTCGGGGAAGCCGATGGCAAGATTGGCAATATTCAGCCGGGTGATCAGCAGCTCGGTTACCACGCTGTCGTGCAGCTCCCGGGCAATACGGATCCTTTCCCGTTCTTCTCCCACCAGCATGGCTTCTGTCTCGGCCAGGGCACGTTCCTGCGCGGCATTTTTTACCTGTGTCTGCAGCAACCGCCGTTTATTCCGGATGTTACGCAGCGAAACTATTATAATAACAGCAGCGCAGGATACCAGTATGATGAGGAGATACCGCTGGTTCTTTACCCGGGTAAGCTCCAGCCTGTTTTGTGATAGCTGCAGTTCCCTTTCTACTGTTTCCTTCTTTTTATTCTCTGCATTGTAACGCTCCTGCCAGTAATTTACCTTATCCAGGTTTTCTGCACCCTGCGTTTCCAGCGTGCTTTGATATTTACTGGCGAAATCCCAGGCGTTATGATAATCTTTATTTTTTGCATATAATCCCGCAAGCGCCTTATAGGCGGTAGTCTTTATATTGAAGTACCCTTTTTCTTCTGCAATGGCCAGGCCCCGGCTAAAATATTCCAGGGCGTAGCCGGTCTGATTTTTCAAGGAGAATGCTTCGCCGAAGGAAGTGAATATGACCGCCCGGTTGTACATGCTCAGCTCCGGTATATACGTTACCGTGTTATTCAGGCAAGCCAGGGCGCTGTCGGGCATTCCCAGGCTGAGATAGGCATCTGCAACATTGTTCATCGTTATTGCCTGTATAGAGATCGCCCAATCTCTTTTGGCAATGTTATTATGGTAGTGATCCAGGTTCCGGGCTATTTCGGCCGCTTTCTTATTGGAAGCAAGGAAGGAGGGGTAATCCCGCATCTGCTTATTGATCATGCCCCTGATGGTGTACGCGTGGATCAGCTGCACGGTATCTTTCTCCCGGCTCAGCAGAGGCATTGCTTCGTCCAGCGTTTCCAGCGCTTTCTGGTAGTTCTGTACCTGGGCGTAGATCTCGCTTACGTTTAATTTGATCTTTGTAATGGTTTTGGGTGTTGTGGCATATTTTAGCGCCGCAACATTTACTTCCATCGCTTTATCATAACGGCCCAGCTTTTGGTAAATAGTTGACTGCCAGCCATAAGAATTGACGATATTGGCATTGGTTGCAGCTGGAGCCTTTAAGCTGTAGCCGAGCCAGAATAAGGCTGCCTCGGCCTCTCCGGCATAGTCCAGCTTAAGAGCGATATCCAGCCGCCGGTTATACTCGTCTTTGTAGCGCCGGTTCTTATCCTGGTATCTTTTTCCCAGCTCCAGGTAATGCGCGCTGTCGGACAGATATGTACCCTGTTCCTGCGCATCAACAGGAACAAGGCAAAGCAATGCCATTAAGGTGATCAATACTATTCTCAGGCAGAAGCGCATAACAACTTTAGCGTGGATTAAAGGTAGTACAATAAAATTCCAAAGGGACCAGTGTATTGTTTTTCTTTGCTAAAATAGGTATAAATACCTACCGGTGTTTCCTTTGAATTAAGCAAATTCCTCTATTGTACAGCGTAAACAAATACCCAATTTTGCAGTGTATCTATTTTGTCGTATTCGTGTTTTTATCAAATATCCACGATATGCTTACCATACTTTCCGGGCTTCAAAAAAAAGCAATGATATTTGGCGTACCTTATCTTATACTGATCGGGCTTATGCTGGGAGATGTATACTTAAGTCATAGCCAGGATTTTGTTCACAGGCCGGCTTTTATCAGGGGCAATAGTCACTGGATACTGGGTAGCGGTGGTTCGGGGCCTTATGGCCCTGGATATAGATCTTAATCCTGATCCGCCGGTGGTGGCAGCAGACAGCCTCGGGCTCTGGGAAGGAATAACCGGGCGTGCAGCCGTTTCAGATACAGCAACCGGTAACCTGCTGTTTTATACCAATACTACCGAATGTTTCAACAGCAATTATGAAGTGATGCCCAACGGGGACTCGCTTACCGGGATGGGCCTTGGCGGCGGTCTTGGTCATGCGGGCGCTAACCAGGGCGCCTGTATCGTTCCTATGATCGACAGCCCGGGAAAATACTATGTATTTATTCTTACAGCCCATTCCCTGGGATCTGTATCTTCCCCCTTGTACTACAGTGTTGTGGATATGTCGTTGGACGGTGGGTTGGGAGATATAGTTCCCGGGAGAAAAAATATCCTGCTGCATGAAGGGCCGCATCATGAAGGTATGATCGCCATTCCCGGTAACAACTGCGATATATGGCTGCTGACCCATGATTACTACTTGTCAAAATTCCGGGCCTATCACATTACACGGTATGGTCTTGATACCATACCCGTTGTATCTGATGCAGGGCCTGCCCTTGATGGCGATACCTGGCCCGCCTATGAGCTGGGTGGTATGGCGGTATCGCCTGACAGGAGCAGGATAGCGCTTACCGCATACGGCTTTTATGGCTGCGCGATCCTGGGATTGGTTTTGCCGTCTTTTGGTCTTACGCTGGCAAAATTTAACCCGGATAACGGCACTGTTTCTGACGCGTTGAAACTGTCCGATACCCTGGCAGGCTGGGCCTCTGCCTTTTCCGGAGATAATTCCAAGCTATATGTAAATGCGATACATTATACGGACGAAACGGTTCCCAATATTGCCGGCGGCCGTTCCGAGATCATACAGTATGATGTCAGCAGCTTTACCGCTGCCGATATCGAAGCATCCAGGTACCTGGTATACTCCGTGCCTATGAGCATGCCTACACAGTTCTTTTATTTGCGCAGGTGGAAAGATACCATACTTACTTCCTATGCCTTCAGCAATGCCGAAGATGATTTTCCCAAATATATAGCCAACCCTGATCTTGCAGGCGCGGCCAGTGACCTGCATTATGATCCCTATATGTGGGTCGACTCTTTTGTCTATTCCGGGCTCGGCAACGACGTCGTTTATCCTTTCCCGCCGGATACCGCTTATTCAAAATCGCTGGATACGGTAGTGTGCTATGGTGCAACGCTGAAACTGGGGGCCTCACCTGGCTTCTCTGCTTACCTGTGGGATGACGGCAGCACATCAGACAGCGCTGTCGCTGCCGAAGGTATCCATTGGGTGCTGTGCGGCGATTACTGCCACTCCCGGGTCGATACTTTTATTATCCGCTATGCAGAGGACCCGGCTGTTGACCTGGGTAATGATACGATATTATGTACGGCTCCGCCTTTCACCCTTGCTCCGCAGGTCCTTAAAGAAAATGCTGTATTGCGCTGGTCAGACGGCAGTACCGGGGAAAGCATGCGGATCGACTCTTCGGGAACTTACTGGGTACAGTCGGCAATAGGGGAATGCGTCGACCGGGATACTATCGATATCTCTTTTTACAATGTGCGGCAAAACCTGGGTGACGATATCAGCATCTGCCAGGGTGAGCCGGTAAATATCGGCCTGCAGGCCAATGTTCCTGGAGGAGCAGGCGTGTACTGGAGCAATGGGGCTGTCTCACCTGTAATTACCGTTGCTGATACCGGTACCTACTGGGTTGAAGTAAACCTGCCGCCTTGCACAGGCTCGGATACCATACGGATATCCTTTGAAAAATGCGATTGTCTTGCTGAGATACCTACTGCCTTTACGCCTAATAACGACGGGCTTAATGATGTATTCCGGCCGCTGATCGAAGCCGGTTGCCCTGTAGAGGAATATATGCTGAGTATTTATAACCGCTGGGGACAGAGAGTATTTGCCGGCTATTCACCTACCGATGCCTGGGATGGTACTTATAACAGTAAGCCCACCGATGCCGGGACCTATATGTACGAGCTGAAATTCACCGGCGGCACAAAGCGCCACCGGTACACCCGGAAGGGTGATATCCATTTGCTGCGCTAAGCCTTTATTGATCATACCGAATCAACAAGATATTTTTTATGAGCATATCCCGATCATTTTTATGCCTGCTGTTGTTGGCATCGCTTACAGGCCATAGCCAGCGTTATTCATCAGGTAAGGCGACGGTCAGCTTTACTGTCAGCGCACCTGCCAAAGAGATATCCGGTACGAACGCACATGCCGTTGTTGAAGCGGACTTCAGCACCGGAAAAGTAAAGGCACAGGTTGTAGTGGATAGCTTTGGCTTCCGGAACAATTTTATCGCTGAAAAGATGAATGCGGTTATCCGTCAGCGTTTCCGGGAGTATTATATGGAAAGCGCGCTATACCCCCTGATCACCTTCGAGGGGAAGATCACGAACCTGAAAACGGTCGCTTATAAAAAGAACGGAACCTATCCGCTTGTAATACCGGGTTATCTGACAATACATGGTGTGAGGAAACAGGTTGCCGTAGCAGCCACATTGACCGTAGACGGCGCAAGCCGCTCCATAGTCTCTGATTTTGTAGTGGTGCCTGAGGATTATAAGATACGCGTACCTGACTATATCGGCTATATGTATTTCGGGAAGGTCAATATCAGGATAGCTGCAGAGCTATAAGCTGTTACCGCTGCATATGCAGGATGTTATACCACCTGCACGAATAAATTAATTGCGACAGGCATTAAACTGCTGTTGCGGAAGAAGCGGATGCCGGGCATATTTGGAACCCGTTTTAATCCCGGCTTATCCTGGCGCTATCCTGGTCCTTTCGGATCGGGGTAGCGCTTTTTTTACAGGAAGGTCCGTCAAAAAAATGCTGTTCCGCTTATGTATTTTTTGCTCCCGGGTAAATTATTTGTTGTCTTATCGCTTCCATTTGTTTTGATATTCCTTACTCAAAGAAACAGTGGTTATACCCTTCAAAACCTTGCCCCTATTAGCAGGCAGTATTTATAACTATTTTATTTCCGGTCACGATAGGTATTAATACCTATTTCGCATACCTGGCGGGTTTCCGACCTTACCGGTGTTTCCGGGTCTTTCAACCGGAATTGCCTTTACATTTTACAATCATTGTATGTTTTTAAGATATGCTGAAAGCAGTAAGGCCCTGTTGCTGAACCGGGCCGGGCATTTGGACAACTACGGGCGCCGGCAAAGAGCTGTTTGTCTTTTATGCAGCCTGCTTTGTTTTGTGATATTCCCGGGGCAGTTCACCGCTATATATGGCCAGAACCTGGTCCCCAATCCTTCTTTTGAGGAATATGATAACTGCCCCTTTTCTTTTTCGGAGATCGACGCCCCGATGAGCACTATATCCGTCCTGGACTGGTACCGTCCTTCATCGGCCTCAAGCGACTATTTTCATACCTGTGGCATGGATGGCGGCTCTGTGGTAGCGGTGCCCGATAATTTTGCCGGTTCCCAGTCGCCGAGAACGGGTGATGCTTATACCGGCTGGTATGGATATGCCTCCTGGGATTACCGGGAATATGTCGAG